>WNGI01029762.1_pt1 | contig 13474 bp, 12 predicted proteins | sample 5400621 | NCBI WGS metagenome assembly WNGI01 (sample SAMN13153374, study PRJNA577476) | soil metagenome | isolation source: 20 cm soil or saprolite under Garry oak tree replicate 1 | place: USA:California | collected 2016-06-15
GCCTCGAACAGGATCTCGTCCGAGTACGCGTTCCCTATCCCCGCCAGGAACTCCTGATTTCGCAAGAGGTCCTTGAGCTCATCGCGAAAGCGCCGGAGCCGCTTGCGGAAGGCCTCGATCCCCATCTCGGTCACCGTGTCTGCCTCCGGTCCGAGCTCGGCCAGGCCGGGCACATCCTTCGCCGGATCTTCAACCCAGTAAATCCGTCCCATGTCCCGGAAGTCGAGGTACCGCATCTCCAGCTTGCCCTCGACCCGGATCGTGAACACATGAGTCGCCGGCACCGGCTCGCCGTCGCCGGCGAGCTGGAACCGCCCCCCAAGCATCGGGTTGATGACGAGCCAGCGCGGGGCGCCACCACCGCCGTGCTCGGTGGCGAAGACCAGGTGCTTGCCACGTCGCGTGAGTGAGGTGATGCGTCGCGCCGGCAGCTCGCGAGCGAACTCCTCGACCGGGTACCGGAGCAGGTGCGCCTTCTTCGGGGTGACCGAAGCGGCGGTGATCAGCTTCCCCTCGAGCCTGGGGGCCATGCGGATACGCAGCGCCTCGAGCTCGGGTAATTCGGGCACTGCGCCAAGATACTGGGCGCGGTTTGCACCGCGAAGCCGCAGCGTCGCCGGGGCTAGGTCGGGTCTAGCTGTTGCAGACCGTCCCGTTGGCGGGGACTGTGAGCTCGAGGAAGTAAGCCTCGATGGCCGCGCCGGCGCATGCGCTGGTCCCGTACGAGGTGTGGCCGTAGCCGCGGCGGGTCAGAAGCACTGAGCCCGAGATCTCCTGCGCGGCGTTCTGCGCCAGCGAGTACGGAGTGATCGGGTCGTCGAGGCCGGCCACCAGGAGAATCGGCGGCGCGCCGTCGACGGTCAGCGGCCCGGGCGGCATCTTCGCAGGCACCGGCCAGTAAGCACAGATCAGGTTTCCGTACTGAAACGCGGCGCCGAACACCGGCGATGCCTTGGCGAAGGCCGAACTGAGCGCGTCGTATGACGCGATGTCGCTCGGCACCTGGTGATCGAGGCAGTTGATCGCGATGTTGGAGTCCGTCTCGGTGTCGTACGACCCGTTGGATTGGCGGCCGAGGTAAAGGTCAGCGAAGGTCAGCAGGAGCCGGCCGTTCCCCTGCAGCGCGGCCGTGAGCGCCTGATCCAGGTACGACCACGCATCGGTGCTGTACAGGGTCACGCCGATGCCATAGAGCGCAAGTGATCTCGTGAGCTGGCGGTCACCGACCTGCATCGGGTGGTTGTCCAGAGTGTTGAGCAGATTCACCATCTTCGCGATCGGATCCCCGCTGCGCCCGACCTGGCAGGTGGTTTTTGCCTTGCAGTCAGCGGCGAACGCATCGAGGTTTGTCTGCAGTCCCTTGATCTGCTCCAGCAGGAAGTCATTTGCGGGCATCGCAGGGTCGAGCACTCCGTCGAGCACCAGCGCGCGCACGCGATTGGGAAATAGATGCGCGTACCACTCGCCGATGTACGTCCCGTACGAAAAGCCGAGATAGGTGAGCTTGGAGTCGCCGAGCGCAGCTCGGATGCGGTCCATGTCGCGCGCGACGCTCGATGTGTCGACGTACGGCAGAATCTTGCCGCTCATCTCCTGGCATCCGGCCACGAAGTCCTTGTCCGCCTGGATGGCGGCGGCCTTCTCGATCGGGTCGTCGAGCACTGAGTCCAGCGCGTTGAAAGCATCCTCTTGCGGTCCGGTCAAGCATCGAATGGGTGAGCTCTGGCCGGTGCCGCGCGGATCAAACCCAATCAAGTCAAAGCGCGCGTTGAGCTTGGCCAAAGAAGACACCTGAGACTTCAGATAGTCGATCCCCGAGGCGCCCGGTCCACCTGGGTTCGTGAGCAGCGAGCCGATCCTGTTGGCGGTGTCAGTCGCGGGCTTGCGGATCAGCGCGAGCTTGATCGTGTCGCCGCTTGGCTTCGAGTAGTCGAGCGGCACGGTCAGCGTCCCGCACTGAAATCCGCTGCCACACCCCTTCCAGCTCACTGTCGTGGATGCCGGCGAGGGCGATGGAGAGTGCTTGGCGACGCTGGTCGAGCCCCGCGTGCACGCGGTGGCGACGACGACCAGGACCGCCATCATGGCCGTAAGTCGCTTCAACGGGCCCGAGTCTAATTCAGCCGTCTTCCGATCCACCCCTGTTACCCAAACTCTCAGCTTTCCGAATTCGACTGTTCGCCCTTGGGTCTAGGATGCTGCCGTGACGCCACAGATCGAATACCGCCACACCGCCTATCCGAGCGCCTGGCTTGCAGGCGCGAGCGGCCTTCTGTATTCGGTTTCGTTCGTGATCATCGCGCGGAACAACCCGTCCCTCGGCACGGGCCTGAGCGGCTTGTTCCTGCTGATTGGTGGTCTGCTCGGCGCGAGCGCGCTGCTGGGGCTCTATGAGCGACTCAAGCCCTCGAATGGGACATATGCTCTTTGGGCGCTGGTCTTCGGTCTGGCCGGCGCGTTGGCCGCGACGCTTCATGGTGGTTACGACCTCGCCGTCGGCATTCACCCGCCCAACCAGGTGATCAACTTTCCGAGCCCTGTCGATCCGCGCGGCCTCGGCACCTTCGGGCTCACCGGCATCTCACTGCTCGCGTTCTCATTCCTGATGCAGCGGGACCGCAGTTTTTCGCGGGGACTGGTCGGGCTCGGCTATGCGTCGGGTGTGGTGCTCGTGCTGATCTACGTCAGCCGCCTCACCATCCTCGACGCGTCCAACCTGCTCGTGCTGGCGCCGGCCGGGATCGAGGGGTTCGTCCTGAACCCGGCCTGGTACATCTGGCTCGGGTTCGCTCTGAGAAGGAAGGCCTAGTCCGACTATCCTCGGTGTCATGAGCGCCGATCGCCTCGAGCGCTACGCCGACCTGGCGCTGAAAGTCGGCGTGAACCTCCAGCCAGGACAGCCGTTGCTGATCAACGCCGACGTGGCGCATGCCCGGCTGGTCCGGGTGATCGCTGATCGCGCGTGGCGGGCAGGCGCCTCGACGGTCTTCGCTTACTACAACGACCTGCAGCTTCGGAAGCCGCTGGTCGACCTCGCGCCTGACGCTGCCCTGACGGTCAGCGCACCCGGCGCCGTGCACATGCTCGAAGAGCTCGTCGAGCAGCACGCCGCTTTCATCAAGGTGGTCGGCGACCCGGCGCCCGATCTGCTGGCTCATTCAGATGCCGCGCGCAGCGGGCGCGCCTTCCAGGTCGATTTCACGCGGCGCTGGGGCAGGGCCATCGCGCACCGCGAGCTTGCATGGACGTTGGTGGGCTGTCCGGTCGAAGGGTGGGCTCGCCAGGTGTTCGGCGAGCCCGACGTGGAAAGGCTGTGGCAGGCGGTCGAGCAGACCGTTCGCCTCGATCTTCCTGATCCTGCGGCGGCGTGGGGCGAGCGGCTGGCGAAGCTCGACGACGTCGCCGGCGCGCTCAACGAGCGCCGGTTCGACGCCATCCGCTATCGCGGGCCTGGAACAGATCTCACGGTGGGTCTCCTGCCCAGCGCGCGCTGGATGTCAGCGGGCAACTTCACGACCGCGTGGGGCCAGCCGCACGTGGCCAACCTCCCGACGGAAGAGGTGTTCACTTCGCCGGACTGCCGGCGCACCGAGGGCACGATTCGCTCGACACGACCCCTGGCCGTGGCCGGCCGCGTCATCAAAGGACTCGAGCTCACCTTCAAAGACGGCCGCATCACCGACGTGCGCGCTGACGGCGGCGCCGACGCGTTGATCCGAACCCAGATCGCGACAGATCCTGGCGCACCCTACCTCGGCGAGATCGCTCTCGTCGACAAAGAGTCACGCGTGGGCAAGGCGGGGATCATCTTCTGGAACACGCTTTACGACGAGAACGCCACGTGCCACATGGCCTTTGGACACGGCTTCGATTTCACGGTGCCCGACCAGAAGGACCGCGAGGCGGGCCTCAACCAGTCGGCAGTCCACACCGACTTCATGGTCGGGGGACCCGAGGTCGAGATCGACGGCGTCGAGAGGAGCGGCACCGCCGTGCCGATCCTTCGCGACGATCAGTTCCAGAGCTTCTGACCCGCTAGCTGGTACAGGTCGTTCCCTGGGGCGGAAGCACCAGGTTCGTCAGGTACGCGTCCTCGGCGGCGCTGATGCAGTCGCTGAACCCGTATGACGTGTGGCCGTTGCCGACGCGGGTCAGCAGCACCGACCTGGGAATCTGCTCGCTGACGCTCTTTGCCCACGCGTATGGCGTCGCGGGGTCGTTGCTCGCGCCGACCAGGAGGATTGGTGGCGCGCCCCGGACTGTCAGTGGTGGGAACGTCCGCGGCAGCTCTGGCCAGAAAGCACAGTAGACCCCGTGCCATTCCTCCCACGGACCAAAGAAGGGAGACGCCTTGAGGATTGAGGCACCCACAGGGTCTGGCGACAGAATCTCAGTTGGCGCGGGCGGGTTCTCGAGGCACGCCGTCGCGGCAAATGCGCCGTTGACCAGGTTTCCGTAAGTGCCGTCGGGGCTGCGCTCGTTAAAGGCGTCCGCGATGGCGAGCATCTTTGTGCCGTCGCCGCCGACCAGCGTGGTCAGGGCGTCGTCCAGGCCCTTCCAGCGCAGCTGGTTGTACATCGTCGCCAGCACGGCCATCATGGCGAGACTTCGCGTCAGCTGACGATTGCCTACAGGCAACGGTGCCTTGTCGAGGCTGTCCATCATGGCGACGAGCTTTTCTCTTGGGTCGCCGGCGCGAGCGAGCGTGCAGGTGATACGCGTTTTGCAGTCGGCCAGATACGCCTCGAGGTTTTTCTCGAAGCCGCCGAGCTGCGTCAATGCCTCACTTCGTCCTGTCACCTTTGAGTCGACCACGCCGTCGAGCGCGAAAGCTCGTACATGGGTCGGAAAGAGGTGCGCGTACCACTGGCCACGGCAGCAGGTCACCGCTTCTGTGACTGCAGCCGATGGCGAAGTCCTGATTGGCCTTGTAAAAGGTTTCGGCTTCCAGCTGGTCGTCGAGCACCGAGTCGAGCGCGAGAAACGCGTCGAGCTGCGGGCCGTCGAGGCATGTGACGGCGGTGCTGGCGCCGACGCCCCGCGGGTCCCACGAGACGACGTCGAAGCGCGCATTCAGGTTCTTGAGATAGCTGATGAAGCCGCGCAGGAACCTGACACCCGACCCGCCCGGCCCGCCGGGATTCATAAGCAGGGATCCGATACGGCGTGATGGATCGGTGACCGGCTTGCGGATCAGCGCCAGCGAGATCTGACGGCCTTCCAGCCGGGAGTAATCGAGCGGCACATGCAGCGTGGCGCACTGAAAGCCTCCGGTGCAGTCAGTCCACGCGAGCTCAACGTGCGTCGTCGGGCTCGGCGAGTGCGTCGCGCTCGGCGTCGGAAGCCTGCACGCGCTGATCACCAGCACCACGAGCATCCCAACCCCTACAGCTCGACTCCACACGGCTTTTGCTGAACCATAACGCCGGGCCGGTCAGTGCTCTGAGCTTTCTTCGTCGCGCTTTTCACGGCCCGGAACTTTCGACGTGCTGCGCCGTTCCACTGGCATGCGAACTGGATGGATCGGACTGGCGGTAGTGGGACTCGCGGTGTCGGCATGCGGCTCATCGGTGACGCCGACTGCCAGCGTTGGGTCCCCAGCTCCGTCGGCCAGCACAAGCACATGCACGGTTCCTCAGCCGCTTCCTGATCTATGTGTGGGTGGGGCAGCAACCTCCCAAGAAGAGCAATCGATGGTCGCCGTCGGCCGCGCGGGCGCCGAAGCCGATCTCAAGTTGAAAGACTGGTCGAACTGCACCGCGGGCGAGGCTTGCTTCAAGGTCAACAGTCCCTCCCTGGCGATGGTTGGTACGAACGCCGGCGCGTTCGGCGCCGGCACAGGTTTGTACCCCGGTGGTGGGCTTGGCAGCTTCTGCGTCGTGTTCGTCTTCAGCGACGCGACCGGTTGGCACTACAGCAATGTCTCGTGTGCTCAGAACCCCGGCTACATGCCGGGACCCGCGGATCACGTCACGGTGTCATCAGGGTGCGCGAATGTGAGAACGGATCCGTCAGCGACCGCGAAGGTGGTGGCTTGCCTCCCCAACAACACCGAGGTCGCGGTCGACAGCGCACCCGTATTCGCCGACAGCCACATCTGGTGGCATCTGGCCGGACGCGGCTGGATGGCGCACGACTTCCTGGCCCTGTCGTCGCGCGGCTAGCGCCGCCCCAGACGACACCCGCGTTGAGTGGCTGTATCGGGCGAGGGTCTCCTAGGAAGTCGTGTACCACGCCAGTGAAAGGTCCATGCGAAGGTCGGTCCGCGCCACCACACTAACCACGCGGAAGACTGACCCACCTGTGACCAGACGCCCGCGCACCTTGCTTGGCCCAACGCCACGCCACTGGAGGACCCAGGCTCCTACCTCATAAGAGCCGATAGGCACGATCATCCGAAAGTCACCGTGGCTGTCGGTCCGCATGTTGATCGTCATACCGTCGGCCGCCGAGACGATGACGTTGGCACCGCTCACAGGAGCCTCGTCACACCTCGTTACCGGAGACACGCCGTCGGCGGCCATGTCGCGGCAGACGCCAGCCAGTGTGACGCTGCCGTGAAGGCTGCCATGTGTCGTCCAGGTCCAACCCGCCACCAGGAGGACGATCACCAAGGTGACACCGAAGGCGAGAAGCGCCTGCATTCGTGTCCCTGATAGAGAGCTCATTTACATCGCAAAAGTGGGAAAGGCAAGGTTGATCCGAACGGTCTGGCCGCCCGAGATTCGCACCGGCCAGAACTGGGTTTCCATGGCTGGATGGACTGAACGTATGCCGTTGGACGAGACTTCCTCCCATTTCGATTTCCACGCCGCCACCATGTAGGTGCCGGGGGGAAGGGCGAGCAAGTAGCGACCGCTACGGCCTGTCCGGACCGACGCGGCGAAGCCGTCGGAGGAGGAAACCACCACCGTCACGTTTGCGGCTGCGACAGGAGCGCTGCAACCGTAGCCCGGCACATCCTTGGGTGGGTTGCCGGGGCAACCCCCGCCTGCGTACACGGTGCCCTCGAGAGCTCCCCGCGTGAACAAAGCCCATCCGAACGCCAGCAAGACTCCGAATCCCGCGACCAGTAAAAAAGCAAAAAGGCGGCGGCGCGTGACCATCGAATGCACCTAACGCGGCCGGCGAGCAAAGGCAACGTGGACGGTGCAGCCGGTACCTGATAGGCATTAGGTGCCTGCGGGAAGTGAGGGCTTGCGTCCGTTGCCCAGAGGTATTGAGTGAGGTCGGGCATCGACTTCAAATTGGCGGGAAGGGAGGGATTCGAACCCTCGAGGGAGCTTTACACCCCCTACCCGCTTAGCAGGCGGGTGCTTTCGACCACTCAGCCACCTCCCCATCGAGTCGGGGGTCGCGAATCGATTCTATCCGTCCTCACCCGCTCTCCATACTTAGGGTCCGATGGAGGCACCAGGAGGCCCCGGGGCACCGCCGATGTGGGGCCCCGGTCGGAAGATGGCCTTCGGTGCAGCGCCGGGCCCGAGAAGCAAGGTCTGGTACACGCTGGCCGACGGGAGCCTGAGCGAGGTTTTCTTTCCCACGCTCGATCACGTCGCGCTGCACGAACTGCGTTTCTTCGCATCGGCGCCCGGCGCGCCGCCCGTCGACGACGCGAGTGATGGACAGCACAGCATCACCTGGCTGAGCCCGGGCGTCCCCGCATTCACCGTTGAGAGCACGCATCACGAGTACCGGTTGACGAAAGAGTTCGTTTCCGACTCGGACGAGAACGCGATGATCGTCTCCGGCACCTTCAACCCCGAGCTTCCCGACGTCCGTCTCTTCATGCAGGCTTCGGCCCACTGGTCCCCGGGCACGGAGGGCAACTTCGGCGAGGTGCTCGACACATATCCGCCGGCGCTTCTCATGCGCCAGCAGGACGTATGGATGTGCATCGTCGGTCCGTTCAGCCGCGCGACGACCGGCTACTACCGCAGCTCCGACATCCATGTCGAGCTGCACGACGCCGATGGGTTCATCACCCAGACCTTCGATCGCGCAGGCCCGGGCAACGTTGCGGTCGGCGCGGAGCTTGGCGTGAGGTCGGGCGCGTTCCAGCTCGCAATCGGCTTCGGCCACTCACGCGCGGATGCGGAGGAGGTCGCGCGGCACGTGCTGCAGAAGGGCGCCGGCGCGCTGAAGACTTCATTCGCGCGCGCTTGGCACGCGACGCCGGACCTGCCCGCGGCGCTGGCCAAGGTCAGCGGCGACGACGGGGCGCTCGCGAAAGCGTCGCTCGCGGTGCTTCGCTGCCTCGAGGACAAGACGCGGCCCGGCGCGTACATCGCGTCGCCAAGCGCTCCGTGGGGCGAGACGAACCACGACGGCAACCACGTCTATCACATGATCTGGCCGCGCGATCTGTGCCGCGTGGCGACCGCGCTCCTCGACGCAGGCGACCCCGCGGCTGCGCTGCGCGCGTTCCGCCACCTCCAGTCGCGTCAGCGCCCCGACGGCCGCACTGGACCTCGACGGAGCTCGACCAGGTAGCGCTGCCGATCCTGCTCGCATGGCGCCTGGGCGTTGCCGGCTGCCTCGACCAGGACCCTTACCCCGCGATGGTCCGCCCGGCGGCACAGTTCATCATCCGCGAGGGCCCGCTGACTCAGCTGGACCGCTGGGAAGATCTAGGCGGCCTGTCTCCGTCGACGCTCGCGACGTGCATCGCCGCGCTCATCGCCGCGTCCGAGTTCGCGCAGGACGTGGGCGAGCATGTCGCCGCCGCGCATCTGCGCGCGGTCGCCGACTACTGGAACGACCGGGTCGAGGCCTGGTGCAGCACAGTGGGCGGCCAGTACCTCAGGCTTGCGGCCGATCCCGACCGCCGGCCCGCCGAGGGCTCGATCGCGCCTGAGTTCCTCGAGCTCGTCCGCTACGGGCTGCGGCGTCCAAAGGACGAGCGCATCCTGCGAAGCCTCGAAGGCGTGGACTCGAAGCTCAAGAAGAGCGTGCCCGGCGGGCCCTCATGGCGCCGATACGTGGGTGATCGCTATGGCGAGCACGACGACGGGTCGCCGTGGAATGGCGACGGCCGGGGCCGCCTGTGGCCGGTGCTGACCGCCGAGCGCGCGCGACATTTCTTCTCCATGGGCCTGCCGGCGGCAGAGCTCGTGCGCACGATGGAGTCGTTTGCAGGTCCAGGTTTGATGCTGCCCGAGCAGATCTGGGACGGCCCTGACATTCCCGCGCGCGGGCTCGGACTCGGCCGGGCCAACGGGTCGTCATCGCCGCTGGGCTGGGCCCACGCGGAATATCTGCAGCTGCTCGCGATGGTCGCGCTCAGCGGATTTCCTGACGTCGTGCTGCCGGCGCGCAGGCGCTACACGGAGGTGCCGCCGCAAGACCCGGCGTTCGTGTGGTCGCACAAGCACCAGATCACCAGGCTGCTGGCGGGCCGGCGCTTCAAGGTCCAGCTGCCGAGGCCGGGCTCAGTCCATTTCACATTCGACGACTGGGCGACGCACCGAGACGTCGAGGCTGTCGACACGACGCTGGGCGTCTGGGTCGCCGAGGTGCCGAGTAACAAGGTCGCCGCCGGGTCGACCTTCGAGTGGACCGCGCATTACAGCACGGGCTGGGAAGGTCAGAACTTTTCCGTGACCGTTATCTAGCGGTCCTCGGGCGGCTCCAGGTCGTTCAGGCGCAGCTCGCTGCCCGCGTCCTCGTCGAACTGGCTGTGCAGCTCGCCGCAGTCGGCGCACCGGTAGAACTCTCCGACGAATCCCTTGTGCCACACCGCGTAGCTGACGACCCCCGGCTCCTCGACCAGGATCTCCTGCTCGAGCCGGTAGATCACCTGCTCCCAGCTGCCCGCCTCGATCTCGGGGTCGAGCACCACCAGGCAGTAGGGGTGCGGCTCGCCCCAGACCATCGTCACCTCGCCGCGGCGCTCGTCCTCGGCGTTGACGATCGACCACGCCTCGGCCTGATGGCCGCGCGTGCTGCGCACCAGGCGCAGATTCGTCCAGAATTTCTCGGCCGATTCGCGCTCGGCTTTGTCGTGCTCGGCCTGCGCCTCCTGGAAGGCACTCCACATGCGCAGCAGGTGATTGCGGAAGCGGTGATACGTCGGCAGCAGCTTCGCCTGCTGCTTCGGCGAGCCCACCAGCTGCTCGAAGGCGTGCTCGAACGCGGCCTCGACTCGCTCCTGCCGGTCGGACAGCTCGGGCGACCAGCCCTCGTCCTCGGACAGCCGCATGCTCTCGTTGAGCACGACCTCGAAGTCGAGCCAGTCGTCTCCGAACTCGGGCACGAAGACGCTCTCGACCAGGTCGGCCAGGCGGTGCTCCTCCAGCAGCGCCGGCGTCACCTTGCCGCGGGAGTCAGGCCATCCCTTCCAGCCCATGACGTTGTGGATCCAGTAGTCGAAGATCGTGACCGCGTACTGGAGCGCCGCGGGCGAGCTCCAGATGTCGGCCGGCCACGTCCGCTTGCCGGTGCGGACCTTGTTGTAGAGGGCGATGACCTGCTCTTCGTCGAGGTATTCAGTTTCCATGGGTGCCCCCTAGTCTAGGAATCCCGCGTATTCGCCTAGGAATAGGTGCGAATACGCCCCGGTATATTGGGTTGTTCCATGAGACCCGCCAGGGGCTTTACGCCCGACCAGGTCGCGCGTTACGCCCGTCATCTGATCCTGCCCGAGGTGGGCGGGGCCGGCCAGCGCAAGTTGCTTTCGTCCAGCGTGCTGCTGCTCGGCGCGGGAGGCCTGGGCTCGCCGGCCGCGATGTATCTGACCGCCGCCGGCGTCGGCAAGGTGGGCATCGTCGACTTCGACACGGTCGACGCCTCCAACCTGCAGCGCCAGCTGCTGCATGGCATCAACGACGTGGGACGAGCGAAGGTCGACTCCGCGGCGCGCACGCTGCACAACCTCAATCCAGACGTCGAGGTCGTGCCCATCCACGAGCACCTGAACTCCGACACCGCGATGAAGATGTTCGAGCCCTACGACATCATCGTCGACGGCACCGACAACTTCCCGACGCGCTACCTGGCCAACGATGCCGCGCACTTCCTCGGCAAGCCGCTGGTGCACGGGAGCATCTTCCGTTTCGAGGGCCGGCTGGCCTTGTTCGACTCGTCGCACGGGACTGGCTGCTACCGCTGCCTCTTCCCGGAGCCGCCGCCGCCCGGATCGGTGCAGAGCTGCGCCGAGGCAGGCGTGTTTGGCGTGCTGCCCGGGATCGTCGGCAGCATGATGGCCTTCGAGACGATCAAGTACCTGCTGAACATCGGCAAGCCGATGATCGGCCGCTACCTGCTGTTCGAGGGCGAGGACATGTCGTTCCGCGAGCTGAAGCTTCGCCGCAACAAGGCCTGCCCGCTGTGCGGCGAGAACCCGACAGTGCACGAGCTCATCGACTACGAGGCGTGGTGTGGCGTGCCGGCGATGGAGCCTTCCGAGGCGGCTGCCAGCTAATCTCTAGCTGGATTACATGATCCAGCTCGATCGTTACGACTCAGGCAAGCTGGACCGGGCGCGCGCGATCGTGCGCGACCTCGACTCGGTGCTGGTGGCTTTCTCCGGCGGCGTGGACTCGACGCTGCTGCTGAAGCTCGCGCTGGACCAGCTGGCTGACCGCGCGGTGGCGGTGCTGGCGAGCTCGCCGGCGTATCCCGAATCCGAGCAGAAGGAGGCCCGCGCGATGGCGCGCTCGCTCGGCGCTCGGCTGGTCGAGGTCGACACGCACGAGCTGGAGCTCGAGGCCTACACGCGCAACAACCCCGATCGCTGCTTCCACTGCAAGGAGGAGCTGTTCGAGACGCTCGAGCCGATCCGCGTCGAGCTGGGGCTGCAGCACCTCGCATACGGCGCGACCGCGGACGACGCTGGCGATCACAGGCCGGGTCATGGATCGGCGGTGCGCCGCGGCGTGAGGTTTCCGCTGCTCGAGGCCGGCCTGGCCAAGGCCGACATCCGCGCGGCCGCGCGTCAGCTTGGACTCGCCAACTGGAACAAGCCGTCGTTCGCGTGCCTGTCGTCGCGCATCCCCAATGGCACCGAGGTCACGATCCCAGCGCTGAGACGGATCGAGGCGGCCGAGCAGGCGATCAAGCTGCTGGGACTTCTTCAGGTGCGCGTGCGCGACCACGGCGACGTGGCGCGAATAGAGGTCGAGCCGCAAGAGATGTCGCGGCTCCTGGCCAATCGCGAGCGCGTGGTGCAAGCGCTGCAGGACGCGGGCTACAAGTTCGTTTCCCTCGACCTCGAGGGCTACTCGACAGGAAGCCTCAACAGAACCTGGAAGCCCGGCGTAGCCAGGTAGCGTGACCGAACGCGGCGTCGTGCTCGCGCTCGACGAGGGCACGACGGGCGCCACGGCCGTCGTCATCGGGCTGGACGGCGAGGTCAGGGGCAAGGGCTACCGCGAGATCTCGCAGCACTTTCCGCAGCCCGGATGGGTGGAGCACGACGCAGAGGAGATCTGGAGTGCTGTGCAGGACACGGCCGCGCAAGCGCTGAACGCCGCAGGCGCTCAGCCGCGCGAAGTTCGGGCTGTGGGCATCACCAACCAGCGCGAGACGCTCGTCATGTGGGACCGCAAGACGTTGAAGCCGCTCGGCCGCGCGATCGTGTGGCAGGACCGGCGCACCACCGAAGAGTGCATACGGCTGCGCGAGGCGGGCCACGACGACGAGGTGCGCGAGGTCACGGGACTGGTGCTCGACCCGTACTTCACGGCCACGAAAGCGGGCTGGGCGATGAAGCATGTCGAAGGCGCGCGCGACGCGGCGCTGGGCACCGTGGACAGCTGGCTGGTGGCGCGCCTTTCGGATGGCCGCGATCACGTCACTGACGCGTCCAACGCATCGCGCACGCTGCTGTTCGACATCCGAAGCGGACGGTGGAGCGCCGAGATGTCCGAGCTGTTCGGCGTGCCGCTGAAGAACCTGCCCGACGTGCGCGACTCGAGCGGCGCCATCTCGCGCACCTCGACTGATGCCTTCGGTGGGGTCGACGCGCCGATTACAGGCATCGCTGGCGACCAGCAGGCAGCGCTGTTCGGCCAGGCCTGCACGGCCGTGGGCATGGCCAAGAACACGTACGGCACGGGATCGTTCGTGTTGCTCAACACCGGCGCCGATCGCGTGATGTCGAAGACTGGGATGCTGACCACCGTCGCGTGGCGTCGCGGTGGCGAGCTGACCTACGCGCTTGAGGGAGCCATCTTCGTCACCGGCGCGGCGCTGCAGTGGCTGCGCGACGGGCTGGGCGTCATCGCAAGCGCAGCCGAGGCAGGTCCGCTGGCGGAATCGATTCCGGACACCGGCGGCGTGTACCTGGTCCCGGCCTTCGTCGGTCTGGGCGCTCCGTACTGGGATCCGTACGCGCGCGGCACCATCGTGGGCCTGACACGCGGGAGCGGAAGGGCTCACGTCGTGCGTGCGGCCGTGGAGGCGAAGGCGTTTCAAACGCGCGATGTCGTCGAGGCGATGGAGCGCGACAGCGGTCAAAAGCTGCGCGAGCTGC
>WNGI01016228.1_pt1 | contig 13472 bp, 11 predicted proteins | sample 5400621 | NCBI WGS metagenome assembly WNGI01 (sample SAMN13153374, study PRJNA577476) | soil metagenome | isolation source: 20 cm soil or saprolite under Garry oak tree replicate 1 | place: USA:California | collected 2016-06-15
TGCTGTTGCAGATCGCGAATCACGGCGCCGAACCATTTCTGCTTATCCCCGAGCGCAGAACTCGGCGCCGCGCTGGCAAGTTGAACCCCGAGTCCGCGCGCCAGCGCGGTGGCGCATTCTTCGATCGCGCTCGGTTTCAGCGGCAAACGGTGATCCGCCATGGAGCCGGTCACCGTTGGCGTGCTTTCGATGACGTACAGCCGATTCATCGCCGCCTTCGGATCGTGAACGCGACGCTTATCGGAAAAATCCCGCGCAGAACGCAGGCTCGCCGCGCCGAAAAATAAAAAATCGGCATCGAGCGATAAAATGACTTCGGCGCGATCGAAGCGATACTGAGTCGCAATCACCTCGCCGAACGCCAACCGCGAACCGTCCCGCGCTCCATCCCCGCCAACGGGTTCGTACTGATGCCATCGAGCTTTGGGAAATTTGCCGAGCAATTCTTTGAGCTGAGAAGCGAGCGTCGGCGAAGTCACGGTCCCGGTCAAAATGCGCAAGCCGGCGCCTTGATTTACCCGTTGGGTCTCGAGCTCGCTGTTGATCGCGGCGAAAAAACCGTTCCACGTACTAATGCGCCCAGCATTGGTTAAAACCTGGGAGCGATCCGGATCATAGAGGTCCAATATTGAAGCCTGCATGAAAACATCGGCAGCGCCAAGGCTCGCCGGATGGAGTGGATTGCCTTCAATCTTGGTGGGCCGGCCCATGTGGCTCTCGACAAGGACGCCGCGACCGAAGCCGCCGAGCGGCATCGCCGTCGCGAAGAACAACGGCTTGCCGGGAATGATCTCCTCCGGCTGGTTGACGTAAGGAACGATCTTCTCATCGGTCGGCGCCGGCGCCGAGCCCAAGCAGCCGCTCAATCCCGCCAGCGCCAGCGATGCGCCCATCAATTTTAAAAAACCGCGGCGATCGAGCGCCTGGTCCCACGCCGAGGCCTGGCGCGGATATTCTCTTTGCAACAGCTCGCGAAACTCTTCGGTGTCGGCCAGTTCTTCCAGACAGCGCCAGTATTCCGCGCCCCGGGCGTTCCCGAGGCGCTCGTGAATCGAATTTAAGTTGTCGGGACGTTCGCTCATTCGTGCGCTCCGTTCATCGATGACAGGTCGAGCAGCTCGTCAATTTTCGAATCCTATATTCCTTGACCAGCTTCTCACCCAGCGCGATTTGATCCACCGGCGGTTGGTAGTCCATGCTGAAGACATATTGACGCGGTCGCACATAGCGTTCCGGAGCGCGGTGACATTCGAGGCACCAGTCCATGTAGAGCGTATTTTCCCGCCACGTGAGCGGCATCGTGTCGACTCGGCCGTGACAGGTGGAGCAGCCAACGCCCTTGTGGATATGAATGCTGTGATCGAAATAAACAAAGCCGGGTAGATTATGGACTCGGGTCCATTGAATCGATTTGCCGCTGCGAAAACTCTCGCGCACCGGTTCCAGCATCGGACTGTCCGACCAGATTTGCGTATGGCAATTCATGCAGGTCTTGGTCGGCGGAATGCCCGCGAACGAGCTCTCTTCCACCGAGGTGTGGCAGTAACGGCAATCGATGCCGTCGTCGCCGACATGATGCTTGTGACTGAACGGCACAGGCTGGCTACGTGCGACACCGACGTCGGTGATGTAGGGCGACTCATTAATTGCCGCCAGCGCCAAAACCAAGACGACGACGAAACCGGCGCCGCCAAAAATGGTGAGACGGGAAATGGTGTTGGTGCTCGGATGAAAAATCTGCGACATGATTTGTTACTGTGCCGTGGTGCCGCAAAACCGGCGCAAAGCCGCATTACATGAATATTAAGATTGCTCGTTAAGAACCGCACCGCCACCCCCTCTCCACCCCCAAACCGGCGCGCGGACGCCGTTTCGCTAATTGTTGTGAATGCCCAAACTCTCCATCTTGCGATAGAGCGAAGAACGGCTGACGCCCAATAGTTCTGCCGCTCGCGTTTTGTCGCCGGCCGTATCTTTAAGAACATTTTCGATGTGACTTTTTTCGTACGATTGGACGGCAATGCGCAGATTGTTCAGCGACTCGGATCCGTTTTCCTCCTGCGCTGCGGAGCCCTGCGGCAATTCGGCTGGCGTGATCCATTCGCCGTCGCCCAATATCATTGCCAGTTCGAGCACGTTGTCCAATTCACGTACGTTGCCCTTCCAGGGGAGCGACATGAGTAATTTTAGCGCCGCGTTGTCCACGCCCTTGTACGTTCTTTTCATTTCGGCGTTATGGCGTCGAATCGAGTGATCCACCAGTAACGGAATGTCTTCCCTTCTCTCGCGCAACGGTGGCACACGAATGTTGATGACGTTCAATCGATAAAAGAGATCTTCGCGAAAGCGTCCCTCAGCGACCTCCATTTCGAGTTCACGGTTGGTCGCGGCGATCATGCGAACATTCAAGCGAAATGGATGGGTGGAACCGATGGGCAGAACTTCTTTATCCTCGATGACCCGAAGGATTTTGGGTTGAAGGCTCAGCGCCATCTCACCGATTTCGTCGAGAAAGATCGTGCCGCCTTGAGCGCGCTGAAAAAGTCCTTCCTGAGAGGTCGCCGCGTCGGTAAAAGCCCTTTTGACGTGACCGAACAGTTGGCTTTCAAGCAACGTTTCTGGAATCCCGCTGCAATTGACCGGTAAAAAGACTTTATCCTTCCGGGGGCTTTGCAGATGAATAGTGCGCGCAACCATTTCCTTGCCTACGCCGCTCTCTCCGGTGATCAAGACATTCGAGCCCGTGGGCGCGACCTTGGAAATCGTCGCGAGAATCTCGCGGATGCTGCAGCTTTCTCCGATGACGCCGGTTGATTCTGAATTGGAGTTGGCCTGGCGGCGCAACAACTCAACTTCCCACGCCAAGCTCTTCGATACCATAAGACGCTTGACCTTTTGCAGGACGTCCTCGAACACTACCGGCTTTAAGATATAATCATGGACGCCGCCGCGGAATCCTTCGATCGCCGTCTCCAGAGACGCATAACCCGTCATCAAGATAAACATGGTTTGCGGCGAAACACTGCGGACATGGCGCAGAACACCACGCCCGTCCGTCCCGGGGATTTTGAGATCGCACAGTACTAGATCGAAGTCGAGATCATTGATCGCCTTAATCGCCTCATCGCCGTTCTCGGCTTCGTAGACGTGATACTCCTCCTCTTCGAGCACCCGGGCGATATTCTTCCGCGGCAATGCTTCATCGTCCACAACGAGAATCGTCGAGCTCATGATCAAACCGAATCAATCGCCAGGCGCACTCATGCACGAGTTTGGAAAAACCATTTCGAGCATGTGTTGAATGACGCAAGTAATTCTGGCAAAGCTCATGCCAATCTGTAGGGATTTTGAACACGGAGTCTGTTCAAGCTTTGTACCGCCCCGGGGTAAGCAGCTGTAGCCAAATCAGGACACTGAAATCCTCCGTGTCCTGTTTTCAGGACACCGCTTCACTGCATCAGAATGCAACTTAACTCTCGATTTTTGGGCTACGCCAATACAAACAATGAAAAGCATGCGAAGCACGATCAGATCACCCAGTTTCTGGGGAATAAAATAAAGTATTCAACGTTTCTTATTCGACACGCCATCGGCATGATCTTTGTTAATAGTTATTGTATCCTCCTCGGCGATTGTGCGTGCTAAGTCTCCATTTTCAATCAAGAGTAAACGCTCCATGCGGAATGACATACTGAAATAACCGGACTTGCTGAATTTTCGGTCAAAATATAGGGGAGGCACAGATGACCCGTCCAAACCAATTCTTGCGCCGTTATCGCATTTTTGGATTGTTGCTCGTGGCGCTATTCCTACTGATATCGGCGGGCTATTTTCTCTTTCGTGTTGGGCCTCAGGAACGAAAAGTAACTGTCGCAGGCGTTGTCGTTCCCGTTCCTGACGGCATGAAAAAGGTATCGGATGGTACAGTTCCGCCGCAAACTCGCGGTGTTGATCAAGAAAAAGTGGCCTTCAAAGGCAAAGTCTCGCCAACTATGATCGCGCGCTTTTATCACAGCCTAATGCCGGCGAACGACTGGCAGCCCGATGAAGTGTTAGGAGCCAAGAGCGGTGGCTACGCTTTCACACGCGGGAATCAACAGCTCATCATCAACATCGCCGAGCCGCAACCGGATACGTCGATCCTAACAATAGTAGTGAATTCCAGTGAGCCACCCACATTAATCGGTTAACGAAGGTCGCCACTCGATCGCACTGTGGCCTTTCGTCTCCAAACAAATTATCAAGCACGGCGATAACTTGTGCCCGCGACCTCGCTAGTGCTTTCCGTACCGTGATTCCGTAACGAATTCGTTCCGCATGCTGCAGTGCAATTGGAGCATGGCACAGCGCTTGCTGTTTAATTTTGTAATTATCCCATCACGCTCACATTTCGGCTCTGTTTGGCGGGGCTGCGATTCTCAACATCCGGTTCCCTCCGCCTCGATAAATCGGAAACAATGAATAGCAAAATGACTGAACAGATAAACATCGAAAGTCTGGGATACGTAGAAGCGCTCTGGCAGCAGTACTTACGAGAGCCGTCCTCGATTCCTGTCGAATGGCAACATTACTTCGCGCAAACCACCGAGAACGGCAAACAAGACGACCATTATGGATCCCCTCGTGACGGTGCATCGACTCGCGGCGTCGAAATTTCGACACCGCGAAACGGCAGAGAATCCATAGGTGCGCCGGCGACCTATTTGATGCCATCGACTCAGCTCGAGGAAATGATCCATGCCTATCGCACGTTCGGTCATCTGAAAGCGCGCATCGATCCGCTGAACTTGCGCAATCTTGCTGTCGTCGACCTCGAGCCCGAAGCCTTCGGCTTCACCGAATCGCATATGGACAAGCTGTTCGCCTCGGAATCACTTCGGTTGAGTGCGCCGCTTACTCTGCGCGAATGCGTCCAATGGCTCGATGATATTTATTGCGGCCCGATCGGCTTTGAGTTCATGCATATTGCGGATCTGACGCAAAAGCGTTGGCTCGAAGAGCGCATCGAGCGAATCGAAGACCGGGCGAACTTCGATCGCGCCGATCAGGTGCGCATTCTCAGCCGGCTCATCGACGCGCAATCGTTCGAACAATTCATCCGGAAAAAGTTTTTAGGCGCGAAGAGCTTTTCCCTGGAGGGGGCGGAGAGCCTGATTCCGCTGCTCGAATTCGCCATTGAGAAAGCCGCCGATCAAGGTGTGGAGGAAATCGTTTTGGCTATGGCTCATCGTGGCCGGCTCAATGTGCTCGCTAATATTCTCGGCAAACCGCCAAGAGACATTTTTCGCGAGTTCATCGACCCGTCGGTCGCCCACGCAGACGGCAGCGGCGATGTCAAATATCATTTGGGCCACAGCCACGATTACCGCACCCGCGCGGGGCGCGATGTGCATCTCTCGCTCTGCTTTAACCCGAGTCATCTGGAGTTCGTCAATCCCGTCGCGCTCGGACGGGTGCGCGCCAAGCAAGACCGGGGACAAGATCGCGAACGCACGCGCGCCATGGCGCTTTTGATTCATGGCGAAGCGGCTCTCGCCGGCGAGGGCGTCATTCAAGAAGCGCTGAACCTAGAGCGGCTCAATGCTTATGAAGTCGGCGGCGTGGTGCACGTCATCGTCAACAATCAAATCGGCTTCACCACGCCGCCGAGCGCGGCGCGGTCGACGACCTACGCAACCGACGTGATGAAAATGCTGCAGATGCCGATCTTCCACGTCAACGGCGATGAACCGGAAGCCGTCGCTTACGCCGTCCGACTCGCTCTGGAATTTCGCGCGCAATTTCGCCAGGACGTGGCCATCGATATGTACTGTTATCGCCGCCTTGGCCATAACGAAGGCGATGAGCCGAGCTTCACCCAGCCGCTTATGTATCAAGCGATCGGCAAGAAAAAAAACATCCGCGAGATCTATCTCGAACGCTTGCTTTCGCTCCAACGGATAACCCCCGAGGAAGCGGCCGATATGGAAGCGGCGCGGGTGCAACGCCTCGAGCGGGAATTAACGGCGGCGCGTGATGAAAATCAGGTGCCGGTGCGCGAAGAGCTGCAAGGTATTTGGGCGGGCTACCAAGGCGGCCTTGAACCGACCGCGGAGGAATTAAAGACGGGCATCGAAATCTCCCGGCTTCCAAATTTGCTGCAAGCACAGACGCAACTGCCGGACGATTTTCATCCCCATCCGAAAATCGCGCGTGCGATGGAAGCGCGGCGAAGAATGGGCGCTGGAGAACTTCCTCTCGACTGGTCGGCAGCCGAGTCGTTGGCTTTGGGAAGCTTAGCCGCCGAAGGGATACGTATCCGTTTGAGCGGCCAGGACAGCGCTCGGGCAACTTTCAGCCAACGCCATGCCGTCCTGCATGATTATCAAAACGGCCAGAAATATGTTCCGTTGCAACACGTCGCTCGTAACCAGGCGCCCGTTGAAATTTATGACAGCCCGCTGTCTGAGGCCGGGGTGCTCGGATATGAGTACGGCTACAGCCTCGATTGCCCCGATGGCCTCACGCTTTGGGAAGCGCAGTTCGGTGATTTTTCCAATGCCGCACAGGTCATCATCGATCAGTTCATCACCACGGCCGAAGAAAAATGGCGCCGACTGAGTGGACTGGTGATGCTACTACCGCACGGTTTTGAAGGCATGGGACCGGAGCATTCCAGCGCCCGCCTGGAGCGCTTTTTACAGTTGGGCGCCAGAGACAACATTCAAGTCGTTTATCCCACGACCCCCGCGCAATACTTTCACTGTTTGCGACGTCAAGCTTTACGGAAATGGCGCAAACCCTTGATCGTGATGACACCCAAGAGCCTATTGCGTCATCCAAAATCGGTTTCACCCATCGGCGATTTTTCAGGTCGAGGCTTTCAGCCGGTCATCGCCGATTTGACTGATCGACCCCCACGTTCCATAAGCCGAATACTTCTCTGTAGCGGCAAGATCTACTTCGACCTGGACCACAGTCGGGAACCCGAGAATATGGGGGCCTGGTGGTATTTGAGTTTGAAGTTTAGCGATCAGACCCTCAACCAAAGGTCGGTTACCGTGGTTGCGCGCACGCCGTCCGCCAGCCCCGCGACTGGTTCTGCCACGCGGCACAAAGAGCAGCAGAAACAATTGCTCGACAGAGCGTTTGGCACCGCCTCCTCCGATGACCAGTCACAAAAACAAGAGGCGCAAACGGCCACATCACCCGATTGAGGAGATTGACCTTGTCTGTCCCAGTTAAAATACCGGAAGTGGGCGAATCGATTTCCGAAGTAGCCATCGGCGAGTGGCTCAAGCACGAAGGGGACTTTGTCGAACGCGATGAAGACGTCGTCGTGATCGAAACCGATAAGGCCACCGTCGAAATACCCGCGCCGGAATCCGGTCGAGTGACGAAGATTCTGAAACAAGAGGGCGATAGCGCGTCGGTGAACGAGGTCATTGCTTACATCGATAGTGACGCCGTTAACGATGTGCCAAAGAAGAATGCAAAATCGAACAACCGTGCCGGTCAGCGCGACGAGGCGCCGAAAAAGCCCGTCGGCGCCCCGGATGATTTGGAAAAACCTACGACTGATCAACGGCATACCGATGAAATGACAGATTCGACGGCTAGCTCGCCAAAAACAAATGGCGAGGACACAAGTGTGCAACCCGCCGCCGCTTCGAATCTAGAGCCAGAAAGTGATTTGCGAGAAAAGACCGAAGAAGCCGGCACCCTCGACTCACTGCCAGCGCAAAATCGCCAAGCGTTCGATGAGCCAGCTCAGACCCTGCCGCATCGACCAATGGAGGAACACGACAGGGAACCCGCCATAGCGCCTGAAAAAAAAGACAGGATGCAATCGGCTCGGCCGACAAAACCGGTGCAAGATCGTCAGCAAACCACCGAACGCCAGGACAAGACGGTGCCGATGAGTCAATTGCGCCGCAAGATTGCCGAGCGACTGGTCCACGCCCAACAAAACGCCGCTTTGCTCACGACGTTCAACGAAATCGATATGTCGGCGGTCATCGACCTGCGGAACAAGCATCGCGACGCTTTTGCGCAAAAGTACGACACTAAACTTGGATTCATGTCCTTCTTCGTCAGGGCGGCCGTGGAAGCGCTCAGACTCGTGCCTGAAGTCAATGCTGAGATCCACGGCGAAAATATCGTCTATCATAAATTTTTCGATATCGGCATCGCCGTCGGTGGAGGAAAGGGACTCGTCGTTCCGGTTCTCCGGCAGGCGGAGCGCCTGAGCTTTGGCGAAATCGAAAACGCCATTGCGGATTTTGCGCGGCGCGCCGAGCAAGATAAGCTGACACCCGGCGAGCTTCATGGGGGAACTTTCACCATCAGTAATGGGGGAATCTACGGTTCGCTACTTTCCACTCCGATCGTCAACCCGCCGCAGAGCGCAATCCTCGGTTTGCACGCAATCCAAGATCGTCCAGTCGCGCGTCAGGGCGCAGTCGTCGTTCGGCCCATGATGTACGTCGCCCTGACCTACGACCATCGCATCATCGATGGCCGCGAAGCGGTGAAGTTCCTAAAACACATTAAAAATCTGATTGAAGAGCCCGTGCGGATGCTGCTCGGGATATAGCGTTCAGCTACCTGCCCACCAGCGAAACCCAGGGTATCGATTAATGTTGCGGTCGCGTAGGTGCGCCATTCCTTATTCAGTATCTCGCATCGGATCTTCGATCGATCATCCGAATGACTTCGGCGTATTGTTCATAATCCGAGTTTCCACGCGGTTGCACCGCAATTTCATCGCCATTGCGTAGAGCGTTGACCGAAAGGTCGCGGTCGCGATCATAGACCGGAGTGTTCGGATCGTATCTAAACACGACCAAATTTCGCTCCGCCGTTCGTAGGTGAATTTCTCTACGCGCTGCGTCGATGCGTTGCACGGTGCCAGTAACTTCGCGGGACGCGCGACCGCGCTCACGTTCAACCCTGTCGACATCGGGTTCCCGATCGGCGCGATTCCGAATCACACGAGAGTCGTCCACGTCCGGTCTGGGCATCAAGGCAACGCTCTCGCAGCCAGCGACGACCCCAAGGGCACACACAAGGGTACCGATCATGCGAATCTTTGAATCCATAAACCACCTCCCGCCATGATGACAGACAGATGCGCAAGCGAAGTGCCAGCGCACATCAAGGTGGCGACGGGCTTTTCAACCGCACACAAAACGGGACAAACACTTGAGATCCAAAGAATAGGTCCTCATTCAACGCCGAGCTTGCTAAAAAAGCTGCACGAAATACACTGCCGATCTGTTAGCGAAATTCCAACACGGGCCGATCTTTTGTGTGGGAAACCAAGACTTCGCGGGTCATGCAATCAATGCCCGATCACATGTTTCTTTCTAATCTCGTCACTTAGGGGCGCGCTCGTAGCAAATCCACTCGCTGGCATATCCGTTGCGAAGTATTTTTAAGTAGTATCGTTGTGATAGACCGCGACCGCCTCTTGTTGCACGAGATCGTTAAGCAATCACGGATGTGGGCCGTGAACATGTGACGCGCCGAGAAGACAATTGCTAGCCGTCGTGGGATGAATCGCCATCTCAAAAAAATGGTTCCTTTATTGATCTTGAATAAAGAAGGAGACCGATCATGGATCTAAGAGATATTATGACCCGTAACGTTGAAGTCGTCAGTGCCGGAGCGTCGTTGAAGGATGCGGCAAAAAAGATGAAAGACCTTGACGTTGGTCTTATTCCAGTCTGTGATGGCGATCGGCTAAAGGGCGTGTTGACCGATCGCGACATTACCATTAGAGCGACGGCCGACGGCCGCGACCCATCCAAAACCAAGGTCAGTGAGGTTATGTCGACCGACTTGGCCTATTGCCTCGAAGATCAAGAGGTGGAAGAAGCGGTGAGTGTGATGGAAGCGCGGCAAATCCGCCGCTTGCCGATTGTCAATCAGAATAAACGTCTGATCGGCATAATCAGTCTCGCCGATATTGCTGTCCACGTCGGCGACCGAGATCTGTCCGGCGAGACCTTGGAAGAAATCTCGGCGCCAGCGGAGCCAAAACGCTAGACAAGAGCAAACGCGAAAGATTTCTCCATTACCAGCTGGCTCGTGATGTTCTGCGCAGTAGCTGGAGCCGGAACGGGATGGTTAGTAAATGGCTCGAAGACCGCGAAATAGACGAAAGCGAAAACCCCTTGGCTCGCCGGCGGACCCCGAATCGCGCGGCCGCACGACCAAAGTGCGACATCGTAGCGGCGAGCCCTGCACGACCAGAAACAAAAAACCCCTTTCATGATCGGCGAAATCCGCGAGCGTATGTATGGCCCGTAGATCCAGAGGCAAAAAAACCAAAGCAAGGCGAAAACGGCCTGCACCCTCGCGCGCGCTCTGGAAAGGCAGCATCGACTTTGGCTTGGTCAATATTCCCGTGCGGCTGTATTCTGCGGAATCTCCCAGCCAGATGAATTTCGATTTGCTCGACAAGCGAGACTTCTCGCGCGTCCGCTATCGACGGGTGAATGAGCAAACCGGCGGCGAAGTGCCGTGGAACGAAATCATCAAGGGCTACGAGTACGAAAAGGACGAATACGTCGCGCTGTCAGACGATGATTTTGCACAGGCCAATATCGAAACAACGCAAACCATCGCGATCACCGCTTTTGTCGACGCCGCGGAAGTCAGCCCGGTTTATTATGACAAGCCCTATTATTTAGAACCGCTGAAAAATGGCCACCGAGCCTACGCATTGCTTCGCGAAGTTCTCAGTAAAACAAACAAGGTGGGAATCGCCAAGGTCGTCATCCGAACACGCCAACATTTGGCGATGTTGTTCGCAGATAGACCAAGATTGGTTTTAAATCTATTGCGTTTCGCCGACGAACTACGCGATGCCTCGGGTCTCAATTTGCCTAAAGTCGGCGTTAAGAGTACGTCGGTGTCGGCTCAGGAAGTAGAAATGGCGGAACGGCTGGTCGAAACCATGGAAAGCAAATGGGATCCGGAAAAATATCACGATGATTACCGCGACGACCTGATGAAAATCATTCAAAAGAAAATCAAAGCAGGCAAAACCAAAGTGATCGAAACCAAGAAACCGGCGGCAAAAGCGCCAGACCGCGGCAAAGTTATCGACATCATGCATCTGTTACGCCAGAGCGTGAAACAAGCTGACAAAAAAGCTGAACCAGCGCGACAGCGCAAAGCCGGTTAGCGGGTTCATATTGCAAACAGCGTCCCGCCCATGGACCTAGAAACCTACCGCCGCAAGCGCGACTTTCATAAGACCCCTGAACCGGCGGGGAAAAAGCTCTCACGTCACGCCAAGAATTTATCCTTTGTCGTACAAAAGCATGCGGCGCGCCGGCTTCATTACGATTTTCGTTTGGAAATGGACGGCGTGTTAGCCAGTTGGGCCGTGCCGAAAGGCCCCAGCGTGAATCCAAAAGATCGACGCTTGGCCGTTGAAGTCGAAGACCATCCGATTGACTATGGTGACTTCGAAGGAACAATTCCCGCCGGTCAATATGGCGCCGGTTCGGTCATCGTTTGGGATCGCGGCACATGGCAGCCGGAGAACGATCCGATCGAAGGCCGACGCCGCGGCATGCTCAAGTTTCATTTACAGGGCAAAAAACTTAAAGGCGGTTGGACTCTGGTGCGCATGAAAGGAAAGAACCGGGCTGAAGACAAAAACTGGCTGCTCATCAAAGAACGGGACGATAAGGCCGCGCAGGGCGACATCGAAGAAGGGCAACCGGCAAGCGTTAAATCCGGGCGCCTGATTGAAGAAATTGGGACAACCAATGGCGCCGGGGCGGCTCGCGCCAAGCGGCGCGCCAAAGTCAAGACGCCGGCGCTCGTCGAAAATGCCAAAAGAGCAAAATTCCCCGCATTTTATCAACCGCAACTCGCGACTCTGGTGGACCAAGTTCCGCGCGGAGAAAATTGGCTGCACGAAATAAAACTCGACGGCTATCGAATTCTCGGCCGCATCGATGATGGCGAGGTTTCATTGTTGACTCGAGAAGCGCACGACTGGACCCAGCCCTTTAGGGTATGCGCGGATGCGCTTAAAAATTTACGAGCACGTCAGGCATTTCTTGACGGCGAGATCGTTGCGCTCAAAGAAGACGGCACCAGTGATTTTCAGCTTTTGCAAAACTCACTGAAAGAACATGCGCCGGTCAAGCTCGTTTATTTCATTTTCGATCTGCTTTATTTAGACGGCCGGGACCTCACCGCTTTGCCGCTCCTCGCGCGCAAAGAGGCGCTGGCAAAACTTCTCGGCGCTAAGATCCAAGCGGCCGCATCCGATCTCATCCGCTACAGCGACCATTGGATTGGCCAGGGTGACGAGCTTTTCGACAAGGCCTGCCAAACCGGACTCGAGGGGATTATCTCGAAAAGACTTGATCAACTTTATCGTCCTGGCCGTAGCCGCGATTGGTTAAAAATCAAATGTGTGCACGGCCAGGAGTTTGTCATCGCCGGATTCACCGATCCGGCCGGTTCGCGTTCGGGATTTGGCGCGCTAGTGCTGGGTGTTTATGGCGATAACAAATCTTTACATTATGCGGGGCGTGTCGGCACCGGGTTTACGGAAACAAGTTTACGGGATTTGCGCGCGCGTATGGACAAACTGGTCGTCAGCTCGTCACCCTTTGCCGAAGCGCTGCCACGCGGGCAAGCCAGAGGTGTCCACTGGATCAAACCCAAGCTCGTCGGCGAGGTAGCGTTCACCGGTTGGACCAAAGACAAGCTGCTACGCCATCCGTCCTTCAAGGGGCTGCGGGAAGACAAACCGGCGGGCAAAGTTCAGCGCGAAGAAGAATCTCCCACTGCGAAAGTCGTCACCTCGCGTAAGGGTGCCAATGTGGAAATTGAGATTGCCGGAATCAAGCTGACCCATCCCGACCGTATTCTTTACCCGGAGCAAGGAATAACCAAGCTCGATCTTGCACGCTATTATGAAAAAGTCGCCGACTCGATACTGACGCATGTCGCTGGACGGCCGCTGACGCTGGTGCGCTGCCCTGAAGGATACGCCAAGCAGTGCTTCTACCAGCGCCACACCAACGAATCACTTGACCCGGCGATTCGCGCTATCCGCGTTAAGGACAAAAAATCTGTTGCCTCCTACGTTTCGATCGATTCTGTCTCCGGGCTGATCGCACTCGTACAAATGGGAGTTTTGGAAATCCACACTTGGGGGTCGCGCGCGCCGACAATCGAGCAACCGGACCAACTGATTTTCGATCTCGACCCCGACCCGGCGGTTTCATGGACGGCGCTCAAAGAAGCAGCGCTAATGCTCAAGACGCGATTGACCAATCTCGGTCTGAATCCCTTTCTAAAGACAACCGGCGGCAAAGGACTTCACGTCGTTGTGCCGGTCACGCCGAAACAGGATTGGGCGTTCGTCAAGGAATTTACCAAGGCTGTGGCGCAAAGCGTCGTCCGTGAGAAGCCTGATAGGTATATAGCGACCATGTCCAAGGCAAAGCGCAAGG
>WNGI01003743.1_pt1 | contig 13469 bp, 9 predicted proteins | sample 5400621 | NCBI WGS metagenome assembly WNGI01 (sample SAMN13153374, study PRJNA577476) | soil metagenome | isolation source: 20 cm soil or saprolite under Garry oak tree replicate 1 | place: USA:California | collected 2016-06-15
ATCGCATTGATGGATGAGGACCCGCCCAGCCCACGGCCGCGCGGCCAGGCCACGCACGTGCCGGTGACTTGCTGAGGCACCGTTTGATCGGCCCAGTCGGCTGTGGATCCCGTCAGCGTGGGCCATGCCGGCGGCACCGTCATCGACTCCAGGGCCCGTGCGCCTCCCGCCTCGAGCAGCAACACTCGGGCGCCGTCCTCCGACAGCCGTGCTGCGAGCACGCAACCTGCAGTGCCAGCGCCCACCACCACGTACTCATAACCGCGCATGCCAGCTCCCTAATGTCCGGTTCCTCGATCTGCATCATCCCTGAAGCGTCCCTGAAGCCCATGACACCAAACTCGAAATCGAACCCCGCACTGGCTTGATCGCCCGCCGTTGGGGATTCTCGGGCCCGTCCACCTCAGCACGTCTTCAGCATCACTATGGTGTGCCGCCGAGCCGGATACGCCGCAGGTGAAGCAGGCCCGTTCATGCCAGTGTTCGTAGCGCGGCAATGACGGTCGCCGGATCGGCCCGGTGCATGTAGTCCGGGTTGACGTAGGCGAACCGCACGATTCCTGCCGGGTCTATCACGAAGGTGCCCGGAATGGGCAGGGTCTGCTGGTCCGTGCCGTTGAACTGCGGAAGCGGGTGGCCGAGTTCACGGTAGTCCGTCTGAAGATACTCGGGCAGCTCGAAGACCAGCCCGTAGGACCTGGCGACCGCTAACCCGGCGTCACTGAGCACCTCGTAGGTGAGTCCGTTCTTCTCGGCCGTCGACAACGAATTGTCCGGTGTCTGTCCCGAAATGGCGACCAAGCAGGCGCCGAGTTCGACGATCTCCGCTGTGGACTGCTGTAGCGCACGCAATTCGAGATTGCAGAAGGGGCACCAGATGCCCCGATAGAACGAGACGACCACGGGACCTTCGTTCAGTAACCGCCGGAGAGAAATGTCCTTGCCGACGGCATTGGGCAGCGTGAAATCAGGAGCGCGGCTGCCCACGGTCACCGCGCGATCGGCGGCTTTCGACTCGACCAGTTCGGCGGTGGCCCGATCCATATGCGAGGCGACGTCCTGCGGAATGACCTCATCTCGCAGACCCCGCAGCCGGGCCAGTTCCGCGGTGAGGTCATAGACTCGATCGGGGATCAGGGTTTCCATTTCGGCGCTCCAGTTCCGCGATTGCTCTGACGGGAGTGACGCTACGGTCGAGACAGCGTGGTCTTTCATTCTCTGCAGCCTTCTTGCAAGATCTGACGTGACGTCGACGATCACCTGCCGTCCCGGTCGCAGGCCCGGCCAGCACGGCTGCCAGGGTCGCGGCGTCGGGCCGGCCCGGCGGGGACGCCGCGGCAGCGGTGTTCCGTGCGCGATCCGAGGGTCGCGTGCTCGGTCATCACCTGTTCTCCTCTCGACCCGGCGGGTCTCAGTAGCTGGGACCGGCCGGGGCCTGGGATGCGGCGCCGGCCGGGTTCGTCTCGGGCGTGCCGGCCGGGGACACGACGGTCCACAGGCCGCCGTCGAGGACCTTGCCCTGACCGTTGGTCTGGCCGGGCGCGGAGTCGCCGGCGAAGGTGTAGACGGGGTGGCCGGCGACGGTCAGCTGGCGAGCGCCGCCGGCGCGGATGGTGGTGCCGAGCTTGCCGGTGACCCCGGGCAGCGACGCCGGCAGCGAGGCCGGTGCCGGCACAGGCGGCCAGTTGGCCGCGCACGCTGCGGTGCAGGTCGAGGCGCTGGTCGTGTCGTTGGCGAAGTCGTAGACGGTCCGGCCCTGGGCGTCGACGAGGATCGTGCCGAGCGACGTGGGCTGGGCGCTCACGGTGGCGCCGCTGGCCGTCGGCCTCGGCGCGGCCGGTGCAGCCCCCGCGGAGCTGCCGGAGTTGCTGCTGCAGCCGGCCGCGGTCAGCGCGAGGGCGGCGACCGCGATCGACATCAGCCCGACGTGGCGGCCCCCGCGACGGATCGTGTCCGGCTTCCGGTATGTGATCATGGCTGGTCTCCCGCTGTGGAGTGGTCTGGTGTGTCCACGGTGGCTGTGCCGTGCCGGTCCGCACATCGCGTGCTCGCTCGATTCCTTATGGCTCGCCGCCGGCCCGGACGCGCCGGGCGTGTGATGGTTAACCGGCCGCGGGTCTGCCGGGCAGGGGCGCCATGCGAGCTGGGGCAGCCCGCTCGGGTCGCCGTGAGGCGAGTGCCGCCGGGCTTGGGCTGCTCTTGACCGTTGTCGGGTGTGCGAGAACGCTCAGGCTCGTGTCCGAGCGCGGCGAGCACGCGTACGCCGGCGGCAGCCGCCGGATCCGCGGCCGCGACGGGGAGTTGTCGATGCTGGCGCAGCGGATTGCGGGCGCGCGGGCGGGCGCCGGTGCGGTGGTAGTGGTGGAGGGGCCTCCGGGTATCGGCAAGAGCCGGCTGCTGGCGGAGGCGGTCAGCCTGGCCGGGCCTGCGGGGCTGCGGGTGGCCAGGGGTGAGGCCGATGAGGCCGATCAGGTCGCCCCGTTGTCCTGCCTGCTGGGGGCGTTGCATTCCGGGTCGCCGCCGCTGCTGAGCGCGGAGCGGCTGCTGGCGTTGGATCCGCGGCCGGATCAGCGGTACTGGTTGTTGCGGGAGTTGGAGGCGCTGCTGGAGGAGGCGGCGCTGGCCGAGCCGCTGCTGCTGGTCATCGACGATGTGCAGTGGGCGGATGCGGCGACATTGCTGGCGCTGCGGACGCTGGCGCCGCAGTTGGCACCGGTGCCGATCCTGTGGGTGCTCGCGGCCCGGTCGCAGGCCGGCGGCGGGGACGTGCGCAGCACGCTGAGCCGGTTGTTCGACGCCGGCGCGGTGCGGCTGCCACTCGGCCCGCTGCCGGCCAAGGCCGTCTCCGAGGTGACCGCCGATCGGTTGAACGCGGAGGCCGATGCCCGCCTGCTGCGGCTGGCCGGGCACAGCGGCGGGAACCCGTTCCTGCTGGTCGAGCTGCTGGACGGGCTGCGGGAGGAGGGTCTGGTCCGGGTCGAGGCGGGCCGCGCCGAGCTGCTCGACGAGCTGCTGCCGGCCCGGGTCCGGGAGGGAATGCGGGACCGGCTGGACGGTGTCTCGGCCGAGGCCCGGGAGGCGGTGCAGCTGGCCGCGGTGCTCGGCCGGCGGTTCTCCGTCGATCGGCTCGCGCTGGTCGGGGGCAGCTCACCGCCGGCGTTGCTCCGCCCGGTCGCGGAGTTGATGCGCGCGGATCTGGTGGCCGAAGTGGGCGGCAGGCTGGAGTTCCGGCACGACCTGATCAGGGAGGCGGTGCTGGAGACCCTCCCGACCTCGATGCGGGTGGCGCTGCAGCGGCACGCGGCGCAGGTGCTGCTGGGTGCCGGGGCGAGCGCGGCGGAGGTGGCGCCGCTGCTGCTGGCCAGCGCCGGTCCCGGCGACGCCCCGGCGGTCGCCGCGCTGCGGGCCGCCGCGGCGGAGCTGGCCGGGACGCAGCCGGCGGCGGCCGCGGACATCACCGCACGCGCGTTGGAGCTGGCCCGGGTTGACGACCCGCAGCGCGGCGCGCTGGTCGCGGAGACGGTGCTGCGGCTGCACGCCGCCGGCCGCCCGCGTGAGGCGACGGCCGTTGCCGCGCGGGAGTTCCGGCGGACCCTGCCGCCGGAGCAGGAGGCGGAGGTCCGGCTGAACCTGTCCGTGATGTTCTCCCGCTCACCGGGCGAGCGCACCGAGGACAACCGGCGCGCGCTCGCGCTGGACGGCGTGCCTGCCGGTCTGCGCGCCCAGCACCTGGCCCGGCTGACCCACAACCTGGCGACCAGCGGCCACTACCGGGAGGCCGGCCGGGTGGCCGGCCTGGCGGCGGACGCCATCCGTGCCTCCGGCGAGCGCAGCGCCGAGCCGGCGCTGCGCACCGCGGTCGCGGTGCTCGAGTACGCCGAGGAGCGGTACGAGCGGATGATCGAGATCTTTGACGCGCTCCCTGCCGGACAACCCCACGGTCTGGAGGATCCCCGCTCCGACGTCGCCACCGCATGGCGCTGCGAGGCGCAGGCGGTGTTGGACGGCCTCGACGCGGCGCTCGCGGAGACGAACGTACGGCTGGCCGCCGCCGAGCGGGAGGGCCGGGCCTGGGCCGTGCACATCTGGCTCGCCTGGCGCGGCCGGCTGCTGTTCCAGGCGGGCCGCCTCGACGACAGCCGGGCGAACCTGGACGCCGCGCTGGCGATGGCCGACGTCGGCGGCGCCAACGTGGCCAACGCCGCCGGCCTGCTGACCCTCGGCCGGATCGGGCTGCACACCGGCGACGACGGCCTGGTGGCGACGGCACACCGGCTCGGGGCCGAACGGCTCGACCAGCGGCTTCCGAGCATGCGCCAGTCCCTCACCTGGCTGCGGGCGGTGGACGCGGCCGCCCACGGCGACCCGGCCCGGGCGCTCGCCTACCTCACGACCGGCGACGACGAGGACGAGCCGGGCAATGGCCTGCCCAGCCTGCCGCGCGACATCACCGACGACACCCAGCTGGTCCGGATCGCGCTCGCCGCCGGGGACCGTGCGCGTGCGCTGGACACCGTCAAGCGGGCCGAGCGGCGCGCCGTCGACCACCCCAACATCGCGACCATGGCCGGCGTCGCGGCCCACGCCCGGGGGCTCTTCGACGGCGACCCCGACGCGCTGGCAGCCGCGGTCGACCACCACCGCTCCGGCGTACGCCCCTTCGCGCTGGCCTCCGCGCTGGAGGACACCGGCTCGCACGCCGCGACCGGCGGTCACCGCGGCACCGCCGTGCAGTCGCTCGGCGAAGCGTTGGAGTCATACGTCCGCCTGGGCGCGACCTGGGACGCCGCCCGGGCCCGGGGCAAGCTGCGCGACCTCGGCGTGCGCCGCCGTATCGGCGTCCGGCCGCGGCCCAGCGCGGGTTGGAGCGGGCTGACCGAATCGGAACTGCGGGTCGCCCGGCTTGCCGCCCGCGGCCTGACCAACCGCCAGATCGGCGAGCGACTGTTCCTCTCCCCGCACACCGTCTCCTCCCACCTCCGCCACACCTTCACGAAACTCGAGATCACCTCCCGCGTCGAACTCGCCAGAATGGCCACGCAGCACGAACCAGCCCGCGCGTAGCCAGACAGCCCGAGCAGGCTCGGTGCGGTGCCGGTGCGGGCGGCCTGACCCGCACATGAAACCCGAGGTCAGCCCCGCAACACGAGCACTGGCACGGTACCCGGCGCCGTGGCAGGACCGGCTGCCCGCAGTGGGTGCCTGAGCGGTTGGCTGCGCATCCCAAGGGGTAGGAGCTGCCGGTGGGTGTTCATGCCATCACGGGTCCGGCCTGACCGCCGGCTTCGCCCAGCCGCCGCAGCACTGCTAGTGGCCGCCGCGGTGCAGTGGTTCGGCCCGGGTGCCCGGGCAACGGCCGCCGCGACGGCATCGCACGTGGACATCGTCGCGGTCATTCCGCCGGCAGCCGATCGTCGGGCGGTAGTCGTCGCCGATGTCCGGCCGCCGCCGGCCGCACCGCTTGGTCCGGGCGCGTTCTCGGTGAACGCGGGCGAGGCGCGGCTGCCGACCCAGGCGGCGGCGGTGGTCTCCGACCGGCTGGCGATCGGCGTCGTCGTCGACTCCTCGGCGGCTGGCGGGGCGGCGGTGCAGGCCGGGCTGAACGGGGCGGCCAACTTCCTGCTGCAGATGCCGTCCCTGTCGCGGGCCGCGGTGGTCACCGACAGCCGGCCACCGGCGGTTGTGTCGCCGCTGTCGGCTGGGCCGGCGGCAGCGCTGCACGGTCTGGCCTCGGTGCAGGCCGGCGGGCAGCGGAGCACCGCAGCGGCGCTGACGCTCGCGCTGCGCCAGTTGCCGGCCAGCTCGGACGCTCCGCGGCTGTTGCTCCTCTATACCGGCGCCCCGGATGCCGGCAGCGAGCCGGCGACCGACCTGGCCGCCCGGCTGACGGCCGCGCACGTGCTGCTCGCCGTGGTCGACACCGGGACCGACCGGCGGTACTGGTCGCGGGTGACCGCGGCCACCGGCGGCGTGCTGGCGCCGGCCGCACCGTCGGCCGCGGTGGGCGCGTTCGGCGACGTGGCGGCCGCGCTGCGGGCTAGGTACGTGCTGAGCTTCCCGGCACCCGGTCCGCTTCCGGCGCGGGTCTCGGTCCGGGTCCGCACCGCCGAAGCCACGCTGATCGCCGACGCCCTGGTGCCCGCCGGGACCGCTGCGGGCGCCGCTCACACCGGCGGCGGTCACACCGCCGCCCGCCACACCGGCGAAGGGCAGGCCGGCGGTGGGGCGATCCGCATCCTGGCGGTTGCGGTCGGCGCGCTCACCGTCTTGGTCCTCCTGGCGGCGCTGATCGTCCGGCTCGTGCCGCCCCGGCACCGCCGCACGCCCGATCGCGTCCGGCCGCGACCGACGGGGGACGCGGCGCACTCGCCGGATCAGCCGTCGGACCGGGCCCCGCTCGGCGACGAGCGCTCCTACCGGCAGTTGGACACCCGGATCGGGAACCTGGCAGCCGCGGTGGCCGAGGGGCGCCTGGACCGGCGGCACGCGGTCGCCCTGATAGCGCTCGCCGCACCCGGCCGGCCCGACTTGCTGGACCGCGCGACGGACAGCGAGCGGCGGATAACCGGCTCCCCTCTCGGCCGGTGGCCGCCCAGCGAGACCGTGCTGAACCTGTTGGAGGCGGCCCGGCGGGTCACCCTCGGAGACACCGCGCTGGTCGGGCCCGACGGCATCCGGGTCGAGCAGGCGCAGGTGTCCGATCCGGACGGCGATACCCGGACCCTGCTCCGGCTGACCAGGAACGGCCAGCCGGTGGGCGAGTGCCGGACGGTCAAGGAGTTGGCCCAGCAGGTGGACGTGTCCACGCTCGCCGAAGACGCGAACGGGGAGGCGTCGAACGAGCAGACCGAACCGAGCTGACCAACCGCGGCCGGAACAGCGGCTACCGGTGGGAGATCTCGATGCGGCAGATCGAGGTCAGTGAGTGATTGCCGGACTCCACGCCAGCGAAATCGACATCCGCCGGGTTCAGGGGTGTTCTAACCCTCCTGAAAGTCCGTTGTCTCCCAGATTCGTTCGTTGAGGGCGCCTTGCACCTTGGCCACGTAGCCGTCGGCGGCGGCGGTGTGCCATCGCCCACTGAACCAGCGGCCGACGCAGCCCCACATGTCGCCGGCGCCGTACTGCCTGCCCCGCTCCACGGTGTTCAGCCAGGTCTCGTAGCCCTGATAGCAGACCCGCCAGATCGCGTACCCGGTGTCGGCGTTCATCGCAGTGGATCGTTCGGCCGATGGCCACGCGCTGATCTCGTTCGGATACCGGTTCTGCAGAATCCCATAGCTCTGCGGGCAGTTGCCGGGCTGGCCGTCGGCGCCGAGCGGGTGACCGGGGGGACACTCTGCCGGATCGCTGTAGTAGTCGCCCTTGGTGGTCTGCCGCCACCAACTCTCCACGGCTGCCTGGGCGTAGACGACGTCCTCGTCGATCCCCCACTTGCAGGCGGCCCAGCGCAGGATCTGCCGGGTGGTGCCGGTGAACGCACCGTCGACCCTGACCCGGAGTTGGGCGTTGGCCCGCGGATCGTCATTAGCCGGAAAGAAGCCGCTGCCGAGCCGCTGGCCTGTGACCTGATTGGCGGCCGCGTTCACCCGCTTGTTCTCCGCGAACTTCGTGGCCCGCACCCACGCGGCGCACCGGGCGCCGGTTGGCAGCGAAGAACCAGGGGAAAGCGTGCCGAAGTGGGCCGGTGCCCGGCCCGGCACCGAAGCACTCGACGTGGCCGACGGCGACCGCGTCGGCCGGCCGTTTCGGCTGCGGCCGGCGCTCGACGCCGGACTCAGGCCGCTCAGCCGTACCGCGGGGGGCGCGGACGGTGGTACCGGGCTGGCCGTTCGCGATGGGCTGGGCGCCGCCTGGCTGGCCCCGCCCACGACGTCAGACGCGGGCTCCGGCAGGTGTACCGCACATCCAGTGCCGACGCCCACCATGACGACGATCAGGCCGGCCGCGATCACTCTGGGCAACGCCGAGCCTCCTCCGTCCTCCTCTTCCGCACGCTCCCGTGACTGCCGCCCCCCACACGGCAGCCTTCGGACCTGCAGCCCGACAACCTACGCGGACCGACGGATGCTGTCGACGAACCGGTTCTGGATTCCGCGGCGCTACGCCTCGTCAACATCGGAGTCCCCGGACGGTTGAAGGCGCTCAAGCTCGTTGATCAGGTTCTCCTGGCCTTGCTTGAGGTCTTCGGTCGCTGCGGTGATCTCAGCGCGGCGGGTGGCCAGGTCCGAGCGGGCGGCGTCTCCGGGCCGACGGTGATGGCGGCGAGGTAGGTCTTGCGGCTTGCGCCGAAGACGCGGCCGGCGAGCAGCCGGGCCAGCGGCTCGACGAGCTGTCCCTCCGCCGCCAGCGCAGCGCGGGGGTGCCCGGGAAACCACGGCAGGTGGCCGTGGTTCTTCGCGCTGGGTGAGCATCGGTAGTACGTGTAGCCTTTGGTCGTTTCGCCGTTGGCGCGACGGCCACACAGGTCGCAGCGCACGTAGGCCCTCCGCCCTGCTGGATGGCGCTTCCACACGTCAGTGTCATCGATGCTGATGGGTACCTGCCGGCCGTTAGCTCCCCGGGAGCGGGGAGCCGCAGCACTTCTTGAACTTCCTCGCGCTTCCGCAGGGGCACGGTGCATTCCGGCCGACCTTGGCCGCACGAGCCGGCGAACCGGATCTCGGCGAGCCGGATGACTGTGCCCTCAGCGCCTGCATCACGTCGTCAAGCTGATTCAGCGGTAGCCCTTCGGATCCGAAGTCCAGCCGCGTTGTCTGGCGCACCGCTGCTGGCCCGTGGTCACCGTCAGCCAGTTCCAGGCGGCGCGACATGCTCACGGCTGGTGCCTTGCGCCGAAGCCGGCTGGCCAGCTCCCCGAACTCGCGGGCTTCACCCGGTCGGCCCGTTTCCTGGCACAGGTCGCTCAGCCGGCTGGCGATGTCGTCCCGGTCACGCACCTCAGGCGCCGCATATCCGCGTCGCAGCAGCTCCTCGGCCCGCCCGTAGTCGCGCGACTCGCGCCAGCCTGCGGTGTAGCAGTCGGCCCAGCCGATCCAGCCCCACCCCCAACCGGCATCGGCAGCGAGCCACGCCTTGTACAGTTCCTCGGCTTTACCGGTCAGGCCGGCCTCGAAGTATGACTCGGCTAGCGCCCGGCGGCGGTTCTCGGCCATCAGCTGGTCTTCGCGGGGAAACCTGCGCAGTGCTTCTTCGCAGAAGTCAATCCGGGCGCGGATAAACCCATGATCGCGCAGTCCGGCGTTCCACAGCGCGTCCTGGAGGTCCTGGCTCCAGTTGTACAGCGACTGCGTCATCGGGAAGCGGTCATCGAACTCCGCGATGGACCGGATACCCGTGGCATCGCACAGACGCAGCACCTCAGACCAGGCGTCGAGCCATATCGGGGCACGGGCGGCCTCGGCACGCTCGTGGGCCTTGTCGTAGCCTGCCTGCACCTTGTCATCCAGAAGCTCCAGGCACACCCGGTCCGGCCACCACCGCTGCCAGAGGGTGACAAGGCAGATCCAGACCCAGTCCGCCTCGACGTCATCACCGAGCCCGTGGCGGTCCAGCAGCTCGCGGGCGACTTCCTCGGCCGACAGCGCGCCTTCGCAGAGCTTTGACAGGCCCTCGCGATCCAGTTCGATGCCGAAGCTGCGCAACTTGTCCAGCAGATCGGCGTCGGTGAGCTGCTCGGCGCTCGATCGCAGCGGCCTACCGCTGCGTGTCAGCATGCGGCCAATCGCCGGATCAGCGCGCGCCTGCTGCTGGCAGAGCCGGTCCAGAGTCACCCAGGAAATTTGCATGCTCCCGACGGCCTCCCTGCTCGTGCCGGGACGGCCAGCGACGTCACGGCCTGCCTGCCCGGTAGCGGCACGTTCCGCTCATCGTAGTGGTCCAGGCGGGAACGGATGGGTCCCCGGCCTCGCCACGCGGGTGGCGGCGCCGCGATAGGTTTCTCGGATGGGAACGCTGACCACCGGTGATGATGTTGGTCCTGCGGCGCGGCTGGCCCGGGAGTGCACGGTCATGCGTCATGCCCTCGCGCTGGCCAGATGGGTCGGGACCGGCAGCCGGCCGGTGACCGCCGGCCGGGTGTTGCGCCGGGCTGATGTGGCGGTCGCTGGCGCGCTGCTGGGCGTGCCGGTCCCGGCGCGGGTTCGCACGGCGGCCGACGTCGGGGACCTGCACCGGCCCTGGTGCCTGGCGGTCGCGATGGGCCTGATACGGGTCGGGGGAGGGAGGGTCAGCTCCGGGCCCACGCTGGAGTTCTGGCCACTTTCAGACGCTGAGTCGCTTGCGGGCTGGCTGGCCGGCCTGCGCGCTGTGTGCGCGGCGGAGTCGTATCCGCAAGACGAGGACAGTGTTCGCCTGCTGGCACGCGCGCTGCTTATGGTTCTGGCCGGCGCCGATGCGGCATCGCCGGGCCGGGCCTTGTGGCCGGCCGTGTGCAAGGCGGTGGACGAGGTGTGCGAGGTGCACGACAAGTCTTACTGGGAGCCGCTGCATGCGGCCGGCCGGTATTACGACCTGGAGGCGGACGACCCGCTGGCCGGGCTGGTGACATTGCTCGCGGGCTTCGGGGCCGTCGCTTCGGGTCCGGGCGGGGCCGCGATCACGCCGCTGGGCCGCTGGGCGGCGGAGCGGATCTGCGCCGGCCTGCCCGCCCTGGCCAGCCCGCGGCTGACAGCCGCAGAGCTGATCACCGAGTTCGCCCGGTTCGCCGACGAGGAGCAGCAGTGGCATGTCGCCTGGGGCTGGCTGGCCGAACGCGACCCTGCCCAAGCAGCGCGGGACATCCTCACCGCCGCGGAGCAGGTGTCGCCGCTGCAGCGCTTGCGGGCGGTGGGCGTGGCCGAACGGCTCGGCGACGACGCCCTGCCCGCGTGGCGGGAGCTGGCGGCGGCGGCGTGCGTCGGCCCGCACGCGCGGGCCGTGCTGGCTGGCATCGACCAGGGGCCAGAGCCCGACGACGCGGACCGGCGCTGGCTCGCGGCGGAAGCGGCCGCGGCCGCGCTGCAGGACAAGGGCCCGGATGAGGCGCTCAGCTGCGTGGCCGACGCCATGCCCGGGGACCGCCTGGACGAGCAGCTGGCCACCGTGCTGGCCACCGGGCATCCCGGTGCCGGGGAGCTGGCGCGGGCGATAACCGAGTTCGCCGCGTCTGGCGCGCCTCGCTCGATCGACCAGGTCGTCCAGCTGAAGGTCTCGCTGGATGGCATGCGGCGACCGATCTGGCGGAGAGTCCGGGTGCCCGCCACCGCGACGCTGGGTGACCTGCACGAGGTAATCCAGGTTGTGTACGGCTGGGACGGCGATCACCTGCATGTCTTCCGGGTCGGGAAGAAGAGCTACAGCGACCCGTTCGCCGGCCTTGACGAAGCCAGGGACGAGGAAGAAACGCGACTGGGGGAACTGGCGGCGTCAGGTGCCGGGAAGATCTCATACACCTACGATCTCGGTGCCTGCTGGCAGCACGAGATCACGCTGGAGAGCACGCTGGAACGCGAGCCTGGGCGGAATTACCCGGTCTGCGCCGAGTTCAGCGGCGACTCGCCAGAAGAGTACCCGCCAGAAGAGGACGGGTCCGGCGATTCCAACGACGAGCCAGCCCAGCCCCGGCGGTTCAGCCTGGCCGACGTCAACCGCAAGCTGGCCGCCCTCGGCCTGCGCGGCTGCTAAGCGAGGAATGTGAGTGATCGCGCCACGAGGCTCAGCGATGGTCAACCAAGATGAAGAAGCGATGGTAAGCCAGGACGGAGAATGGCGGCGCAAGGGCGCGACGGTGAGCGACAAGACCGCTCGTGCGGAGTTCGGGCTGACGCAGGATGAGATCGTCGCGGCGATCCGCGCCGGCGAGCTGCAGTATCGCCTCGGCTCGATGCACGGGAACCCGTGGCTGAGACTGCTGCGCCGGGAAGTCGAGGCTCTCGTCACGGCCAGCCGCGGTGAACGGTATCTCAGGGAGCGGCAGGCAAGAGCCGAGTTGGCACGTGTCAATCTCGACCTGAAGCGGCTCCGGGCACAGGTGGCCGAATTGGAGGAGCAGCGATCCAGGCTTCTCGCTGACCTCGGCGAGTGACGGCTGCTATACCTTGCGCATGCCGTGCGCAACGCGGTGGTGTGCGCTGCGCGAGGACCCGCCCCGCCGCGGGACCTCAGCGTCTCCACCAACTGGGTACGCCACCGCGCATGCGCCGACGGTCGCCCGGTTGCCGACCAGGTCGGATTGGCCGTTGTGGGATGCGGCGGGAGATGCGGGCGGGCCGATTTGTCCTGGTGATCGCCCCTTACACCGATGTTGACCTGGTCATTCTCGGACTGGGCGGGCGGCTTGCAGATGCCGGGGGTTGTGGCGGATGAGGAACGACGGTCGCGTGCACGCCGGCTGTGCTGGGTGCGTGCCGGTCACGGCGCCCGGCTGCGCGGGTCGGTAGCCAATGAACGATTCCGCCGGAGTGTCGCCGACGGTGAGTGGGACGAGGTCTGCGCCGGTGCCGCCGCTACATCGTCGGTCGGGTCAAGCCAGCCGGTGGCGGGTCCACCAGAAGCAGAACCCGGTGAGGAGGCCCGAGAGGGCGAGGAACAGCGCCGTCTCCGCCCACTGCAGGGCCCAGAAGCGGTCGGCCGGCTGGTAGACCACCCGTTGCCGGTAGCCCTGCTCGTTGAGCCTGGCGAAGCAGGCCTCGACGGCCGGCGCCCGCACCGGCCCCCCCGATGCCGACGACAGCGGCGGCGGCGCGATGCAGTCGCCCATCCAGGAGGGCAGGGCGACGACCTGTCCGGTGGCGTTGACGGTCTCGTTGGACAGGACCCAGTCGCCCCGGTCACCGGTGGTCATGGACACCCGCACCGGCGTACCAGCGCCGGCTGCCATGATCGAGTCGAGCCTCGCCCCGGTGAACGTCACGGTCTGCTGAACGGGCGGGACGAGGTGGGGCCGGATCCACAGCGGCACGGCGATCTGGAGCAGGGTGAAGACGGCGAGGGTGACGGCCATGGCGGGCACGGTGCGACGCAGGACGATCCCGACGGCGACGCCGAGGACGAGCGCGAAGACGGCGTACCCGACGGGTGCGACGCCGCGCATGGCGAAGGCCACCGGCGTCAGGCGTGCGGGGAGCGCGCCATGGGTGTTGCCGGTGGTCCCGTCGAGCGGCCCGGCCCACCAGCTGACCGCCAGGGCGAGCACGCCGACGGCGGCCACGGCGGCCAGGGTGGTGACGCCGAGCTTGGTCGCGAGCCAGCGGGTGCGGGTGACGGTTTGGTTCCACGCGAGCCGGTGCGTGCCGGCCTCCAGCTCGCGGGCGACCATCGGCGCGCCCCAGAAGGCGCCGACGACCGCGGGCGCGACGGCCATCACCACCAGGCCGGCGTTGTAGAGGTTGTGGTCGGTCCTGGTGAGCTGGTCGAACACGGCGTTCGGGTAGGCCCGGGAGAGGTCGAGCAGCCGCGGACCGGTGATCGCGAGGACGACAGCGAAGGCG
>WNGI01003744.1_pt2 | contig 13469 bp, 8 predicted proteins | sample 5400621 | NCBI WGS metagenome assembly WNGI01 (sample SAMN13153374, study PRJNA577476) | soil metagenome | isolation source: 20 cm soil or saprolite under Garry oak tree replicate 1 | place: USA:California | collected 2016-06-15
CGCGAGCGGAGAATTTAGATAGCCGTCGACACGCTCGAGAATCCGACGCGCGGCGCCGCGAAGACGCGGGTCGGCTTCGTATCCGCCCTGTGCAAGCGCGGCGGCAGCAGCTTCGCGAAGCAGAAGTCGGCCTCGCCGAATTGAATCCTCGTCCTTTGCTTTCGGGCCGAGCTCGTAGAGATACGCGGGGTCGTTGTCTTCGGCGAGAAGCCGGAAGAGAATGCGTCGCGCGAGAGCGAGCGGCGGCGATTCGCGATCCCATCCGTACTCGATGAGTCGGCGTACGGCCGGTACCGTTCCAACATTCGCAAAATCAGAGCTGTTTTTCGCAGGGACGGTGAGCATCGAGCGATTCCACGTGCCGTCGGCCGATTGCATGAGCGCAATTCGGAGTGCCGGACGATACGCGTATGGAAGTGATCCAAGCGCCGAGACGACTGGCTCTGCAAGTCGTGCGATCTCCGTGGCTGCTCGATACTTTATCGGACCCGATGCGTTCGCGAGGATCCAATCCAGAGGAAAGGTGAGTGCCTCGCCGGCGGTTACCTGTGGCGCGAAGATCGATTCAGCAGCAAAACCGGGAGCTGTCACTGGCGGCGCTCGACGTCTGTTTGGGGTTGGAAAAAACGCCGGATGACGGCCGGATCAGGCCATCTCATTGATGGCAGGCGACGAACCAGATCGGCGGCTTTGCCCGGCTTGTCGCGCGGTAAGAATAGCAGGTTTTGCACCCGGCGCTAGTGAACAAGGTCAAGTCGCTACACACCAACGAGATACGGGAAGGCACTGCGGACTACGGACCAACTGCGGATTGCGGACTGGCTGCGGGTTGCGGACAGAATCGGAACAGGCCGCGTGTAGTTAGTCCGGAGTCCGCAATTGAGTCCGGAGTCCGCAATTAGTCCGCAGTCCGCAGTTGGTCTCAACCCTTTTTCGTTCTGAGGCGTATCAATCACGTCCATTGGAAAGAAAAAAAAACACGTTCACAGTTTTGGAGACAACATGAGTTGGATTCGCTTAGGCATTGCCAGCGTCGCATTTCTTGCCGTCGCTTCGGTAGCTGGTGCACAGGGACCGCAAGGTGGACCGCCGCAGGGTGGCCCCCCGCAAGGTGGACCTGGCGGACGCGCAAGAATGTCGCAGATGCTCTTCGCCGGTATCGATCTTACCGACGCGCAGAAAGATCAAATCGCAAAGATCGACGAGAAGTATCGCGCGGAGCGTGAAGCGCTGCGTCCCGCAGGCGGCCAGCCGCAGGGCCCGCCCGACGAGGCTACGCGCACCAAGTACAACGAGATCAGAACGAAGATACAGGCTGATTATCGCGCAGTTCTCACTGCCGATGAGCAGAAAGTCTTCGACAAGAATGTCGCTGACATGAAAGCGCGCATGGATGCGCGCCAGAAGCAGCAGTAAACGAAAAGACTACGCTACTACTTCTCTGCGGTTTGCGCTGAGCCTTCGGGCAAAAGCGCACTCACGGTGTAACGACTTCCCGGGTTCCAGAGTATCCAGCTCTGGAACCCGTTGTCGTATCCGGCTTTCATCTGTGCTCGAACCTGGTCGGCGTAATAATGTGGCGGCCCTAGTGTGAAATCCTGATACCACGGAACGATCTTGGCCGCGCCTGGGATTCCTGCGCTTCGACGCTTCATGTCCTTGAGTGCGTGATCGATCGTCGCGTATGGATGCGCATTTGGATTTCCCAACCCGTAACTCCCAGGCGCGAAATGCGACGGATACACCATCGGGAGAACTACGTCCGCTTTGTCGACGAATCTCTCCCACTTCTGTCCGATTCCCATGTCGGTGGTATCGGTTGCAGTGAGTCCGAAGACGTCGATCGTCACCGGTATTGACTGCTGGTGCAGCTGATCAGCCAGAAAGGTCAGCTGATCGCGAATGACTTGTGCGCGCAATCGACCATTCGCTAACGGGTATGTTGTTTCGCGAACCAGTCGCTTCTCATCGGGAAAGCGAACGTAGTCGAACTGCACCTCGCTGAAGCCGATGTCGTACGCTTCCTTCGCGAGATCGGCAGCGTATTGCCACACGCCGGGCTGATGAGGATCGAGCCAGGGATTTCCGTTCTTGTCCATCCACGGCTGGAGATTGTCTTTGCGCTTGATCGCCCACTCGAGTTTCGCGCGAGCAAGCAGCGGATCTTTCGCAACGACGATGCGCGCAATCGGATATATCTCGTGTGCAACGAGAGTGTCGAGGATCCTGCGCAATCGATCCTTGGACATCGGCCGCGTGGTGTCGGCGCCAATCTCGCGAGCCAACGGCACCCTCGATTTGTAAAGCACGAAGCCGCGATCGTCCTTGACGTCGATCACCAGCGCGTTGACTTCCGTCGTGTTCGCGATGTCGATCAGCTGGCCGAGTTTTTTTCCTACCGCGGCCCAGCGGTTGACGTAGAGTCCGCGAACGACTGCCGGTCGTGGAACACGAACGATTGCGGCACGCTTGACTGAATCGGCTGCGAGAGAGTCGTTATGACGCCGATCGTTCGCTGCCAGGCCTTCGGCGCGCATATCGCGACCGTGGATCACTCCGCCGGTGTCGCTGCACGCTGTAGCAAAGACCAGAACCGCCGCCGATCCCGCCGCGATCGCGGGAGCCAGTCTCTTTCGTTGAATGTGCTGCATGAACAACTCGACTGTGGTGGTCCGGCCCCGATGTGTCCCGATTAAAGCGCGTTTACCTCGGCCGCCGCGTCTGAAAGATATCCCATCTCTTTTACCACCACCTGGGCTTGTTGGGTCACCATCGTGAGACCAGCAGGCGTGCGCGACAGTCCAGCCGAGCGATAGCGGAGGAGCTCCAATCGCATGCTGCGCAGTAGTGTGCGGCAATGCTCGAGCTTCGTCTCGGAATCAGTGCGAGTCTTTTTCAAGTCGGCGATAACGCGCCGTTGACGCTTGAGATGCGCGAGCCGCCGAACACGCTCCTCGCTCGCGCGATAATCGAGTGGATTCGCTTTCGCCTCAAGATCATTGATCTCGCGCTCGACGGACTCCGGCGTGTCACGCGAATCCCGCAAGTCGAGCTCGGCAAGTGTAGTCGCGACTTGCATTGCTTTTCGATACACTGCGTCGGCGGATTCACCAACGTCGGGAATTATCTCTCGCTCGCTCTTCGTCATTCCCATGATCTGCCGCTGAATCTCGTCGCGGTCGGATCTGATCTGAGTCAGAGCTGAACCGTAAGGAGAATTGTCGGCAGACAGCGGAATCGACGCAGTCTCTCCAGGCAGCGGCGAGCGGGCCATCCGCCCCGATCCGAGCTGCGCAATTCCCGCATCGCGCGGATTGAAAATTCCTCCCGCAGCTGCTTTCGCGCGCTCCCGTGCGCGCGCGCGGACTTGCTCGCGCTTTGTCTCATCGAACAGAGCCCGTGCATCGTCGATCGTTTCAGCGGCGACGTCGAAGAGCATCCGATCGCGAGGCTGACGGAAGACGTCACGCCAGTTGTATCCCTCCTGCCAGAGCTTAGAGTATTGAACCGCCATCATGATCGACCAGAACATCGTGATGAATAGCCATCCTCCCTGGCCGAAGATCGAGAGAGGAACGATGATGGCGTTCACCGCGATGTAAGGCGCGAGCTTCTTGCGGAATTTTTTTACCGGCGGCGCATCCCATCGAGCGAGATCGTCCGGCGAAGGAACTCCGGCTGCCGCGCGCGATCCCGAGCTGAAGCGTGTGTTCGCCGGCATCCACGATGGGCGCGCGCCTGGAGTTGCCGTTCGCGATGGCGGCTGCCGCTCATCGGCCAATGTCGGCATGTGACTGCCGAGCGTGCGCGACGGAATCTCTCCACCGCTGAGCGCGACCACGAGTGATTGCGCATCGGGAAATCTGTTTGCCGGATCTTTCTCGAGCAGCATCATGATTATGCGCGACAGATCCGCGGGAAGATCGATTCGGCGATGCTCCACCGGCACCGGTCTCTCCGACAGGTGCTTCACAAGCATCGAGGGTGTGTTCGGCGCATTGAATGGCAAATCGCCGCATGCCATCTGATATCCCACGACACCGAGGGAGTAGAGATCGCTGCGTCCATCGATATCCGCTTCACCTGCCGACTGCTCCGGCGACATGTAAGCCGGAGTGCCGATCGCCATGCCGGTTGCAGTGAGGCGCGAGTCGTTCTTGTCGGTCAGCGCGCGGGCGATACCAAAGTCCGTGACCATCGCTCGTCCACTATCCTCGTCGAGCAGAATATTGTCGGGCTTGATGTCGCGGTGGACGACGTTTCGCTTGTGGGCATAAGCGAGAGCGTCGGCGACCTCGCTCAAAATCCGCCGAACTTCGGTGGGATCCATCGCGCCGTCATCCTGCAAGCGCTTCGCGAGATTGTCTCCCGCGATGTATGCCATGATGAAGTACACGAGGTTGTCGCGCTCTTCGACGTTGTAGATCGGAACGATGTTGGGATGACTCAGCTGCGCGGCGGTTTCGGCTTCGCGCAGGAATCTCATGCGGATGTCGGAACGGAACGCGAGCTCAGGCGGAAGAAGCTTGACGGCAACCTTTCGCTTCAGCCGCTTGTCCATCGCGCAATAGACGATTCCCATACCGCCACGACCAATCTCTTCGTCCAACTCGTAGTTGGGTGCGAGGACATTGGCTACGTGGGCACCTAGCTCGTCGTCGGGTCTTAATGGCATGATGCGCGAGTCATCCCGGCAGGCACAATTTGCGAATCATGCCCCCGTGGCGTAAATCCATTGCTCGAAAGATGCAGTATACCCCGTCCCTATAGTAGTACCAGTAGCACACGATTAATCACTACGGAAGAATTCATGGGACAGCGTCAAACTATACCAGTTCTGCCACTTCGCGGAACAGTGATCTTTCCTGGACTCACAGCGCCCATCGCGGCTGGGAGGCCTGGAACCCTGCGTGCGATCGAGTCGGCGCTGAAAGCCGACCGCCTCGTGTTTGCCGTCGCGCAGCGGGATAATACCGACGAGCCGAGCCCCGACATTCTCTATTCGATGGGCGTGATCGCGCGCATTGGACAGATTCAGCGCGGGTTGGGCGGAGTGCAGCTCCTGCTGCAGGGCGAGCAGCGCGCGACCGCGCTGCAGTACAACATGACCGACGGCTACCTGAGCGCAGTAATCGTTCCTGCCGAAGAGATGAGCCCGGTCGATCCGAATGACCCGGCATTCACCGCGCTTCAAAAAGAAACGCGCGAGCGCGCGGCCGAGCTCGGCGAGCGTCGCGGACTGCCCGAGGAAGTCGTTCATCAAGTACTCGATGCGGTCACGGAGCCCGGCAAATTCGCCGATCTCGTGGCGGGCTACATCGAGCTGCCGGTTCCTGAAAAGCAGGGACTTCTCGAAACTCTGAACGTCGAAGAGCGGCTTCGTCGCGTGCTCGTTCACGTGCAGCGACAGGTCGGCCTGCTCGAGGCACAGGAAGACATCAAGTCGCAAGTCCAGGAAGAGCTTGGCGATCGGCAGCGCGAGATGTATCTGCGCGAGCAGATGAAGGCGATACAGAAAGAGCTCGGCGACGATGATCAGTCAAAGGAGATGACAGAGCTGCGCGATAAGCTGAACAAGCTCGAGCTACCGAAGGAAGCGCGGGCCGAGGTCGACCGCGAGCTCGGGCGCCTGGAGCGCGCTGGGCGAGAATCGATGGAAGCGCAAGTGATTCGCACGTACCTCGAGTGGATCGCCGAGCTGCCGTGGAACACGCGGTCGGATGACCAGCTCGACCTGAGTCACGCGGCAAATGTTCTCGATGAAGACCACTACGGTCTCATCGACGTCAAGGATCGCGTGTTGGAATTCCTGGCGGTTCGCCAGCTTCGCGCGCAGCAGCTCGCGGAAGAAGTCGAAAAAGAAGGCGAGCTTCCGTTGTCGAAACTCCGCATCGAGAGAGATGATGCGACGCCGTCTCTTGCCGTTGGGGACGACGAAGACAAAACGATCAAGGACAAGAAAGAAGCAAAGGCCCGCGCAATGGCGAAGGGCCCGATTCTGATTTTCATCGGCCCGCCCGGAGTGGGAAAAACTTCGATTGCAAAATCGATCGCACGTGCACTGGGGCGCGAATACGTTCGCGTTTCACTCGGTGGCGCACGCGATGAAGCGGACATTCGCGGACATCGTCGCACCTACGTTGGAGCGATGCCGGGTCGAATCATTCAAGGCATGAAGCAGGCGGGAACGAAAAATCCCGTCTTCCTTCTCGATGAAGTCGACAAGCTCGGCGTGTCGTTCCAGGGTGATCCCTCGGCGGCGCTGCTCGAGGTTCTCGATCCAGCGCAGAACGACACATTTACCGATCACTACCTCGGCGTTCCGTTCGATTTGAGCGAGGTGCTCTTCATCGCGACGGCGAATTTCGTTCAGAACATTCCGGGACCGCTGCTCGATCGAATGGAGATCGTGGACTTCGCCGGGTACACCGAGAAAGAGAAGGCGGAGATCGCGAAGAAGTATCTCATTCCAAGGCAGCTCGAGGAGTCGGGGCTTGGCGGTAAGGGAATCGACTTTACCGACGAAGCCGTGATGAGTGTGGTGACCAACTACACCCGCGAGAGCGGCGTTCGTCAGCTCGAGCGACAGCTCGGCGCAGTCGCGCGAAAAGTTGCACGCAAGATCGCGATGGGTGAGACAGGGCCGATCGTCGACGAGACGATCACGGCCGAAGAGGTGCGTGAGCTTCTCGGGCGGCCCAAAGTTCATCCCGAGCGAGCGCAGGAAGAGAACGAAGTTGGAATCGCCACCGGCATGTATTACACGCCGATGGGCGGTGACATCATGTTCGTCGAAGCTTCGATCCGCCGTTATTACGGCAATCGCACGAGTGACAACGAATCAGTTGGGCCCGGTGGAGCAGTTTCGCTGATTCTTACGGGACAGCTCGGCGACGTGATGAAAGAGTCGGCGCGTGCAGCGTTCACATACGCGACGAACAACGCATCAGTTCTCGGGATTCCAAAAGATCGACTCGGCGCAATCGAGGCGCACATTCACGTGCCTGCGGGTGCGATTCCAAAGGACGGTCCCTCGGCGGGAATTGCAATCGCGACAGCATTGGTCTCGGAGATGTCCGAGCGGCCGGTGCGCGGCGATGTCGCAATGACCGGTGAGATAACGTTGCGCGGACGAGTTCTTCCGATCGGTGGATTGAAAGAGAAAGTACTCGGCGCTCATCGCGCGGGGATCAAGACGATCATTCTGCCAAAAGCCAACGAGGCCGACATCGAGGATGTGCCGGAGGAAGTGAGGAACGTGTTGAGCTTCCATCCGGTGGAGACACTCCGCGAAGTGTTGGACATCGCGCTCGTTCCGGAGACACCGAGTTCAGTAAAGGCGCTCGAGATTGCCGGGGCGGCATAAGAAGGCGCGAGCCCCTTTCGAACGGCCACTCTATTTTTTCGGCGGGACAACTGGCAAGACCGACGAGACCGGCAAGGAAAGCGGCGCACATCACCTCGATGTGCGCCGCTTTCCTTTCCGGTCTTGTCGGTCTTGCCAGTTGTGCCCACTTCAAGAATAGAGTGGCTGCTTCAATGAAAGTGCTAGGCGGTACGTATACTTTGTGACTCGAATGAACGAATCTCTCCGAATTCTCGTACAAGGCGGAAGCTACGAGCTCGACAATCTTGGCGACGTGTCGATGCTGCAAGCACTCGTGGAACGCATCACGTCGGCGCAGCCCAACGCCCGGATCTCACTTTTCTCGCGAAATGCTACGCAGGCTCGTCGGATTTGGGCGGATATCGAGCTTCTTCCGGTCGAGGGCAAGCGTCAGTGGCGACTCGTGCACGACGGATATCTTCAGCTTCGCCGGTCGCTTCCAATCGTTGACAAGAGCTTTCGCCTTCTTTTGCCGCGCGTCTATGAGAAGCTGCTTCACATCAAGGCTCGCCAGCTCGTCAATCGCCGCGAGATTCAGAGTGCCGATTTGCTCCTGCTCTCAGGTGGCGGATACATCACCGACGTTTTTCCCGGGCAGGCGTGGTCGGCATTGGAGCGCCTCGATGCAGCACTCGACGATGGCATTCCGTTCGCGCTCTTTGGACAAGGAGTCGGTCCGCTTCGCGATCGATCTCTGATCTCTGCGGCGAGGCGAGTGCTGCGGCACGCCAAGGTTATTGCGGTGCGCGAAAAACTCGTGTCCGTCCCGCTTCTCGAAGAATTGGGTGTGCCGTCAGAGCGAATCATTGTCACGGGCGACGATTCCGTTGAAGCTGCGTATCGCGCGCGTAAAGCCGAGCTCGGCAACTTTGTCGGAGTGAATCTCAGAGTTGCCGGTTACACGGGAATGAGCATTTCCGATGTTGATGCGATCCGCGCTCCCCTGCACGGCGCCGTGCAACAAATTGGATCGAAGCTGACTGCGCTTCCCGTCTGCATTGTCGATTCTGTCGAATCTGCATCCGACGCAACAATTGCAGCGCGACTTCTCGGGAGTGACGATGGACAGAACGTTCCGGCGACAAGTGAGCAGTTAATCGCGCGTGTCAGCATGTGCCGCACTGTGGTGACCGGGAGCTACCACGCCGGCGTGTTCGCACTCAGCCAGGGAATTCCGGCCGTTTGCGTATTCAACTGTGAGTATTACGAAATAAAATTCCGCGGCCTCGCGGCGCAGTTTGGCACGGGCTGCATAGTGCTCGATAAGTCAGCCGATGATTTCGATGCGCGGCTCGTCGAGGCGATCGTCGACGCGTGGGAGAATGCGGAGCGCTGGCGCCCTGCATTGCTCGATGCGGCTCAGTCTCAGGTCGAAGCCGCGCGCAAGGCATACGATCATCTGTGGGAAACAACGAACCATCGAGCGAGCTCTCCGGCGCTTTCGGCAATCGCTGAATGATCGGGACCGAGCCAGTCAGCGTCCTCGTGTGCACGAGGGATCGGCCTGCATCGTTGCGCGAAGCTGTCAGGGAAATTCTCGACAGTGATTACAAGGAATTCGAGCTCCATGTAATTGACCAGAGCAGCGACGATAGCACAGAGAAAGCAATCGCCGAATTGAGATGTGATTCGCGCTTGCGCTACACACGCACAGATACGCGCGGACTTTCTCGCGCGCGCAATCTGGGCGCGAGTCTCGCGAGGCCCGGCATAATCGCGATGACCGATGACGATTGCCGAGTGTCGCGCGATTGGCTGCGGGAAATGGTGGCGGCGTTCTCGATGAGCGATCGAATCGCAGTGGTGTTTGGGAACGTTGTACCAGCGGCGCATGATCAGTCTCGCGGATTCATTCTTGGTTATCTGCGGAAGTCTCCGTTTCTGGCGTCGGGCATTACGGACAAGGCACGAGTTGAGGGTATGGGCGCGTGCATGGGAATTCGATCCGACGTATGGAGTGCGCTTTCGGGATTCGATCAGATGCTGGGCGCGGGCTCGCAATTCCCATCTTCCGATGAAACTGATTTCGTCATACGCGCATTGCTCGCGGGGTATCGGGCTTATGAAACGCCGGGTCCCAAAGTCGTGCACGAAGGCTTTCGCCCGCGTCAGGATGCTGACCGCCTGATCCACGGATATCTAAAAGGGATCGGAGCGATGCTGGCGAAGCATGTGAAATGCGGAACGCTGCCGGTGTTTCACGTCTATCGCGCGCTCGCCCTCCGCTGGATGTTCGGGCATCCCGTGGTCGAGTACGGATTTCGTCCCGCTCGCTGGGTGAGACTGAGCGGATTTCTCGAGGGATCGTTGGAAGCCGCGAAAATCGACGTGGATAGAAAGACGGGATTATTCGTCGCTCCAGAACCATGATCGGCGCGAGAACCGGTCGCGAAACGCGAGTCACGAGGATCCGCTCGGAAAACGTGGGCTCGGCGAACCGCGTATCTGCCGATGTCGATGGGATTCCCCTTTGGTTCGAGGCCGACGACCTTCAACTCTCGGCCGCGCCGGAGGCATTTGGATCGGCGTTACTCCTGGTCTCGCTGCATCATCGGCGAAAACTGGTCATGGAAGCGCCGGTTAGTGCGACGTGGCTCGAGAATATTCAGAAGCTATTTCCGATTTGGCGCGATTGGTGGGGATACAAGCCGATAATGCCCGAGCTTGTCGCCCGACCGGACGTCGGTGCCGATCCCCCTCGTGCGAAGGCGCTCTTGTTCAGTGCTGGCGTCGACTCTTTTTATAGCGTGCTCAATTCGCCGCGACATGATTTTCTCGTCAGCGCGCAAGGCTTCGACATATCGCTTCACGATCGCGCGCGAATGGACGACCTGCGAAAGTCGTTGACGGAAGCTTCGAGATTGATTGATGCGCAGCCAGTCGTGATGCGCACAAATTTTCGCGAGCATCCAGTCGCGGGACGGGGGCGCCTGTGGGAACGAATACATGGAGGAGTCCTTGCTGCCTTCGGACACGTGCTGAGTGAGCGCGTTGGTCAGCTCACTATATCTTCCTCGTACGGGCTGAAGAATCCGGTGCCATGGGGATCGAGCTTCATAACCGATCCTTTCTTCAGCTCGGACAGGATTCGCATCACGCAGTACGGCGCGGAGATGAGACGTGAGGAGAAACTTCCGTTGATCGCTCACCATCCGCTCGTGCGGAAATATCTTCGAGTCTGCTGGGAGAATCGTGACGGTACAATCAATTGCTCTCGCTGCGGAAAATGTCTCATGACGATGCTCACGCTTGCGGCGGCGGGCGCGCTCGACGAATCCGAAGTGTTCGATGATGAAGAAGCATTGATCGCTCGACTGAATTCGACGCGTTTCCTCTGGAAGCACAACAACCCAATGGACAGAGTCGTCCGTAGTGGAAAGCTCCACCCACGAGTCGCCGAAGCTGCTCGCAAATTGGTCAGGCGTTCACGTAATGCGCGTCGCATTCGCGAGTTGGCAACACGCCTCACGTACGTGATCGACCGATATGCCTGAATCGCGCAAGAGAAATTTCCTCGCGGGACGTCTCGCCGCAGCGGCGATCATCGCGCTTGCGCTGGGACTGGTACTTGGCGTGCTCGCCAGAGAAACGCAGAGTCCGTTCCTGATGGGACTCGCGTCGGTCGCGAAGCCTTTGGGTGTCTTGTGGACGAATGCGCTTCGCATGGTCGTGCTGCCGCTCATGATTTCATATCTGGTGCTCGCGATCAATTCCGTTCCCACCGCGCGCACAGCTGGAAAGCTCGGCGGCCTCACCCTCGTCTGCATGCTCCTGCTGCTCGGCGTTGCAGCAATCGTAGGCGTCTTCGTGAGCTCGTCGGTGATTTCGCTTCTTCCGATTGGCGATGAGACGAGAGCCGCCTTTCGCGCACTGTCGGCGGTCGCTGCCGATACCGTTTCGCGTGCGGACACACACGCCTCGGCCACTGATATGATCTCGACGCTCATCCCGTCGAATGCATTTCGTGCCCTGGTGGAAGAAAATCAGGTCGGAATACTCATCTGCACCGCTCTGTTCGCATTTGCGATGACGCAGATCGCTCCGGAGCGACGTGCATTGCTGATGCGAGTCTTCGCTGCGATTGCGGACACCGCGCGCACACTCGTCAGCTGGATCATTCTGGTTTTGCCGGTGGCGGCGTTCGCGCTGGCGTTCAGCATCGGAGCCGAGACAGGTTTCTCGATTGCCACCGGGCTCGGCTATGCGGTATTGGCGCTGTCGACGATCCTGATCGTGCTGACTCTTCTTTTTTATCCGTTCACTGCCATCGTCGGAAGAATTGCCGTGATGCGATTCGCCGCGGCGGTTGCGCCCGCGCAGACTGTTGCAGCTGGTACTCGGTCGTCACTGGCATCCCTACCATCTCTCGTCGACGGCGCCGAACAAAAACTCGGCATGCGGTCCGAAGTCGCCGAATTCGTTTTGCCATTGACTGTGACGACGTTCAAGCTGAACTACGTGATATCGCAGCCGTTCAAGCTTCTCTTCCTGACCTCGATGCTTGGACTCCAACTGCGTCCAGGTTTTCTGATCACCTTCATGGCGACCGTTTTTCTATTGAGCTTCACGACTGTCGGGATTCCCAGTGGCGGTCAGCTTCTAACCTGGCCTCTTCTATTGTCCACAGGCATTCCAATAGAAGCGCTCGTTATGCTGAAAGTCGCCGATGCGATCCCGGATATTTTCAAGACCGTGTTGAATGTTACAGCCGATATGTCGGTAGCGACGATTGTCGATCGTTTCGCGCCTGCAAGGGAAATTCCTTCTGTGGAGATTGCTGGCGCCGCGTAATCCTCTGAGGAAGCGATCGATTAGCGACCGATTGCCCCGAACTGAAATAACTTCCACGGATCGAACTTGAGAGGCTCAGGCTCCGTACCCTCGACGAAGTATTCCGTGTATCGTCGATCGGCCGGAGTCGCAATAGTCGCCATTTGTCCTGTCACGCGATCGAGCTCGCCTTCAATGACACCGGCTGGCGGCGTCCATGAAGTCGTCGGCGCGCGAGTGAGCGCGTAGTACCGCGCTATCATCTTTCCCCAAATCGGTGCAGCGAGCGAGCCTCCGGCCGCGCCTGGTGTGATCGTCTTCGGTTTATCGAAGCCGAGCCACACGCCAGCTACGAGATCGGGAGTCAATCCAATGAACCACACGTCGGTGTTGTCGTTCGTGGTGCCGGTCTTTCCAGCGACTGGAATGCTCGCCGGCAGGTAGCGCCTGATCGACGCTGCAGTGCCCCGCTCTACCACATCGCGCATCATGTCGCGCACTACGAACGTCGTACGTTGATCGAGCGCGGGCGGAAGAGCGCGAACCGCTACTGCGAATACTGACTTACCGGATTTATCTTCGATGCGATAAATGAATCGCGGCTCAACTGGAGTTCCGAGATTTGCGAAAGTCGTATATGCCGCGATCAAATCGAGCGGCTGCACCACGGACGCTCCAATCGCACTCGATGGATATGGCGCAATCGGCGACGCAATGCCCATTCGTCTCGCAAGCGCAATCACTGAATCCATTCCAATCTTTTGACCGAGCTGCACCGCGACAGCGTTCCGCGATTTCGCGAGCGCCTCGCGCAAAGTTATCTCGCCGAGAAATTCGTGATCCGAATTCTCGGGACGATAGACAGTTCCATTTGGAAGAGGAATCGCGATGGCTGTGTCACCAACGATTGTGTTCGGTGCAATGCTATCTGCAATCGCAGCCGCGTAGACAATTGGCTTGAATGCAGAGCCGGGTTGTCTCTTCCCATCGATTGCGCGGTCGAATTGTGACTGCGCGTAGTCGCGACCACCAACCAGCGCGCGCACGTCGCCTGTAGCCGGATCGATCGCTACAACCAGGCCCTGCAGGTAATCGCTCCCGCTTGTTATCGCCTGGTGTGAGTAACCCGCGCGAGCCTCGACTTCAGCGGTCCCTTCGGTCAGTGACTGCACCGCGGCGTGCTGCAGCAATGGATCGAGCGAGGTGTACACGCGATATCCACCGTCAGCGAGCGGAATGCCCGCGCGCTTCGCCTGGATCTTCACGACGTCCACGAAATACGGCGCGTCCGCAGACATCCCGTAGTTCGGCA
>WNGI01005099.1_pt1 | contig 13465 bp, 11 predicted proteins | sample 5400621 | NCBI WGS metagenome assembly WNGI01 (sample SAMN13153374, study PRJNA577476) | soil metagenome | isolation source: 20 cm soil or saprolite under Garry oak tree replicate 1 | place: USA:California | collected 2016-06-15
CCTGCGCGAGTCGCAGCTCGCTGCCTCGCTCGACCACCCGAGCATCGTTCCCGTCTACGACGCAGGGGAGACCGACGGCCTGCTCTACATCGCGATGGCGTGCGTCGACGGCACCGACCTGAAGACCCTGCTCGCCGGGGAGGGGCGGCTGCCGGTCCGCCGCGCCCTTCGCATCGTCGGGCAGGTGGGTTCTGCGCTCGATGCGGCGCACGCGAAAGCGCTCGTCCATAGGGACGTGAAGCCGGCCAATATCCTCGTCGCCGAGGACGATCACGCCTACCTGTCCGACTTCGGGGCGGTGAAGGAGCTCGCCTCAGGAGGTACGACTCGCACGGGCGCGTTCGTCGGCACGCTCGAATACTCGGCGCCCGAGCAGATCGAGGGGGGCGCGGTCGACGCTCGGACGGACGTCTACGCGCTCGCCTGCGTCCTCTACGAATGCTTGGCCGGCGCGCCGCCGTTTCACCGGCCGACCGAGGTCGCCGTCCTGAACGCGCACCTGCACGCGGAGCCGCCGAAGCTGACGCAGGCTGTGCCGGAGTTGCCGGAGGCGCTCGAGCAGGTGATCGAGAAGGCGCTTTCGAAGTCGCCGCTCGACCGTTACGGCAGCTGCGGCGAGCTCGTCGCAGCAGCCCGCGCCGCCGCGGCCGAGCGGCCGTCGCAGCAGCCCGCGCCGCCGCGGCCGAGCGGCGCGTTCACCGCCGGCGGCTGGCGGTCTCGCTGGCCCTGCTCGCGCTCGCCGCGGCCCTGGGAGCGGCCATCGCGCTCGGCGTGCGTGCGCTCGCCTTCGGCGGCGGCCCGGCCGCCGTCACCGTCGCGGCGCCGCCCGCGAAGCCTCGCCTCGAGCTGAGCGGACTGCTCCTCCGGAGCAAGGACGGCCGGACGCTGAACGACATCGCGTATGCCTTGATCACGGCGAAGCAGTATTCGCGCGCCCTGCCGTTCGCGCGGAAGGCGGTCAAGAAGGCGCCGGTCGGGACGCTCACCCACGGCTACGCGAACTTCAACCTTGGCTTCGTCCTGCTCAAGCTGGGCCGCTGCGGGGAGAGCCTCCCGTTCCTCAGGCGCGCCCTGAAGACCGAGCCGAGCTCGCTGCGCCCGCTCATCCGTCCGCGGATCAGGCAGGCGAAGAACTGCAGCCAACGTGAAGCAGGCGCGCCAGCGCAGTCGCCGTAGTCGGCCGCGCCGCAGGCTCCTTCTCGAGCGCTGCGAGCACGGCATCGGCGAGGCCCCGCGGCAGGCCCGGCCGCCGCTCGCGGGGGTCCGGCGGCGCCTCGACGAGATGCGCGAAGCCGATCTCGGCCGGCGCGCGCCCGTCGAACGGCGGCTCGCCGACGAGACACTCGTAGACGACGCAGCCGAGCGCGTAGATGTCGCTCTGTCGGCTCGCCTCGGCGCCTTCGATCAGCTCGGGCGCCAGGTAATGCGCCGTCCCGAGGATCTGCCCGTCCGCGGTCAGCCGCGTGGATTCGGCGCCGCGCGCAACGCCGAAGTCGGCGAGCGCCGCCGTGCCGCCACCGTCGAGGAGCACGTTCGACGGCTTCACGTCGCGGTGCAAGACTCCGCGCTCGTGCAGCGCATCGAGGCCTCGGCCGAGCTGCCCCGCGAGCCGGCAGGTCGCTTCCGGCTCGAGACGCCCCGCCGAGCGCAGGAGCGCTGCCAGTGAGCCGCCTTCGTAGTACGGCTGGACGAGATAGACGCGACCGTCGACCTCGCCGAGCTCGAGAATCGGCGCCAGGTGGGGCGTCGTGATCGAGCGGGCCAGCACTGCCTCCCGGCGGAAGCGGGCCAGGGCGGCTTCGTCCTCGACGAGCTCCGGCCTGAGCTGCTTGACGGCGACGATCGGGCCGCCCGCGGCGCGGGCCCGAAAGACGAGGCCGGTCGCACCCGCGCCGATCAGCGCCTCGAGCCTGAAGCGCCCGATCGTTCTGCCCGGGCTGACGGCGGTCTCGGCCATCGTCCTCATTATCCCCGTGCAGCGATGACCCGCTTTCGCCTGCTCGGGCCGGTCGAGGCCGTCGAGAACGGAGAGCCGCTCTCTCTGCCCGGCGGCAAGCCGCGCGCGTTGCTCGGGCGGCTCCTGCTCGATGCCGGGCGGATCGTCGCGGCGGAGCGGCTGGTCGAGGACCTCTGGGGCGAATCGCCGCCCCGAAGTGCCTCGAAGGTGCTCCAGGGCTATGTCTCGCAGCTCCGCAAAGCGCTCGGGGCGGCTGCGATCGAGACCCGCGCGCCGGGCTATCTCGTCGCCGCGGGCCGGGAGGACGTCGACCTGGCCCGGTTCGAGTCGCTGACGCAGTCGGCGCGCGAGGCGGGCGACCCCGCTCGGCGCGCCGAGCTGCTGCGGGACGCGCTGGCGCTCTGGCGCGGGCCCGCACTCGCCGAGTTCCGCAAGGAGCCCTTCGCCCTCGCGGCCGGCCGTCGGCTCGCCGACCTGCGCCTGAACGCGCTCGAGGAGAGGCTGGCAGCGGACCTCGAGCTCGGGGCAGATGCGGCCGTGGTCGGCGAGCTCGAAACCCTCGCCGCGGAGGAGCCTCTGCGCGAGCGCCCACTGCGGCTGCTGATGCTCGCCCTCTACCGCTCGGGGCGGCAGGCCGAAGCGCTCGCAGCGTTCCGCGCCGGCCGCCACGCGCTGGTGGAGCAACTCGGGATCGAGCCGAGCCCCGTCTTGCAGGAGCTCGAGCGCGCGATCCTTCGCCACGATCCGACGCTTGACCGCCCACCCGCCCGGCTGCCGGCTCGCAGCAGCATCGTCTGCGTCGGCACCGAGCTCGCCGGGCTCGTCGCCCCGCTGGCGCGCGGGGAGAAGGACCTGCTGCTCGTCGAAGTGCCCGCCTCGGCGTCCGAGCTCTCCGCCTGCGCTGCCGGGCTCGAGCAGGCACGAGCCCGGTTGCTGGGCGAGGGCCTATCGGTTCGAACGGCGTGTTTCACGTCAGAGAACCGGGACGCGGATCTGGCACGGCTGGCCGCGGACCAAAACGCCGAGCTGCTCGTGCTAGGCGACAGCGAGATCCCGAAACCGGGCGCAAGCCCCTGCGACGTCGCCGTCGCCGCCCGTGCGGACCTGGCGTTCGAGCCGTCCGGCCCCGTGCTCGTCCCTTTCGGCGGCGGCCGGGACGAGTGGGCCGCACTCGAGCTGGCCGCCTGGCTGGCGCGCGCTCACGGCCTGCCCCTGCGGCTGCTCGGCACCGAGGCGCGTAAGGACCGGCGCGACGCCAGCAGGATGCTCGCAGCCGCCTCGCTGGCTCTACAGCGCTTCGCGGCGACGACGGCCGAGCCGGTGCTCGTCGCTCCTGGCGCGGATGCGATCCTGCGTGAGTCCTGCTCGCTGCTCGTCGCCTCGCTGCCGGCCGCCGGCCTCGACGAAACGAGGCGCGCGCTTGTCGAGGGCACCCGCAGCCCGATCCTGCTGGTCCACGGCGGCCTGCGGCCGGGAGGGCTCGCGCCCGAGCACACGCTGACGCGGTTCACCTGGTCGGTCGCAGACGCCTGATTCTTAGCCAGCTCTTAGTGCGCTCTCAGCCGGAGTTCACACCCGGCTGGTTCCGTGGGACACGGCAATCCCACGAAAGGAGCATCCGATGAGCAGCAGGATCAAGCCCAGAATGATCGTCGGCGCCGTCGCCGGTCTCGCCGTCGCCGGCGGCGGGGCGGCGTTCGCGGCCACCCGGTTCGGGTCGCCGCAGCAGGAGAACCAGGCGGTGGTCAAGGATGCTGCCAAGCAGCTTGGCGTCGAGCCAGGCGCGCTCAGCTCGGCGCTGAAGAAGGCGCTCGAGAATCGCGTCGACGAGGCCGTCGCGGCCGGCCGGCTCACCAAGGCCCAGGGCGACGAGCTCAAGCAGCGGATCGAGTCCGGCGACGTGCCGCTGTTCGGCGGGCCCGGCTTCGGGTTCCACGAAAGAGGGGCACTGTTCGGGGGCCTCGACACCGCGGCGAGCTATCTCGGCCTGACGGAAGTCCAGCTTCGCTCGCAGTTCCAGAGCGGTAAGTCGCTCGCCGATATCGCCAAGGCTCAGGGCAAGTCCGTCGACGGCCTCGTCCAGGCGATCGTCGCTGCCGCCAAGACGAAGGTCGACGCCGCCGTTGCCGCCGGCCGGCTGACCCAGTCACAGGCCGACTCGATTCTGGCCGGTCTCAAGTCGCACGTCAGCGACTTCGTCAACCGCACGCCGCCGCGCTTCGGGCTCCGCAACGGCTTCCACGACGGGCGGCCGCCCGTCGCCGGTTTCGCGGGGCCGGGGATCTAGGGCCCCGTGTCCCGGATCGAAGCGGCAAGGCGGCGTGCGGGCGGCGCCAAGCGCGCGCTCGCGGTCCTGGCGGCGGCCGGCCTGGTCGTCGCCGGGGCTCTGGCGCGCGCCACGAGCCCCGGTCACGCCGCCCGGACGAGCCGGGCCGCGGGCTCGTCCTCGACGGTGACGAGCTCGGAATCGGAGCGCCAAAGCTCGGACGACTTCTCGATCGCGCAGTCCTCGAGCCAGCCGCAGGTGCAGACGAATGTCTCCTGAGCGGTTCGAGGCGATGGGCGTCGACGTGGTCGTCGGCGGAGCGACCGAAGCTGAGCTCGAAGCGGTCGGGCTCCTCTTCGAGAAGCTCGACCGGACGTTCAGCCGCTTCCGTCCCGACAGCGAGCTCAATCGCGTCAACGCGGCAGCCGCCGAGTTCGTCGCCGCCTCGCCGATCTTCACACGCGTGCTCGCGCTGGCGCTCGACGCCGCGCTGCGGACGGATGGGCTCGTCGATCCGACGCTTGGCGCCGCGATCGAGGCGGCCGGTACGACCGCGACTTTGCCGAGCTGACCGACGACGAGCGTGCGCCCGCCCCGACGGTTCAAGGAAGCTGGCGCCACCTCCGCGTCGCCGGCCCGCTCGTCTTCCGCTACCCCGGCACGAAGCTCGATCTCAACTGCGTCGTCAAGGGCGTCGCCGTCGACGCCGCCCTACAGCAGCTCGCCGGCGACGGCTTCGTCGCAGCCGGGGGTGACGTCGCCGTCCGCGGGGCTGCGGTCGTCGGTCTCCCCGGCGGCGGCTCGCTCACGCTCGGTGACGGCGGCCTGGCCACGAGCGGCACGACGCACCGGCGGTGGCTGCGCGATGGGGAGGTCCAGCATCACCTGATCGACCCCAGGACTGGCAGGCCCTCCGAGTCGCCGTGGTCGGAGGTCACCGTCGCCGCCGGAAGCTGCCTCGAGGCGGACGTCGCCGCCAAGGCCGCCTTCCTGCTCGCGGACGACGGGCCGGACTGGCTCGATGAGCGCGCCCTTCCCGGTCGTTTCCGCGCGGGCGACCGAGAGGTCGCGAATGCAACGTGGAGCCGCGCACTGGAGCCTGCGAGGGCCGCATGAGCGTCGCTCGCCTTCGGCTCGCTCCCGCGGGGGAAACCCTGTTTCCCCCGCGGGCCCTCTTCTCCATAGATGCGGGGGAACCTCCCACTCGCTCCGCGCTAGTTTCCCCCTCCTCCGCTCATGGGGAGATCGGCCCATGAGCCTCTTCGAGTGGTATCTCGCCCGCGCCAGCGGGATCGTCGCGTTCGTGCTGCTGACGATCGCCGTCGTGCTCGGGCTGACGCTCTCCGGGCGCGCGAAGCTGCGCTACTGGCCACGCTTCGCGATCGAGGACGTTCACCGGTTCGCCGGCCTGCTCACCGGGACGTTCGTCTCGCTCCACGTGCTCACCTTGTTCGTCGACTCGTACTTGCCCTTCTCGCTGACGCAGCTGCTCGTTCCCGGCGCCTCGACGTACCGGCCGCTGTCGACCGCGCTCGGCGTCGTCGGGGCCGAGCTGCTGCTCGCCCTCGCGATCACGAATCGGTATCGGGAACGGATGTCCTACCGGTTCTGGCGGCGTGCCCACTACCTGAACTTCGCAGTCTGGGGCCTCGCCCTCAGCCACGGAATCGCGGCGGGCACCGACCGCGCCGCACCCTGGGCGCTCGCGCTCTACATCGCCGCCGCCGCGACCGTAACCGGCCTCATCACCTGGCGGGCGAGCGGTGGGTTGCGGCCGCCGGCCGCAACCCACCTCGAGCGGGCTACCTCACGCGCAGGGTGATCCCGGCGGACTGGAAGCCGGACTTTTTTGCGGTGAAGAGGACGCGCCCTCGCTTGGTCGGCCGGAGCGTGAAGCGGGCGACGCCCCACATGCTCGTGGTGCGGGTCTGAGCCTTGACCCCGGCGCCGATCACGCGAACCTTCACGCCTTGCATCCAGCTTCCGCTCGCGTTCTTGACCGTGATGCTGACGTTCGCGCGGCGCCGCTTGCGCAGCTTGCCCTTGACGGTCAGCTTCATACGTGGCAGCAGGCTGAGCGGCTGAGCGGGCGAGAAGTCGCCGGCGTTGCCGTCGGCGTCCACGCCGGCGACGCGCCAGTAGAGCTGGTTGCCGCTTAGGTAGGCGACGTCGGAGAGCTTGGGGGCGTAGGCCGTGTTATCGGTCGTGGTGTCTTCGATTGTGGTCGCGAAGTCGGGGCGGCCCGAGACCTGCACCTTGTACTGCTTGATGCCGAGCTTCGGGTTCCACGAGAGCAGCACGTGATCGGGTGCCGCGTCGGTGCGCAGGCCGCCCGGCTCGCCGATCGAGCGCGTGAACGGCGACGACGCCGACCACGGGCCCGGCGTCGTGCCGTACCCCTGCTTCGGGAACTCAGCGCGGACGCGCCAGTGGAAGACGCCCGTTCCGGTCAGCTTCTGGAATGACGTAGCCGGCATCCGGAAGTCGCTGAAGTTGCGGGTGTTTCCGTCCGGCTGGTCGATTGCCAGGTCGTACGAGACGGCGCCGTTGACGGAGCTCCAGGTCCAGACCGGCAGGTACTCGCCCGCGGTCGGATTCGTCGGGCTCGGGGCTGGCGCCGCCAGGGACTTCTGGAACGTGCCGGTCGCCGACCAGGTCAGGCCGATTCCGTTCTCGTCGGCGGCACGGACGCGCCAGTAGAGAATCGTGTCAGCCGGATATGTCGTGTTGCTCGAGTAGGCGGTCGCGTCGGTCGTGACATCGTCGATCGGGTTTCCGAAGCTCGGATCCTGAGCGACCTGGAACTCGTACTTCCGGGCGCCGAGCACCGGCGTCCATCTGAAGGTCGGCTGGTCGAAGAAGGCCGTCCCGGACGCAGGCGACTGCAGCGTCGGCGGCGTCGATTGCTTCTGGAAGTTGTCGTAGTTCGAGTGGTCGCGGTCGAGGGGGCTCGTGCTGGAACCGTCGAGGTTGGGGGACGGAAGCACCATCCAGTAGTAGCTGGTCGTCTCGTCGGGGTACGTGGTGGGATCGAAGGAACCGCGGGGCGCGTAGGCAGGAATGTCCGTGAACCCCTCGTCGACGATGTTGCTGAAGTTCTGGTCCTTGGAGACGACGACGAAGTAGCTCTTCGCGCCGTTCAGGGCATTCCAGGTGAAGAGCGGCGTCCCCGGCGCGATAGCACCGGTCTGGGGCGCCAGATAATCGCCCGAGCAGGGGTAGAGGACGCCAAAGACGGCGCAACCGACGGCTCCGCCGCTCGGGTAAGCCGTCCAGTCGAAGGCGGGCTGCTGTGGGTTCGGAGAGCCGTCGTCGGTGTTGCCGTTCTTGAGATACGTCGGGTCGCCGAACACCTCGTCGAAGTCGACGCGGTCGGCTCGGGCGCTCACCCGCACGCAATATTGCCCGGGCGTGATCGGGCTGAAGTCGGAGGCGGGATCGGAGAAGAGCGACCCGGCGGGATTCGTACTGGGGCTGCCGAGCGGCGTCCAAGCGGGAACCGACGTCTTCACGGTCATCTTGACCGGCGTGCATGCCGTCCCGTTCCAGCCGGTGATCTGCACCTCGTAGCTGGATGCGCCCGGCACCGGATCCCAGGAGACAACGGGTGCTGTCGTTTGGTAGCCGTTGGCGAGGTTGTGGTCCGCGTCGGCGGTCAGCGTGTCGTTGGTGACGTTGTCGCGCATGTGCAGGTTTTTGATCGCGGTACCGGTGACCGGTCCCGCCGGCGCGGTCTTGTCGAAGGTCTTCGTAAAGGACGGGCCGTAGTTCCAGACGCCTGCGTTGCCGTCGGGATCGAACGCTCGGACGCGCCAGTAGTAGACGTTGTCCTTCATCGGGCTCGTCGGCGAAAGGGAGGTCGCGATCGTGGTGCCCGTGCAGCACACCTTCGAGCCGAGCGCGAAGTCGGACGAGGAGTTGATCTCGACCTCGTAACGCGCGGCCCCGGCAACGGGGTTCCAGGCGAACTTCGGGTCGAAGACCTCCGGGTCGGCGGGATCGAGGTCGGTGACGGTCGGCGTCGTCGTCGACGGCCAGGACCAGGAGAACGAGGCCACCGAGGACGGGGCGCCGCGGTTGCCCTCGGCGTCGACGGGGATCACGCCCCAGTAGTAGGTTCCGGTGGCCAGCGCCAGGGAGATAGCGAGCGAGTTCGCCTGCACCTTGGGAGTCCCGGTCGGGTCGTCCGTCGTGTGGAAGGCGAGGGAGGCGAGTGACGGGTCGGTCGCGACCGAGACGAGATAGTTGGCCGCCCCGGGCACCGCCGACCAGGCGAGCTTCAGCGCATCGGTTCCGAACGAAAGTCCCGCGCCGCCGGCAGGCGTCTGCAGCGCCGCGGCGGCGGTCCACGACTTGCGGAACGAGCGTCCCGCCGTCCACGGCGATACGGATCCGTTCGAGCCGACCGCGCGCACGCGCCAGTAGTACGTCCCGTTCGGGATCGTCTTCAGCAGCGTCGCGCGTGCGTTCTGGGTCGTGAAGTCGTCGGAGCCGCGGCCGAGTACGGGGGAGTTGAAGCCCCCGTCGGCGGCTACCTGAAACTCGTAATGATCGGCCACCGAGACCGGCGACCAGGCGAACGGAGGGACAGAGTCGACGACGGCTCCCGCGGCGGGAGACAGCGGGGTCGGAGCGGGAAGAGGCGTGTTGTCGACAGCTTGTGCGGGCGAAGCTGTCGCCAGTGCGATTGCGGCGGCGATGAACGCCGAAAGGGTGGTGAGCTTTACGGCCATGGGCGGGTGACGCCGGCCGCGTAGGCGTCCAATCTCCTTTCTGTGCGCGTTGCCGTCTGGATCGGCGCTTGTCTGCGTATCTGCGTCCCTCGGTCGAGGGGATTCCGACCTTCGGGGCGTAAAACCGAATGGCTCCCGGGGGGAGGGGCCGCGCTCTCAAGGTTTCGACCCGGATGCCGATGCCGGGCAAAGTCGTGGTTGTCGACACCGCCGCATCGACAGCGCGCCGATCACTTGGAGTCTCCAGGTTCTCGCGAGCGCTCACCTGGCTCGAGCGTGAGAGCCTCGTCGTCCTGGTCGTCGCGATGTACGCAGCGGGCGTGCTCGTCCGGATGTCGAGCGCCATGCTCTCCGACTCGTGGATGACACTCGTCGCGGGCAGGACGATCCTCCGCCACGGGTTACCGACCGTCGATACGTACACGACGTGGGCGCAGGGCGTGCGGTGGGTCGACCAGCAGTGGCTTGCGCAGGTCTTCTTCGGCGGGCTGGCGCTCCTCGGCGGTGTCAAGCTCGCCCTCCTCGGCAACGCCGCGGCCACGATTGCTGCGCTTGCGCTTGCGGTCGTCGCTGCCCGTCGACTCGGCGGAAGCCCTCGCAGCGTCCCGCTCGTCGCCGCACTCGCGATCCCGCAGCTTGCCGGCGATTGGCTCCTGCGTGCGCAGTCCTTGACCTATGTCATGTTCGCCGCTCTGGTGTGGCTGCTCGTCGCCGACGCGCGCTCGCCGTCGCGGCGGATCGCGCTCGCGTTCCCGCTGCTCCTCCTCTGGGCGAATCTGCACGGATCGGTGGTCATCGCCGCCAGCCTCGTCGCGCTACGCGGGATCACCGTGCTCGCGGCGAAGCCTCGGCGGACCGGACGTGGTCTGGCTCTGCTCGTTCTGCCCTGGCTGTGCCTATTCGCGTCGCCGTATGCCACGGCTCTGCCGTCGTACTACCAGAGCATCTTCCTCAACCACAGCCTCTCGGTGCTGGCGACAGAGTGGGGAGCGAGCTCTCCGTCGCTGCTGACAGCACCGTTCTACGTGCTTGCGTTCGGCGGACTGGCGCTGCTCGCGCGGCGCTGGAAGACGGTTCCATTGTTCGAGCGACTTTGCTTTCTGGTCCTCCTCGTCGCCGGCATGATCGCGCTACGGAACATGGTCTGGTTCTCGCTGGCGTCGATCGTCTTCGTGCCGCGGCGACTCGACGACGTCCTTGCGGCCCGCGGGCGGCAGGAGCCCCAGCCGTTGGTCAAGCGGGGGCTCCCGGCTGTGGCGCTCTGCGTGACGGCCGCTGTCGCCGTTGCTCTCGTCGCTCGCTCCGACCGCTGGTACGAGCAGAGCTATCCCGCGAAACCGGCGCAGATCGTCGCCGCAGCGGCGGCCCGAGATCCTTCGTCGGTCGTCTTTGCCGATGCGCGCTACGCCGATTGGCTGCTGTGGCGGCAACCGAGCCTCACCGGCCGGATCGCGTACGACGCGCGCTTCGAGCTGCTCACCAATTCCCAGCTCGTGAACATCTATTTCTGGCGCAGTCACATCGGCCGAGATTGGACGAACATCGCCGGCTGCCGTGCGATCGTGCTCGTCAATCTGCTCGAGGAACCGCTGACAGAGCGCGCGCTGCTGCGCGAGCAGGGCACGCGGCGCATCTACCGGGACCGCAGAATCTCGATTCTCGTCCGGCGCAGTCCCGCCTGCTCCCGCCACTCGCCCTCGGCCTAGATCGCCACGTACGCTTAGCGCGTGCCCGAGACGCTTGCGTGGTCGGCCTATTCGGATCCCATGCTGCCGGCGCTCGAGCGCGAACGCATCTTCGCGCGGGCCTGGCAATACGTCGGCCATCTGGTCGAGCTAGGTGAAGGCCCCGGCTACGTCGCCGCCCGCGTCGGTGACATCCCGGTCGTCGTCACGCGCGACCGCGACGGCGTCTTGCGGGCTTTCCTGAACGTCTGCCGGCACCGGGGCTCGGTCCTTGCCTCCGGAGCCGGTGCGCGCGAGACGCTGCAATGCCCCTACCACGCCTGGACGTACGGACTGGACGGCACCCTCAAGGCGGCACCGCGCTCCAGCCGCGAGCCAGGATTCGACTGCGAGGGCATCTCGCTGCGGCCGGCATCGGTCGGGACCTGGGGGCCGTTTCTCTTCGCCAATCCCGATCCCGAGGCCGTGCCGCTCGCCGACGTCCTCGGCGAGCTACCGGAGCTCGTTGCCGCAACCGGGGTAGAGGTCGAGCAGCTGCAACACCACAGCCGGGTCGAATCGAGCGTCGAGGCGAACTGGAAGCTCGTAGCCGAGAACTTCCTCGAGTGCTGCCACTGCGCCGTCGCTCATCCCGGTTTCAGCGCCGTCGTCGACGTCTCGCCCGACGCGTACGAGCTGGCGCCCGGCGATACATTCTCCAGCCAGTTCGGCCCGGTGCGCTGGAACGGCAGCGGTCTCGACACGGCAGGGGAGATGAAGCGCAGCCAGTTCCACTTCCTCTGGCCGAACACGATGATCAACATCTTCCCGGGACGAACGAACCTTTCGATCGGGCCGATCCTGCCGGCCGGGCCGGAGCGGACGGACCGGTTCCTCGACTACTTCTTCGGCTCCGAGACCGATGCCGCGTGGATTGACGAGCTGCTCGTATTCGACGGCCAGGTCGGGGTCGAGGACAAGATGCTCGTCGAGAACGTCCAGCGAGGCGTCGCCAGCGGGCTGATCGAGCACGGCCGGCTGCTCCCGGAGAGCGAGCAGCTGATCGTCGACTTCCAGCAGCGGGTCCAGACGGCTCTCGGTTAGCGGGCTCTGCGTCGTGGCGGCCGCTGCGTTCGCCGGCGCTGCCGGGCCTCCCTCCTGATCTGCTGGGCGTGCTCCGAGCGCGCGCGGGCATCGAGCCGCCGCTCGAGGCGGTCGAGCTCGCGCTGGAGCTTGCGCCAACTGTCGAAGCGCTCGCGGGGCAGCGAGCCGCCGCAGAGCGCCTCGCGGATGGCGCAGCCCGGCTCTCTCTCGTGCGAGCAGTCGCCGAAGCGGCAGGCGGCGGCAAGCGCGGCCACGTCTTCGAACGTCTGCTCGAGCCCTTGTGAGACGTCCCAGAGCTGCAGCTCGCGCAGGCCCGGCGTGTCGAGCACGAGGCCGCCTCCCGGCAGCGGCAGCAGCTCGCGATGCCGCGTCGTGTGGCGGCCGCGCCCGTCCTCGGCGATCTCGGCCGTCGGCATCACCACCTCGCCCGCGAGGTGGTTGACGATCGTCGACTTCCCGACCCCGGAAGAGCCGAGTAGCGCGACCGTCCGGTTGTCGTCGAGATACGACGCAAGGGCGGCGACCCCTTCGCCGGTGAGGCCGTTGACCCTGTGGACGGGCACGCCGAAGGCGATCGCTTCGACTTCGAGCAGCGCGGCGCCGACGTCGTCGCGTCGACGTCGTCGCACAGATCCGGTTTCGTGAGCACGATCGCGGGCTGGGCGCCGCTTTCCCAGGCGGTCGCCAGGTAGCGCTCGAGCCGCCGGGGCTTGAAGTCCACGGCCGTCAGCGCGGTCGTCACGAAGACGGTGTCTGCGTTCGCGGCGAGCACCTGCTCCTTTGCCGCGAGCCATGGCTCCTTGCGCGAGAACACAGTCCGGCGCGGCAGCAGAGCGGCAATTGTGCCCGGCTCGCGGACGCCGACCCAGTCGCCGACCGCGGGCCAGATCTCGGCGTGGCGAAGCCGCCCGGCCAGCTCGGCTCGGAGCTCACCGTGCTCGCCGTAGAGAACGTACGCGCTCCGGTGCTCGACGGCGACGCGTGCCGGCACGAGCCCGTCCTCGCGGTGCGGCTCGAATTCGATGTCGCGCTCGGGTTTCCACCCGAGACGCACGAGCGGTTCGCTCAACTCGATGCTCCTCTCTAGAACCGGCGGGACGACGGACCGCGCAGCGGCCCGCCCTGCAGACGTCAGCCGGCGCGAAGCAGCTCTACGAGAGGAACGCTCGAGGCGCTCGCTTGCGACGCCGATTAGGAGGGCGTCCGGGCTTCGCCCGGGCGCCCGTTAATCCAGGGCGGCGGTGCGAACGGGCCAGAGTGTTCAGCGTCGAGCTGCAACGCGACCGGCGGAGACGAACAGCTCTTTTTTCATCAGGCACCTCCTTGGTCGCGGGTTCTGTCCCAGCGTACGAAGCGCGGACGTTGCCGTCAACCGCACAGAGCCCTTGTAACAGACTGTTACTTGGATATCGGGCCCGGGATCGCCCCCGTAGTCGCGAACTTCTCCCTTTCATAGGCACCCCGCGCTCCTGACGCTTAGTAACAGACTGTTACTTGTCGATCGCGGCCGCAGAACGGCGAACTCGTCTGTGACCTCCAGGCGCCGGGAGCGGAAGCGGAACACGGCGGCCGGGCGGCCGCCGCCGGGGCCCGGCGGCCGCTGCTTGCCGGTGCTCTCGATCACGCCGCGACGAACCAGCACGCGTTGGAGGTTGGTCGCCGAGACGTCGTGCCCGAGCGCAGCGGCGTAGAGCTCCCGAAGCTCCGAGATCGTGAACTCGGCCGGTGCCAGCGCGAAGCC
>WNGI01003749.1_pt1 | contig 13464 bp, 13 predicted proteins | sample 5400621 | NCBI WGS metagenome assembly WNGI01 (sample SAMN13153374, study PRJNA577476) | soil metagenome | isolation source: 20 cm soil or saprolite under Garry oak tree replicate 1 | place: USA:California | collected 2016-06-15
CAGCCGCTCGGCCAGCTCGTCCGCGTACGCCTTTGCCGCGGCATCGCCGATCAGCAGCACCCGCCGGCCACCCAGCCGGTCGACCTCGGCCGGCACCGCGGCGAGCGCGCCGACTCCGAAGTGCACCCGCACGGCCGGGCTGTCGTGCACGAACTCTCTCACCGGGCACCTGCCGCGACGAGGCTGCGCAGCGCGTGCAGCTCCACCGGGTTCGGCGGCTCGGTCACCGCCAGGCCGGGGGCGACCTGCAGCGGCCACCCGGTGGCCGCGACGGCCCGCCCCGCGGTCACCCCAGGGTGGACGGCGACCAGCACGAACTCCCGGGTGGACGGATCCGGGCGCAGCACGCCGAGGTCGGTGATGACGACGGTGGGTCCCTGCCCGGGCATGCCGAGCGCAGCGCGGGACCGGCCGCCGTCGAGGTGGCCGACGCTTGTCTGGAAGTCCAGCCGGTCCACGAAGGCCCGCCGGTGGTGCCGCAGGATGACGATCGTCTCCCCTGCCGACGAGGCGATCTCGGGAGCGCCGCCGGCGCCGGGCAGCCGGATGGTGGGATGCCGGTAGTCGCCGATCACGGTGGTGTTGATGTTGCCGTACCGGTCGATCTGCGCGGCGCCGAGGAAGCCGGCGCCGATCCGCCCGGCCTGCAGCCAGTACGCGAAGATCTCCGGCACCCCGACCACCGCGTCGGCGGTCTCGGCCAGCTCACCGTCCCCGATGGACAGTGGCGGGCGGGTGGGCTTGGCGCCGATGGTGCCCGACTCGTAGATCAGCACCGCGCTGGGCGCGTGCAGCCGCCGGGCCAGGTTCGCGGCCAGGCTCGGCAGTCCGATGCCGACGAAGCAGACCACGCCGTCGCGCAGCTGCCGGGCGGCGACGACGGTCATCACCTCGTCGGCGGTCGCCGGAAGCTGCCCGTTCGACCCGGGGCCGGCCGCGGTCATGGCGCGGTGCTCGGCACGGCCTCGGCGAGCAGGGCCAGGTGCTCGGAGAAGTCCGCAGTGGACAGGACGTGCCGGCGCAGCCAGCCGGTGAAGGTGTCCCGGCCCCGGCTGATCGCGTCCCAGTCGGCGTAGAAGGCGTTGTCCCGGTCGTAGTAGCCGTGCGCGTAGGACGGGTGCGCCCCGCCCGGGACCGGGGCGACAGCGGTGACCACCCAGGACGGCAGGACGACCGTGCACCGGCGGTCCAGGGTGTCCACCACCTCCTCGACCGTGGCGATGGACCGCCGGGCGGCGAGCACCGCCTCCTTCTGCACCCCGGTGATGCCCCAGATCCCGACGTTGCCGTGCCGGTCGGCCTGCTGCGCGTGCACGACGGTGATGTCCGGGTGCAGCGCCCGTACCGCGGTGAGCGTCTCGCCGGTGAACGGGCAGCGGACCGGGGCGATGTCCGGGCTGTACCGGGGCAGGTCGGTGCCGACGTACCCGCGCAGCACCCCGAACGGCAGCCCGCTCGCGGCCGCCACGTACCGTGCCGCCATGCCGGCGTGGCTGTGCTCCTCCAGCGCCAGCGGGCCCGGCCAGCCGTGCTCGACGGCGTCCCGGAACCGGTGCAGCGAGCCGACCCCGGGGTTACCGCCCCAGGAGAAGACCATCCGGTCGACCGCGCCGGCGCCGATCATCTGGTCGTAGAGGATGTCCGGGGTCATCCGGACGGCGGTGAGCCGGATCCGTCCCTGCCGGAGGATCTCGTGCCCGGCGGCGTACGGGATCAGGTGGGTGAACCCTTCCAGCGCGACCGTGTCACCGTCGTGCACGAGCTCGGCCACCGCGTCGGCCAGCGTGCAGATCTCGGCCATCTCACCGTCCCGAGTAGAACGGCGGCAGCTGCGCGTCCACGTTGATCCACACCGCCTTGGCCTCGGTGTACTCGTGCATCGCCTCGAAGCCCATCTCCCGGCCGTAGCCGGAGGCGCCGACGCCGCCGAACGGCGAGCCCGGGTTGACCCGCTTGTAGGCGTTGACCCAGACCATGCCGGCCCGCAGGTCCCGGGCCACCCGGTGTGCCCGGGCCAGGTCCCGAGTCCACAGCCCGCCGCCGAGGCCGTACTCGACGCCGTTCGCGATCCGCACGGCCTGGTCCTCATCGGAGAAGGTGTGCACGGTCAGGAAGGGGCCGAAGACCTCCTCCGCCGCGACCCGCGCGCCCGGCTCGGCCCGGACCACCGTGGGCCGGACGTAGCAGCCGTCGGCGAGCGCCGGGTCGTCCGGCGCGGTGCCGCCGGTCAGCAGCTGGCCGCCGGCGTCCAGCGCGACCTTGACGTAGGACAGCACCCGGTCGCGGTGCTGTGGCGAGGTCAGCGGGCCCATCTCGGTGGCCGGGTCCTTCGGGTCGCCGAGCCGGATCGATTCGGCCAGCGCCACGAACCGGTCCAGGAACTCCTCCGCGACCGCCTCGTGCACGATCAGCCGGGAGCCCGCGATGCAGGCCTGGCCCTGGTTGTGGAAGATGCCGAACGCGGTGCCGGCCACCGCGGCGGCCAGGTCGGCATCCGGGAACACGATGTTCGCGCCCTTGCCGCCGAGTTCCAGGTGGACCCGCTTGAGGTTGCCGGCGCTGGCCGTCACCACCGCACGGCCGACCGCGGTGGACCCGGTGAAGGAGACCTTCGCGATGTCCGGGTGGGTCAGGATCCGCTGCCCCGCGGTCGGGCCGTAGCCGGGCACGACGTTCACCACGCCGGGCGGGAACCCGACCTCGGCGACCAGCTCGGCCACCCGCAGCGCGGAGAGCGGGGTCAGCTCGGCCGGCTTCAGCACGACCGTGTTGCCCGCCGCCAGCGCCGGCCCCATCTTCCAGCTGGTGAACATGACCGGGAAGTTCCACGGCACGATCTGGCCGACCACGCCGAGCGGCTCGCGCACGACGTAGTCCAGGAACCCGCGCTCCACCGGAACGACCGAGCCCTGGTACTTGTCCGCCATGCCGCCGAAGTACCGGAACGTCGCGGCGGTCCGCGGCACGTCGAGTCCGAGCGTGTCCCGGACCGGGTGCCCGGTGTCCCGGGTCTCGGTCCGGGCCAGCGACCCGGCGTCCGCTTCGATCGCGTCGGCGAGCCGGAGCAGCAGCCGGCCCCGGTCGGCCGCTGGAGTCAGCCGCCAGTCGTCGAACGCCGCCCTCGCCGCCTGCACGGCCCGGTCGACGTCGACGGCCCGCGCCTCGGCGACCTCCGCCAGCAGGCTGCCGTCATGCGGGTCGCGCACCTGCAGGGTCGCGCCGTCCACCGCGTCGACGAACTCGCCGCCGATGAACAGCCTGGTCTGCACGGGAAACCCGGCCGGCGTCAGAAGTCGATCGGGTAGGTCGGGGTGCGACCGCTGGCGATCAGCTCCGGCAGGTCCGCCGACCCGTTCTCCCAGACCAGCAGCATCGACCGCTTCGGCGAGTAGCCCTGGTGCCGGATGTCGGCGGGCATCGCGCAGACGTCGCCCGCCTTCATCACCACCCGCGCCCGGACCCCGCCGGAGTCGCGGTCCTCGACCTCCCAGGTGATCATGTCGGAGAGCTGGAGGAACCACTCCACCCGGTCGTTGCCGTGGATGATCGGCAGGATGTACTCCTCGGTGGTCGGGCAGAACAGGCTGTCCTTGCAGACGCTGACCACCGAGGGGTTCCAGGTCACCTGCGACCGGGCCAGGTAGCCGAACAGGCTGAACGCGGCCACCTCGCCCTCGAAGCCGGGCTCGACCTCGATCTCCGGCTCGTCCTGCGGCACGTCGGCGAACATCCGGTTGACCGGGTGGCCGTTCCCGTCGCTACGCAGCTGCTCGTCGCCCGGCACGCCGACCATCCGCTGGGCCGCGACCCGGCGCCGGGTGACCGCTGTGGTGTTCGAGCCGTGCTTGATGCCGAACGCCGGCCCGGTCTCGTGCGGCGAGGCGAACGGGTCGAAGCCGTCGTTCGTCCAGTCGTCCAGGATGGACTTGAACGTCTCCCGGATCCGCGGCGTCTCGACGTTCTCGTAGTAGTCGAGCTCCGCCTTGCGGTAGGAGTCGTTGTAGCGGCCGGCGAAGATGTCCACCGTCCCGTAGTGGTTCATCGTGCCGAAGACGCCGTCGAAATTGACGATGCCGTAGAAGAAGTCCCACGCCACGTCCCGCTGCAGGGCGCGCAGGAAGGCGTCCACGCTCATGATGTGCGAGCCGGTCGGCCAGGAGAGGTAGGCGAAGAACTCGTCCCGGGAGAACCGGAACTCGCCGAGCGAGAACTCCCGGTATCCCTGCTGGTTGGGCCCCGCCGAGCCGGCCACGTCGGCGGCGACATCGATGCTCATGACACTCGCTCCTCGGGTCGTCGGCGGTCAGCGGGTCTGGCAGATCTCGGCCCAGCGGTACCGGGTGTCCGGGCCGGCCACGGTCTGCTGCAGCAGCACCGAAGGCCGCTCGGCGGTGAACCGGTAGGCAGCGCCGGCAGGCAGCAGCGCCTGGTGCCCGCGCCGGGCGGTGATCTTGCCCATCCGGCTGCCCCGCGGCTCGCCCGCCAGCGCGACCGAGCCGGCGGCATCGGCGGGCAGCGGCGAGGCGTCGAGCTTGACCAGGTCGATCACGACCTCGCCGTCGAGCACCAGCGCGAACTCGTCGTGCGCGGCGGTCCGCCAGCCGCTCACGCCCTCGGCGCGGACGGCCTCCAGCACATAGTCCATGTTCTTGCCGACCGCGACCTTCTCGTACGGCTCGGACATGCTCGCGACCTCGAACACGTTCGAGAAGGCGTAGTGCCGGGGGTCGTCGTTGATGATCTCGACGCCGCCCTTCTCGTACCGCTCGAGCGAGCCGAACCTGGTCGTGTATGCCTCGGCCTCGTAGGCCCCCGAGGCCGTCCGGACGCCCTGGGTCACCGTCCCTCACCCTCCCGCGTCGTGGGTTGTGCGCTCTGCGAACACTAGCTCGCTATGTGAACGACATCATGGTCCGGCGACGATCATCGGTTGTCAATCGCTGGGGCGGTGGGAGGGCGTACGGTTCGCTCACAGGTGTTCGCATCGCGAGCGAGGATCGGGGCATGGCGGAGACGGCGTTCGGCTCGGTGCCGGAGGTGGCGCGGCGGCTGGCCGAGGTCGGCTACCTCGCCGACAAGGCGACCGCGACCACGGTCTTCCTGGCGGCGCGGCTGGAGAAGCCGCTGCTGGTCGAGGGTCCGGCCGGGGTGGGCAAGACCGAGCTGGCCAAGGCGGTCGCCGCGACCACCGGCTCCGGGCTGGTCCGGCTGCAGTGTTACGAAGGGTTGGACGAGGCGCGGGCGCTCTACGAGTGGAACTACAAGAAGCAGCTGCTGCGGATCCAGGCGGCGCCGGCGGCGTCCGAGGACGGCCGGTGGGACGCGGTGCAGGACGACATCTTCACCGAGGACTTCCTGCTCTCCCGTCCACTGCTGACCGCGATCCGCCGCGCCGAGCCGACCGTGCTGCTGATCGACGAGACCGACAAGACCGACGTCGAGGTCGAGGCGCTGCTGCTGGAGGTGCTCTCGGACTTCCAGGTGACCGTGCCCGAGCTGGGCACGATCGCGGCGACCCGGCGGCCGTTCGTGGTGTTGACCTCCAACGCCACCCGGCAGCTGTCGGAGGCGCTGAAGCGGCGCTGCCTGTACCTGCACATGGACTACCCGGATGCCGCCCGGGAGAAGGCGATCGTGCTGGCCCGGGTTCCGGAGGCGACCGAGCGGCTGGCCGAGCAGGTGGTCGGGGCGGTGCGCGCGCTGCGCGGGATGGAGCTGCGCAAGCCGCCGTCGATCGCCGAGACCATCGACTGGGCACGCGCCATGCTGGCCCTCGGCGTGGACACTGTGGACGGTCCGGCGGTGGCGGAGACGCTCGGCGTGGTGCTCAAGGAGCAGGCCGACCAGGTCCGGGCAGCCCAGCAGCTGCACCTCCCGCAGGGCTCGTGAGCCGGCTCAGGCGATCGCCGCGACGCAGTCGGCGAGCTGGCGGAGCGTTGCCACCTCGAAGACGGCGGTGCAGTGCGCCGCGTACAGCGGCATCGCGGAGTCGGCCGTGTCCCACTCGGCGCGCGGCTCCGGGTCCAGCCAGTACAGCCGGCGGGACAGCCGGGCCAGCTCGGCCAGCTGCGGCAGAGCGGCCGGTCGGTCATGCGAGCGGGCATCGCCGGCCACGATGACCGACGTCCGCGCGCCGACCGCGTCCGGCCAGGAGGCCAGGAACCGGCCGAGCGCGAGCGCGTAGTCGCTGCGGCCGTCCCGGGCCATCAGCCCGCTGCGGTCCAGCAGGTGCCTGGGGTCGAGCACGCCGGGCGCGGCCTGGAGCAGGTCGGTGATCTCGACCACGCCGTCGACGAAGACGAACGACCGCACCCGCCGGAACTCCTGGTGCACCGCGTGCAGCAGGGCCAGCGTGAACGGGGCGAACTGGGCGGTCGAGCCGGAGACGTCGCACAGCACCACCAGGTCCGGCTTGCTGGGATGGCGCCGCCGAGGGACGACCTCCAGCGGCACCCCGCCGGACTCCATGGACCGGCGCAGCGTCCGGCGCATGTCGGCACCGCCGCGGCCGCGCCGCCGGGCCTGCCGGCGCAGCCGGGTGGCCAGCTTGCGGGCCAGCGGCCGGACCGCGGCGCGCAGTGCGGCAAGCTGGCCCGGCCCGGCCCGCAGCAGCGGCGCGTCGTCCAGGGTCTCCGGCGGTCGGGCCGTGTCCGTGGCGCCCGTCCCGGCGGAGTGCGGGCCGGCCAGGGCGGCGGCGACCAGTTCCGCGATCCGGCGCCGGATCTCCTCGATCCGCATGTCGGCCTCGGCGGCGCGCACGGTGCGCTGCAACGCGTCGGCGTCCGGGTCGTCCCGCTGCAGCACCTGCCGGTACAGCCGGGCGAGGTCCACCCGGCGCAGCACCCGCTGGGTGTGGTGCCCGACCGACCGGCCGTCCGCGGCGCCGGCCCACCGCTCGACCGCCTCCGCCAGCAGCCCGGCCACCGCGATGTCGTCACCGGCCAGCAGCGCGTCGGCGAGGCGCTGGCCCGGGTCGCCGGCGTCGGACCCGTCGGCCGCGGGGGAACGGTCCGGCTCGGACCGCCGGCCTGGATCCGCCGACCGCGGGCCGGCCGGCCGCGGGAAGAGTGCCTCGAACGCGCGGTCGAACACATCGCCGCGGGCGGCATCCTTGACCAGGCTGGCCCGCAGCGCTTCCCGGACCTGGATCCGGTCGGCCACGTCGACCTCGGCGAGCACCCGCACCGCGTCGATGGTCTCCCCCGTCGACACCGGGAGGCCGCCGGCCCGCAGCCGGCGGGCCAGCGCCAGCACCGGCTCGACCGGGACCGTGGACGGCGGTCGGCCGGCGTCGTACGCTTCGCGAACATCAGTCCGCATGACGTACAGACTAGGGAGCGCCGGATGCCCGCGCCAGGTGTCCTCCTCGACCTCGCGCTGACCCTGGACGCCGGGCGACCCGAGGCCGGCCAGCGGCAGGCCGCGATGCTGGCGAGCCGGCTCGGCTACGCCGAGGTGTGGCTGCCCGTCGGCGGCGGGTTCGGCGTTCCGGACCACCAGCGGCTGGCCGCGCTGACCGCGCTGACCGCCGCGACCGCCGGCGCACGGCTCGGAGCGATCCTGCCGGGCGGTGCCGAGGCGCTGGCCTGGCTGCTCCGGCTCAGCCCGGACGCCGCCGGCGACCTGCTGCTGCAACTGCCGTCCGGGACCGCCGAGCCAGCGCTTGTCCGGGCGGTCGGCGGAGCCGAGGCGTGGCGGGCCAGGGTGCGGCTGCCGGTGTTCGACCCCGCCGCCGCCGGGACGGTGGTGGCCGCGGCGACCCGGGCGCAGACGGTTGCCGCGGTCGCCGCCGCGGCGGCCGACCGCGCCGCCGCGGGCCTGAGCCCGGACCGGCACCCGGTGGTGGCGTCGCTGCCCGTCTCCATCGGCCGCACCGTGAACGAGGCCGAGGCCCGCGCGTCCCGGGACCCGGTGTTCGCCGGCGCCGGCCACCCGCGCGACCGCGGCCTGTTCGGCACCCACGAGCAGGCGCAGACCCAGGTCCTCGACCTCGCCGCTGCCGGCGCCGACATGCTGCGGGTGACGGTGCCCGACGAGGTCGACGTGGCCGACCTGCTTGCGCAGGTGCGGTCCCTGGTCGTCGGCGCCACGCCGGTGCTGCACGCCCGGCGTAGCTGACCCGGCAGAATGCGTTCCGTGGACACCGTCCCGCGGTCCGGCCGCACGTCCCACTTCGTGCAGTCGCTGGAGCGGGGGCTGGCCGTCATCCGCGCCTTCGACGCCGACCGCCCGGAGTTGACCCTGAGCGAGGTGGCCCGTGCCACCGGCCTCACCCGGGCGGCAGCGCGGCGGTTCCTGCTGACCCTGGTGGACCTCGGCTACGTGAGCAGCGACCAGCGGCTGTTCACGCTGACGCCGCGGGTGCTGGAGCTCGGCTACGCCTACCTGTCCAGCCTGACCTTCGCGGATGTGGCCGAGCCGCACCTGGAACGGCTCGTCGCCGACGTGCACGAGTCGTCCTCGATCTGCGTCCTGGACGGCGACGACATCATCTACGTCGCCCGCGTCCCGACCTCGCGGATCATGACCGTCTCCATCTCGGTCGGCACCCGGTTCCCCGCCTACGCCACGTCGATGGGCCGGGTGCTGCTCGCGGCGCTGCCGGACAAGCAGATGGAGGAGTACCTGGCCCGGGCCGACCTCCAGCGGTTGACCTCGCGGACCATCACCGGACCGGCGGCACTGCGCACCGAGCTGGCCCGGGTTCGGTCCCGCGGGTGGGCGCTGGTGGACCAGGAGCTCGAGGACGGGCTGCGGTCGATCGCCGCGCCGATCCGGGACCGGTCCGGTCGGGTGGTGGCCGCGGTCAACATCTCCGCGCACGCCAGCCGGACCTCGCTCGAATCGCTGCGCCGCGACCTGCTGCCGCAGTTGCTGGCCGCCACCGCCCGGGTGGACGCCGACCTCCGGGCGCTGACTCCCCGGCGGTAGCCCGCACATTTCCTCGTTTTCGAGAGCCGGCAGTCAACAGGGACCGGTGGCGCTGCGTCCTGTGACTATCGCGCGTTGTATTGCTGCCCCCGGCGGGAGTGCCGTCGCGGTGGCGCTCGTGTTGTCCACTCCATGTGGCCGGGGAGGAGCAGTCTCGTGAGGTACAGCGCTGGTGCGCAGGGGGACCTGGCGGGTCGCCGACTTCCACCGGCAGGGGCAGAGCGCACGGGACCACATCTACCCCACCGTCCGCGGCCAGCAGACCCGGCAGGGTCTCACCGTCAAGGTCGTCGGCGCCGACGTCCGTCCGAAGGGGACGGTGCTGGTGCTGGAGATCAGGAACACCACGACGCTCATGGCCGGCGGCGGCAACCCGGTGATCCGGGACGCCGCGGGCAGGAAGCTGCCCACGCAGCTGGGCACTGACGTGGTGCTGCTGACCGCCTCCAAACGGTCGACCACCCGCAGCGGTCTCTACTTCCAGGCCGGCCTGCCGGCCGGCTCCAGGACGTTCGACCTCCTGATCGACTTCCAGCTCGGCTGCAACCCGGTCTGCAAGATCTCGACCAGCATGGACATCCCCGTTCAACTCGTGCAGTAACCCGCCGGGGCACCCCGCCCCGACGGAGCCAGTCGATGGGAGTGAGTATCGGTGAAGAGACAGCTGACATTGCTGGCCGCCGCGATAGCGGTGACCGCGGCAGCGCCCGCCGCGGCGGTGCCGGCCGCGGCCGCGGCCGCCGCCGCACCGGCCGGAACGGCGGCGGCCGTCCGGTCCTGGTCGTTCGGCCAGATCCCGGCACGTTTCGACCCGTCCGAGTCGGGGTTGGCCACCATTGCCATCGGCGGCCAGCCGTACGTGTTCTGGTATGAGAACTATGCTGCCGGGAACGAGTTCATCGGCGCGCTGGCGTACGCCCGCTACGACGGCACCCAGTGGCGCACCGGCCTCCTGGACGGCTTCGGCAAGACCGACGTGGACGATGTCGGCAGCTACCCGGTGGCGGTGGAGTATCGCGGCGAGCCGCACCTGTTCTATGCCAACAACTTCCCGGCGGGCGGGCTGGCGATCCGGCACGCCTGGCGCACCGGCGGCGGCTGGCGGTTCGAGAACCTGCCCGGCGCCGGCACGCACTTCACCGCCGCCGTCTACCGCGGCGCCGTGCACCTGTGGTACCAGGGCCACGACGCCAGCGGGTTCACCCTCCGGCACAGCTGGCACGTCGGGAGCATCTGGCACCAGGAGACCCTGGACGGGATCGGCGGTCCGAACGGTCGGATCGCCGCCGATGTCGGCAGCTACGCCCGGGCGGTGCTGGATCTCGACCGGCCGCAGGTCTACTACTACGACCGCACCAACGGTAACCTCCGGCAGGCGGCGTGGAACGGCACCCGCTGGCAGTTCCTCTCGCTGGACGGCGGCGGCGGGTCGAACGGCCGACTGGGCGGCGACATCGGCGGCCACCTGAGCGTGGTCGAGGATGGCGGCTCCCCGCACGTGTACTACTACGACGCGACCCGGGGCAACCTCCGGCAGGCCCGGTACGACCGCTCCAGCCAACCCTTCACCTGGCGGTTCGTGACGCTGGACGGCCTGCCCGGCCCGTCCGGCCGGCTCGACGCCGACCTCGGTACGTTCACCTCGGCGGCACCCGGGCACGTCTACTACTACGACGCCACCCATGGAGACCTGCGGCAGGCCTGGTATGAGACCGCGGCGGCGAAGTGGCGGTTCCAGACCCTGGACGGCTCCGGCGGTCCGGCGGGCCGGGTCTCCGCCGACGTGGGCCGGCCGACCGCCGTCGCCTACGGCGGCAACCTGGTCTACTACCGCGACCACAGCAGCGGATCGGTCCGGTTCGCCTGGTGGCGCTGACCGGACTGACCACAGAGGTCGGTAGCGGGGAGACGCGGATCGGATAAGCGTGCCGGCGTGCGGACCTCCCGGGTTCGGTGTGGATCAGCACATCCACACCGACACCCGGGAGGTCCTCGCGTCCGCGGTAACGCCGCCCGGGTGTGATGCAGACTTGCTCCCTGCTGTACGCTGCGCCCACCGCCTTGACTGGGTGGAAGAAGGCTTCCAGTTGGCCGATAGACAATGCAGTCTAGACAAAAACCATAGGATCGGACGAACGGCGTCATTGGGGACGCCGAAGGGAGCGCCGGGGGATGGACGTGGCCGCAGACGAGATCGAGTCCGATCTCATCGATCTGTCCGGTTACACGCTCGAGCGGCTGGCCTCGGTGGATGAGGCTCGCCTGGCTGCCGCGGTCGAGCGGCTCGTGCGGGAAATCGACCGACCCAGCAGCAGCATAGGCGGATACAACTCGTAAGCGTCAACACGTGTACGGCCACTCACGCCAGATTTCCATGGCAGCACTCGCCGCCAACCATCGATTGCCCGCACGGCAGTTCGACGCCGTGGCGGCGGGGTCCGGAGACCAGGTCACCGTGTCGCTCCTGCTGGCTGGAGAGCGGAGCCGGAGGCTGTTGTTGCTCCGCACCGTGCTCGCCGCCGCACGGACCCGGCCCGAAGCCACCGGCCGGCTGCCATCGCTGGGCATTGCCTGGAGCCTCCTCGCCCGGGCGCAGCAGCGAGCACCCGCTGAGGTCGACCGGCTGCTGCTACACCCTCCGATCGGCATGTGGGCGGCGCATACGCTGCGCGCCCTACGCGGGCCGGTGACCGAGGACGCACCGCTGTGGGTCCACCTGGGACACTTGCACGCGGTTGCGGCGGCAGCCGCGATCCGGGCCGGGCTCGACTTCGCCGCATCGGTTCCGGTGCGGCACGGCGAGGCTGTCCTGCCGACTCTCGGCCGCGCCCGGCTGCCGACCCCGACGCGGTGGGACGTAGCCGAGGTCCGGTGCGAGGCCGCATCGGCTCGGGTCTCCTGCGCCGGGGCAACCGTGCAGGTGCAGGATGGGGCCGGTGCGGACGGCTCCGGCTGGGACCCGTACCGAGGGTTGCGGGTGGAGACCTCCGGCCGGGTGCTCGAGGTCGGCCTGGACGACCTCGACCCGTACCGGGGGCTCTACGGACTCATGCCGCCGGATCGGCTCGGGCCTGAGGCGGTCGACCGGTGGCGGTCGCTGCTGGGGCAGGCCTGGGCGCTGCTGGTGCGCGACCATCCGCGGCAGGCAGACGAGCTGGCCCGCGGGCTGCTCTCGCTAGTGCCGTCGCCAGCCGCCGGACGGTTCCGGCCGCACAGTGCGTCGGCCGGGGACAGCTTCGGCAGCGCGGTCGTCTCCGCACCCGACGACGCCACCCAACTCGCGGTTACTCTCGTCCACGAGTTCCAGCACACGAAGCTGAACGGGCTACTGCACCTGGTGACGCTGCACGAGGACGCCGGCCGGGCACAGCTCTACGCGCCCTGGCGGGACGATCCCAGACCGCTCGGCGGGCTGCTGCACGGCGTATACGCGTTCTTCGGCGTCGCGGAGTTCTGGCGGCACCGCCGGACGCTGGACACCGGGGCGGCAGGTGAGCTGGCGCACTTCGAGTTCGCCCTGTGGCGGCGGCAGCTCCGCACCGGACTGGAGACGCTGCGGTCGGCGGCGGCCCTCACCACGCTGGGCCGCCGGTTCGTCGGCGGTCTCACTGCCCGGCTCGAGCCGTGGCTGGACGAACCGGTGCCACCAGCCGTGGACGCCGCGGCGGAGACCGCGATCATCGACCACTGGGCGGCCTGGCGGGCGCATCACCTCCGCCCGGACCCCCGAGCGGTGCGCGAGCTGGCGGAGGCCTGGCTCGCCGGGGCTCCTGCTCCCGCCGACGCGCTCGATGCCGGTTCCACCGTCGAACCGGATCCGGCGGCGCGCTGGTTGGACACCAGGGCGGTCCTGGCGCGGCTGCTGCTGGCCGATCCTGCCGCGTTCGACGACCTGCGCACCGATCCGGCCACTGTGGACCGATACGTGTCCGGGGCGACGCCGGCCGATCTGGCCTGCGTGGCCGGCGACCTGAAGGCCGCTGGGCGGCTGTACGTCGACGAGCTGTCGCAGCGCCCGGACCGGGCGGTGGCCTGGCCGGGTCTGGGGCTGGCCGTGCGGGCCGACGGAGCCAGCCCCGCGTCCGTCGCCTTGCTGCGGCGACCGGAGTGGCTGCGTGCGGTCGCGCGGTCAGTGGCCACCGCGACGGGTCGGCCGGCACCACCCGTGGAGCTGGCAGTATGGCTGGCCGCCGCAGCCGCGGCGGCCGGCACCGACTTGTAAGGATCTGTGCGGACGCGGTCTCGGTCGAGGGCGGTGACCCGGCCAGGTCACAACGGCCCGGGTCACAACGGCATCGGATCGATATCGCTGTTGGCGCGGCGCTCCCAGTCGAGGGCCTCCCTGGTGGCCGGGTGCTTCTCCCCGAGCGACCGCTCGAAGCGCGTGAACGTGTCGATGTGGAGCGCCTCGGCCTCCTCCACACGTCCCAGTGCCCTGAGGTCGAGGGCCAGGTTCGACGCGCAGGCGAGGGTCGAAGGGTGGTCCTCACCGAGGGTCCGCTTGGCCCGTTCCCAGGTGTCTGCATCCTGGTC
>WNGI01003750.1_pt1 | contig 13463 bp, 10 predicted proteins | sample 5400621 | NCBI WGS metagenome assembly WNGI01 (sample SAMN13153374, study PRJNA577476) | soil metagenome | isolation source: 20 cm soil or saprolite under Garry oak tree replicate 1 | place: USA:California | collected 2016-06-15
TTCGGCGTGCGCGCAATGTAGAAGCGCTGCTGCGCCTGGTTGACCACGTTCGACCCGGCGACGCGCGTGTCCATCACCGAGTACCGGATCAAGGTCTTCGAGAGCCCCGTTAGGCGACGCGAGACCCGCGCTCCCTCGAGCCACGGCCGGTCGCCCGCGTGGAGAACGTACTTCTCTCCCAAGCTGCTCGCGAGCGTGACGCCGGTGACTCGGAGCGGATCGACCGGGCGTCCCTGAAGATCGTGGAAAGACAGTTGCACGCGGTAGCTGACCGAGTACCCGACCTCGAGTGTCGTTGGACCCTGCACAGTCACGCTGCGCTTCGGCGTGAACGTTTCGTCGAGCCAGCGAGAGAAGGCAACGCGCACACCTTGCGACTCGTGCCGCCAGGGGAGGATGCGAACGGAATGCTGACCGGCAGCTGCGGGAATCCGGACGATCCCGAGCCGATCTGACGTGTACCGCTTGCCGTCGAAAGCGAAGTCGAGCCCGGCGAGCGCCGGGACCGTCCTGATCGTCAACCCCGGCCTAACTGCAGCCGCGGCCGACGTAGGTGAGCCGAAAATCAGGGCGCCGGCGACGAACGTCAGAGCGAGGGAGATCGGGGAGGGGCAATGCCTCATCGACCAACTCCTTCGCTCGCCGCCGGACGCCTGCGGGCCCTGACAGCGGCCCACACCATGAGTCCGATGGGAATAGCTAGAGCGCCGAGATAGATGACGTAGATCAATCCTCGATTGACTGTCGACTGTGCGGCGAGGCCGCGGTGCGCCGAGACGAATGCAGCCTCGCTCGGCGCCTGGCCGAAGTCGAAGCCCGACGCGATGCTCTTCGCACGTGCGTCACGGCTCGCCAGAGGCCGCAGGTTCCAGTTGTCCTCGATGAAACGCAGAATCGAAGTGAAGTCGAGCGTCGTGTGGTCGATGTAACCCTTGCGTGCATAAGGACTGACGAGCAGCGACGGAACGCGGAATCCGTAGCCGTATTGATCGACCTGCGGTGGCTTCACGTGGTCGTACCAGCCACCCCAGTCGTCGTACGAGAGGAGAAACGCCGAGCTCTTCCAATCGCTGCTCCGCATGAGCGCGTTCGTCAGGCTCCGGACGAATGCCTGGCCCGAAGCGATGCTCGACGGCGGATGCTCACTCGGCCCCGAAGGCGCGATGTACGAGACCGCTGGGAGGTTGCCGTTCTCGGCGTCCTTGTAGAACTGGCTGAGGTCGACTACGTGTCGCATCAGCTTGGGGTTGTCGAGGTACCGGGAGTAGTTGAGCAGCGGTACCCAGATCACCTGTGAGGCACGGTTCCCTGGAAACTGGTTGATCGTCCGATAGTTGAGTCTCGGCTCGTAGTTCTGCACGTAGAACTTCCAGGAGACGCCCTTCGCCTCCAGGCGGTCGAAGATCGTCGGAAGATTCGAAAAGCCGTTTGGAGGGACCCGGTCGTAGCCCGACCCCGCGCTCCCCGTGACCCAGTAGACGTGGTTGAGAAAGCTGCCGGCGCCTGCAGAGCTGAAGAAGCGGTCATAGAGGACGTACTGGTCGGCGAGATTCCAGTAGAAGGGGACGTCACGGCCGTCGCGGTAGCCCATGGCGAGCCGGCCATCCTGGTTGCGCCGCGCGAGCGCGCGGATGAATCCGTTCAGCTGTCCGTTGTTGTACTGCAGGCGGTACGTAGCCGAGCTGTGATCGAGGTCGCGCTGGGCGATCGTGTTGTCGCCGAGATGGAATGGACGGAAGCAAGGCCGAGCGGCGGCGCCAATCGGCATGCAAGTCCCGGAGGGAATCCCGTCTGCGCCGGGATAGGTTCCGAAGTAGTTGTCGAACGTGTGGTTTTCCTGCATCAGCGTGATGAAGTGCCGGATCGGTGTCCGCGGCGTCGGCGAGGAAGCGCCGAGGGCTGCCGGAACCGTCGAGAGCACGAGCGCCACTGCGACGAACGACCCGAACAGGCAGCGTCGTGCCGTGCTCATCCGTGCACCTCGTAGACCACGATCAGCGGCCGCTCGACGAGGGAGCCGTCTCGAGTTCGTACCTTGGCGGCTTCCGTATGGACGACCCGGCCGTTGTATCGCTTCGCGTAGCGCAGAAGAAGGCTCGAAAAGAACGCTGTCCGACGCGCGGAGAAGGCGTCCCAGACGAGGTATTGCAGCTCGTTGCGGCGGATCGCCAGGTCGGGATTTCCGATCGGCTCGTAAGCCGGGTTCCGTCTGAGCGGATTCGGGCCGACCGAGATCCCGTATGCCTTGCGACGCCCGTAGAAGGAGATCAGATTGGCCATCGACGGTCCGATGGCAAGGAACTCCGCGCCCTTGGGGACGTGCGCCCTCATCCAGTGCCCCATCTCGGGGCCACCCGGAATGCCGCCAGAGCCGGCCAGGAAGGTTCCGTCTGTCGGAGGTTGGATCCGCTGCCAGGTTGCCGCCCCGAGGCTGGCGGCAATCGTGACGGTCGCGAGACCCACGAGCCACGTCCGGGGTATTCGCAGCCGTTGAACGACGAAGCCGGAGGGCTGCCAGAGGCCGAGCAGTCGGGCGGCCATGATCGCTATGGGCGGCGCGGCGGGCAGCAGGTACTGGAAACCTTTGACCGGCCAGAGTTGGAAGAAGACGGCCGGGAAGATGATCCAGGAGAGAAGAAGCGTCTCGCGCCAGGTCGTGTTGCGACGCAGGATCCACATGCCGGCCAGCGCCGCCCCAACCACGGCCGGTCCGATGGCGAGGGGGACTACCGACGGATAGAAGGTCCAGCCGTGGTTCGGCCTGCGGAAGAGCTGCCAGGCGAGGTAGCTCTGACCCGTCTGGGCATGACCGGCGAAATGGAGCGAAAGCGGATAGGCCAGTGCAACCGCGGCCATCAAGCCAAACGAGTAGAAGAGATCTCGCGTTCTTGTCCGGATCTCCGGCGAAAGCGCAAAGAAGGCAAACAAGCCGCCGACAATGAGGATGCTCGTCTCCTTCGAGAGAATGGTGAGCCCCATCGCGCCGCCCGCGGCGTAGAGGTATGTTCGCCGGCCACTCGTTGCGAAGAGCGCGACGAGGTAGAGGCTGAGCGTCGCAAAGAACGTCATCGGGCCGTCGAGGAGCACCTGCCGGCTGACGAGCACGTCGTAGGGCATCAGGGCGATCAGGAGCGTGGCGATCTGCGCCGGTCGCCGGCCGTACAGGAGTCGCGCGGTCTTGTAGGTGAGGAAGACCGTTCCGATCCCGAACGCGGCGGCCATCGAGCGGCCCATCAGGTCGCTCTCGCTGATGCGGTATCCGAGCGACAGCAAGGTCTGGAACAGCAGCGGATGCGCGCGGAAGACCGGGAAGAACGGCTCCAGCGATGCATTGTTCGCGATCGCCGCCCCCTGGCCCGCATAAACGGCTTCGTCGCTGTTGTATCCCTGTGCGTCGAGATGCCAGAACCGAAGGACCCCCGCAAAGACGAGGCCGGCGCCGAACAGCACGTGACCGAGGACCGCCCAACGCGAGGGGTCAGGCTCGGTGGCGGCGGCCAGTCGTCGGAACGACTGGTCCGCCACCGAACGCAGCACAACCGCGGATCGTCCGGGCGTCATGCCAGTTGAGCATCCGGGACCGCTGAGAGTGGTACGGCCGCCCGTTCGTCGGGAGCCGCAGCTACCGGCAGCATCTGCCACCAGTCCATCGTCGAACTTCGAAGCCGCGTCGCCGGAATCCCGTCGAGCGCGGAGCCGACGATCCCGCGCTCTTTGCCCACGAGGCTCCGACCACCGCGGAGTCCCTGGAGGAACTCCTCGATCGATTCGTAGGGCGGGAAGCCGTAAGAGTCGGCGCAGTTCTCCATCAGGATCTGGAGCGCCTCGTCCCCCTCCAGCGGCGTGATGCTGTCTTCGCTGGACCGCTCGATCACGAACAATCCAGCGAGCCGCGCCTCACGCGCCGTTTCGACGCCGGGAATGAGCCGGTCGACGTGGTACTTCGGCGGCGGAACGATCAATTGGACAATCGCGTTGATCGTGGCGACCGGGAGGTGTGAACGGGCCAAGGTCTGCGCGACCTGCCGTCCTGACTTCGAATGAACGCGGCTCTGGTAGAAGAGCAGAGTCCGCTCACGTAGCGAAAGCAGCGGCGTGCGGACCGCTTTCACAGTGTGCCGGCTGATCGTCAGCGGCTTGGGATAGGTCAGCACCTGGCCGTCGCTGCGCAGGAGCGTCAGGTCGTCGGAGATGAACGCGCAGCGGTGATGCTCCAGCGTCTTCAGAATCGTCGTGGTCTTGCCCGTGTCTGTTCGGGCCGTGACCAGGTAGGCCTCGTCTCCGAACGAAACGCATGCGGCGTGTACGAGCGAATAGCCGTGCTCGACGAATCTCCAGCGTAGGATCGGCTCCACGACGTTCGTGTAGAGGACATGCGGAGACCAGCGCAGGAGCGGTGACGCAACGACCTCGATCGAGCTGCCCATCCCGATCTCGATCGTGAACCCGAAGCGCCCGAGTCCCTCGTCGTAGCGCACGTGCCTGACCAGATGCGCGAGCCCGGCCACGAGATCGCTCTGTTCCCGGTTCAGGCGTCCGATGCGCACGCGAACCGTCGGTTGATCGATCGCCCGCTCCACCTGGAACCGCTCGAGCTCGGGAAGGCGAACCTGCGACACCACAGTCAGCAGCCCGTGGATGTCGTACCCGTACTCCCGTTCGGTGCCGGCCTCGCGTCTGCCACCACCCCAGATCCAGGAGTCGGCGACGCTGTAGCGCGCAAGCGTCAACGTGAGCAGAGTGATCAGGTTCGCCGTCAGATAACCGACGCTGAGGACGGAAACCAGAACGACGAGCATGGGGCTGCGCAACCCCAGTGCGACGTTGTTCATCAGGAAGAAGAGGCCGGCCCGGCTCAGCAGGCTCCGCCTGTGATCGGCCTGGCGAAAGACCCATAGCTCCGTGAACGCGAAGAGCCACAATGTCGAGATCTGTGTCGCGAGCGCGGCGGCGACAAGGTAGTGCATTCCTAGCGGCCCGACGAAGAGCCAGAAAGCGGACATGTTCACGGGGATTCCGGATGCGCCCACGAGCCCGAAGCGCAGGAGTCGGAGCGTGCCCTCGCCGATGCGCAGCCGCCCGAGCTGGGTCAGGTAGAAGACGCCTTCGCGGAACGACGCCTTGCTCTCCTCCGCATAGCGCTTGCCGAACTGGAAGGGAACCTCGCGGACTCGAAGCCCTGTGCTCCGGACGAGGATCTCGAGCAGGATCTTGAAGCCTCGCGGGCGCAGCCGGTCAAGTGGGACCGCGTTCTTCCGGACCATGAACAGGCCGCTCATTGGATCGGTCACGTCCCGCAAACGGCGCGGGAAGAGAATTTTCGCTGCTGCGCCCGAGCACTTCGAGAGCAGGGAGCGCATCGCGCCGAAGCCGGTTGTCGCTTGACCCTCGCCGCGGTAGCGGCTTCCGAGGACGAGATCGGTGTCGCCGAGCAGCGCGGCTGCGAACAGCTTTTCGACGATTTCCGGCGGATGTTGCAGATCTGCGTCCATGACGCACACCCAACTGGCGCTGGCTGCGCGGAGACCTTCGATCACAGCGCCACCCAAGCCGTCGGTGCGGCGTTCCGGTGGTCGGTGGATGAGGACGATCTCGCGTGTTGACCATTGGCGTGCCTGCTCGATCTCGTGCGGCGTCTCGTCGTCGCTGTCGTCGACGAACAGAATCTGCATGCGCGCGTCCGGCAGCACACGGTCGAGCCTTCGAACGAGGACGGAAATGTTCTTTGCTTCGTTCCGCGTCGGAATGACGATCGATATGTCCGCCTTCGCCATTCCGCCGTTGTGCGATTTGTAGGCGCCGTTCGCGATTGCCGCGCCGGCAGCATCAAGGCCTGCAACCAGGCCGTTCGTCGTCCCCTGCGACACCTCGAACCCCCTTACGGTTTCTCCCCTAGACGTTCGGTCCTTTTCTGCGTGGCTCACCGGCGGCCCTCGGGCGCGCTCCGGTGGTCGTTCTCTGTCAGCCGTCCCCGAAAATGGAATGCGTAGATGTCCACCCCCGGGGCCCGGCGCCGCAGTGCCCTCTCCACTTGCTCTCCCTCTTTCACCGGAGAGAAGGTCTCGCCCGGTCGAGACAGAATTGACAGAAACCCGTTGCGATCCAATGGGCCATTGACGGGGCTTGCGTTCCTATTTCCCCCCTGAACTGGTAGGAGACGATGGCTTGTTTGCGGCGGTGCGGCCGTCGACGATGAACAGGGAGCGAGAGCTTCGGGCTGGTCGCGGGTACCTCGCCGCGGCACTTGTTGCGCTCACGGTCAGGATCGCCGACACGGATCGCCCGCGCCGAAGCAATCGATCGAGCGCGCCAAAAGGAGGGCTCAGGGAACCATGGTTCTCCCTCGGGCGGCGACGTCGGTGCCTAGTCAGTGCCGAGCCGAGCTCTAGCCTGACATCACGCGATCTGCGTATTTCCTGGCACACTACTTCTCAAGTGCTAATTGCAGGCTGCGGGAGGGTCATTGGTTTGTCGACACTCGTGCTCGTACTGGCCGCCGCCGCAACGGCTTGCGGAGGCGGCCAGAACGGGCAACGGTCGACGCTGCAGCCAACCACGAGGACGTTCGTCGCACTTGCCGACACCTATGTCCGCGCGAACGAGCCGAGTACCAGTTTCGGCAAGAACGGTGAGCTGCGGGTCGACGATACGCCGGTCGCCCGGAGCTACATTCGATTCGACATCTTCCGCGTCCCTGGGACGATCGTTCGCGCGACGCTCCGGCTCTACACATTGACCAGTAGCGGCGACGGATTCCAGGTTCGCGCCTCCGGGGATTCGTGGATCGAATCGCAGACGACATACCGGAACGCCCCGGAAGTCGGGCGGCTCATTGCGCAGTCCGGTTCGTTTTTCGCAAATGAGTGGGCTTCGATCGACGTGACGCCGGCCGTGCGCTCTGGCTCAATGACGCTCGACCTTGCCCTCGTTGGCATCGGTGCGCGCCAACTCGCAGTCGCAAGCCGCGAACGAAAGGGCCGCGCGCCGCAGCTCGTCATTGTGGCGAGTCAGACCACCAACCCCTAAGACCACCTGTTGACCGGGCTGGGGCCGGCTTTGGTGCCCCCCAAACAGGCGGTACCTGAGTGGAGTCAACGCCGAGCGACCAACCGACTGCTCGAACCGCAGGACAGCTACTGCGGCAGGTGCTCCCGCACGATCCCCGTGCTCAACACGTAAAAAACTCGGTCAGCATCCTCCGTCATCGGTGCGCTTGCGACTGGAACAAACTCCAATGTCGCTACGCCGGGGGTGCCTGAATTTTGTCAGACCTCGAATAGATTTTGACCAAAGGTCCAGGGAAAAGCCTTGTCTATTTACAGCGGGTCGATAGAGCGATACAACCAGCGGACTAGGAATTTCTCAGGGGAGGACGGTTGGACTGCCGACTAGGTGTGGCCGCACGGTCGTCTGTTAGGGCGCTTATCGTCCTCGCCGGCGTGTGTATCCTCGCGGCGCCCATGGGGGCGGCGTCCCGTGCCGGCGCGGCGACGGCGGCGACGACGGTGACCCTCACCCCCATCGCGGACGCCTACGTCGACTCGAGTGCCCCGACTACGAAGTACGGGTCTTCCACGAGCCTGCGGGTCGACGCCTCTCCGACGGTTCGGAGCTACCTCAGGTTCAGCCTGGGGAACGTGAGCGGTGAGGTAACGAAGGCGACGCTGCTGATCTGGGCCAAGAGCAGCCAGTCGACCGGCTACGACGCCTTCGCACTCGCCGATCCGGCGGCAACCTGGAGTGAGAGCACGATCAGTTACAGCATCGCGCCCGCGCTCGACACCACCAAAGTCGGTTCATCGGGCCCGGTCGCCACCGGCACCTGGACGAGCGCGGACGTGACGCCGCTCGCCAGTTCCGGCCACACCCTCAACCTTGCGGTGGCGACAACGAACAGCACCGCGCTGGCGCTGGCGAGCCGCGAGTCGGGCGCCACCTCGCCCCAGCTCGTGGTCGAGACGAGCACCTCGAACGACACGGAGGCGCCGAGCACGCCCACGGGGCTCGCAGCCAACGCCGCGAGCCCGACGCGGATCGATCTCAGCTGGAATGCCTCGACCGACAACGTCGGCGTCACCGGCTACGACGTGTACCGGGATGGGCAGACAACGCCGCTGGCGACCGTTCCCGGCTCCTCCCTTTCGTTCAGCGACACCGGCGTGGTCAGCGGCGCGACGCACAGTTACACCGTCGACGCCTTCGACGCCACCGGAAACCACTCGCCAGCCTCAGAGTCGGTCTCGGCCACGACACCCGATGCGCCCGGCTGCGACACGAGCAGTCCAGGAAGCAGTGCGTACTCGGTGACGGTCTGCATAACGAGCCCCGCCGGCGGTGGCCTGGTGACCGGAGCGACCGCGGTCTCGGGCACGGTCTCCGCCAGCTCACGCAACGGAGCGACGCCGCCTGGGATCAAATGGCTCGTCTTCACAATCGACGGCGGCTATGTCCTGACCGACTTCACCCAGCCCTTCAGCTTCAGCTTGCCGAGCGCCCGCTGGATCGACGGCCCGCACGCCCTGCAGGCACAGGCGACGATGGACGATGGCTTCATCAGCGATCCAACCGGGATCAATCTCAGCTTCAACAACGGGGTGACGCAGCCACCCGTCAACTCGAAGACGTTTACTGCAACGAGCGGCACGCAGCCCGGGCTGGGTCAGCCGTTCGTCCTCGCTGCGGTCGGCGACGGCGCCAGTGGTGAGCCCGCCGAGACGTCCGTCGTCAACCAGATCGCCTCCTGGAACCCCAATCTCTTCCTCTACCTCGGCGACGTCTACGAGAAGGCCTCACCAGCCGAATTCGTCAACTACTACGACAGCGGCGGCACGCTCTACGGCCGATTCCGAGCGATTTCCAACCCGACCATCGGCAACCACGAGTACAGCTTCGACGCCCAAGCGAGTGGCTATTTCGACTACTGGGACAACGTGCCGCACTACTACAGCTTCAACGCCAATGGCTGGCACTTCATCAGCCTCGACTCCACGTCGCAATACGGACAGACCTCACCCGGAACGGCCCAGTACCAGTGGCTGCAGCAAGATCTCGCAACAGACAACGCCGCTTGCACGCTCGTCTACTACCACCATCCGCTCTACAACATCGGCCCAGAGGGTCCGACAACTCGGATGAGCGGCATCTGGGCGATGCTCGTCCAGCATGGCGGCGTCCTCGTCCTCAACGGGCATGACCATGACTATCAGCGTTACGTGCCACTCGACAGCTCCGGCGTCCCGAATGCGAACGGTGTCACCGAAATTGTCGCCGGCAGCGGGGGGCACGGCGTGCAGCAGGCCGTGACCTCCGATCCGCGCCTTGCCGCCTCGAACTTCGCTCAGTTCGGAGCCTTGCGTCTCGAGTTGAATCCGACGAGTGCGAACTACAGCTTCATCACGACGACCGGCACAACTGTCGATTCGGGCACGGTCCCCTGTAACGGCCCGCCGGTCGACACCACACCACCTTCGGCGCCGTCGAGCCTCGGCGCGAACGCCCCGTCGTCCGACCGGGTCACCCTGAACTGGACGGCCTCGACCGACGACGTCGGCGTCACCGGGTACGACGTCTACCGCGATGGCTCCTTGCTCGCGAACGTCGGTGTCCAGACCACTTATGCCGACACGACGGTCTCGGCAAGCACGACCTACAGCTACACGGTCAAGGCGCGCGACGCTGCGGGAAATGTCTCGGCTGCGAGCAATGCCGCCGGCGTCACTACACCTGGGATCCCGAGCGTGTCGCTCTTCGCAGACGGGTTCGAGAGTGGCGACCTTTCCCGTTGGTCGACGAATAACGGGCTTGTCGTGCAGCAGGCGAAGGTGTATGGCGGCCTGTTCGCAGCCCGTGCGACGACGACCGGCGTGGCGACCTGGGCCTACAAGCAGCTGTCGGCACCCCAATCAGACCTCTACTACCGCCTGCGGTTCCACGTGATCAGCCAAGGCGCCAACTCGGTCTACCTGCTCAAGCTCCGCACGGCGACGGGCACCTCGATTCTCGGCGTCTATCGAAGCAGCAGCGGCGTCATCTCGATCCGTAACGACGCGGGAGACCTGACATCGAACAGCTCGACTGCTGCGTCACTTGGCGCCTGGCACACGCTCGAGCTGCACGCGCAAATCAACGGCGTGTCCGGCTTGACGGAGGTTTGGCTGGACGGCACCAAGATCACTGCGCTCAGCAAGACCCAGAACCTCGGCACGAGCGCGATCGGGCGCATCCAGCTCGGTGACAACTCGGGCAGTCGCACCTACGACGTCGCGCTCGATGACATCGCCGTCGACACCAGTTTCATCGGCTCGTAGAGGAAAACACGCCCAGCCAAAGACCTGGGCCTCGCACCTGGTGCTGCCGCGCCTCGTCGACGCGAGCAGGCGGGGGCACCCCGCTGGACGTCCGGCGGCGGCAGGGAAGCCGCTTGCTGGAGCCCGCCCTTTCGGCCAGGCTGACATGATGAGTGATGGGGCGCCGACGAACCCGGGGGAGCCGATCCCACCGGACCAGCCAACTCCTGAAGCGACCTCGGAGCAGAAAACGCCGGGCCTGCTCGCCCAGCTGGGCGTTCCCGGGACGGTCCGGCTGCTGATCGGGTCTTTCGGGCTCGTCGGCTTCGTCGTGGGCGTGATCCTCGTGTGGGATGCCGACAGCGCGACCAAGCTGGCAATCGTGTCCACAATCCTGCTCGCGGTCGCGGCGCTCGGGTTCAAGGCGAAGGCCTCCATCCGGGGAACCGACGCCGTGGAACTCTCTCTCCGTACCAGCTGGTCCGGCGGCGCGCGCTACTGGTGCAACGTCAAGACGCCGAGGAACACGAACTTCAGCCTCGTGACAGGGCCTGGCTCCCTGATCGCGGGGTTGCCGATGAGCACGTGCACGGTCGTCTACCCTGACGAGTTTCCGGCCTCGGAGCCCCTCGTTCCGGGAACGTACGAGGTCGAGTGGCGGTCAGCGCCGGTTGTCGAGCCGGTCGGAGATAATCCGGTCACCGTCCCGCTGAGGGACACGCTGGGACCACCGCTCGCGACCGACTCGTTCACGATCCCCGAGGTGACGCGTCGCCGCGTAGGCGCATTGGGGCAGGAAGAGTGATGTGTGCCCCCGGGGCTCACACCTCCGAAATCACGACGGGCGGCGCGAGGCGAAGCGCGGCCGCATGTCAAACGGAGTCGCCCGAGACCCCGCTTCTGCGCCTGCGACCGAGCAGGGCAAGCCGTGGGCGCAGGCTCGACTGAAGGTCGGGCGGGACGGCCGCCGCGTCATCGTCCACAGGAACTGCCGACGTCTGCAGAGAGCGCTCGTTCCAAAGGTCGACGTGGAGACGCTCGATCTCCTCGACCAGCAGAAGAATCGCGCGCCCCGCGGCCCGTACCTCCTCGCGAGGGTCGCCGACGAGCCCGTCGCCCCAGCGGCGGAGCAGTTCGAGCTTCTGTTCGTCGAGACGCTCCACCATAGTCCGATGCGCAAACAGCTAATCGATCTCCGGCACCAAGTCAAGGAACCACCGGGAACCGCCCGTGCCGATCTCCACACGACTTGCAGGAAAGACCGAGTTTACGCACCTCACGGGGACGCGGCGGTGATCGGCGGTTGTGGTTGGCCAGGAGGCCGCCGCGATCGGGATCATCGTTCTCCTCCTGTTAGCGGCTCTTCGGTTCGCGGCATGCAGTGATTCGCGCCGCTCCAGCTCGCCACACAATGGATCTCGCAATTTCAATGTGGAGATCGACGAGGTTCAGTGCTAATTTGCTTAGAGGTGTTTCTACTTCTGCGGCTGAAGCCCGTGCTCGTCGTCTGCCTTGCGTTCCTACTCTTCGCCGGTGTCTCGGGCGCGGCGCGAAGCGACGAGTCGACGGCGACACTGATCCCTCTGTCCGGAGTGAACCTGCCTGCTACGTACGCACCCGAACTCGCCGCCTCGCTGACGTTCCCGAGTGGCTATCGCGAGTCGGGCTTTGGACAATGGGTCGGCCCGGCGTTCCACGACCCGAAGAAGCCGTCGGTCGGTGGAACAACCTCGATCCAGTGGGTCGTTCGACTCGACGGGCAGAGCGCGAGCGCTGAGGAGGCGGCGACCAAGGCGATCACCTCGACCGCGAAGTACAGCATCATCGTCTCTCGCGACCCCGTCGAAATCGCCCACTTCGGCGGATGCGACTGCCAGGTCGGCGCGATCACCGGCTTCTCTGTGCTGGTGCAATCGGCGGATCCGAAAGCGAACGCGGAGTTTCAGGGGGCCGTTGCGTTCCAGCTCGGTCGGCCCTCTCCGATCCGTCGAAGTGCGCGGCGGATTGCGCCGTTCGTCGTGATCCGGTTCAAGCTCGAAACGCCTTCGTCCGACCGATACGTCGTCGACCCCGCCGGCACGCCCGCCTCCACGTGGAACCTCGCGCGGGCGCGCGAAGCGCTGGCCGGCTTGCGGCTCGTGGGCAGCATGCCGCCAGGCCGTATGACGGTTGCTGCAAGTGCGCGTAAGGTGAGAGGTGTTGTGCGCGATGCAACGGGCGATCCCGTCGCCGGCGCCGACGTTACGCTGTACAAGGTTCGGATGCCTGTGCGCCACTCGGCGAAGCCCACGCTCGTCTCGCTCGCGCGGGTGTACACGACGGCCATGGGCAGCTACTCGCTCGTCGCCCCGACCGGCACGCGGGCGGGCACGTACCGAATCGTTGCGCGCCTCGCCCAAAGCGCGGTCTCACGTGCTGTGCGCCTCCGCTAAGAGCTCTGGATGAGATCTATGCGCCTCGCGGTGGGAAGTCGCGCCTAGGTGACGTGCCTAGACGCTGCGAGAGCCGTGTGGAACCGGCGTCGGCACGAGCGCCTCTTTCATCCGGCGCAGCACCTTCGCGCGGCCCGGCTCCGCCACCGAAACCAGGCCGCCGAGCTCGAGACGCGACAGCTCGACGCGGCCAGAACTGCGGACTGACACAAAGCCGAAATCCGCGAGGAAATCGGCGGGGAAGATCGTCTTGTGGACCGAAAAGCGCTCGTAGCGGGATTCCCCTTCTGCATAACGGTAGGCGAATGCCTCCAGCGCCTTCGCTTCTTTGGCCTTCGCGTCGCCGATCGCCGCGAGGAAGAGTGATTGCATCACCCAGAGCGTCGAAGTCTCCAGGAGATAGGCACAGGTCACCAGGACGGCATCCGGTGAGGGCGGGCCCGCCGGGAGTGTCTCGGCCCGTGGAAAGAGCTTCGAGGGCCCGTACTGCATAGAGCCGAGGACGCGGCCGTCGACCTCGTAGTAGACGGTTCCCCAAGGCCCCCAGTCCGACTCCGCGCGTCCGATCCATTTCTGCTTCTCGACGCTGCGGCCCGGCGGCGATTGCCACCACACGCAATCTCGACAAACGAGCGGGGCATCCGAAAGCGTAAGCCCCGTCAACCCTGCGACCCTGGGCCCGCTCACAGTTTCGGCTGTAGTTTGACCGGGGCGTTCACCACCGGCCCCGTTCTAGCAGAGCCGA
>WNGI01019394.1_pt1 | contig 13463 bp, 17 predicted proteins | sample 5400621 | NCBI WGS metagenome assembly WNGI01 (sample SAMN13153374, study PRJNA577476) | soil metagenome | isolation source: 20 cm soil or saprolite under Garry oak tree replicate 1 | place: USA:California | collected 2016-06-15
CCCCTCGCGAAAGAATTCCTTCCGTTTCGCGAAGATCGAGCGCGCGCAGATTGGTCAGCTCATCGTCGATCTGCTGCAAAATCGGCCGGATCTTCTGTTCTTGATCGGGCGTGAGTTTCATCTCCGACCGCCAGCGATCGGGCGTGTTTGAGAAAAAACGCCGCGGGTCGCGGTTCCGTCGCATTTCATCCTTGGCCGATCCCATCACGAAAAATGCGCCTGTGACCGCGCCCGCAACAAAAGTTGCAAGGACCAGAAAAGCGATCTTCCATCGATTGACCCCGTTCATGTCTACAAACAACAAAGAGACGCCGCCAAAAGCGATCTTTTTCGATGCCGCCGGGACGCTGTTTCATTTGCCCCGCGGAGTCGGATACCATTACGCGCTCGTTGGCGAGAATATCGGATTGAAGCTGGATTCCCGGCAACTCGATCGCGCATTCAACAACGCCTGGAACGCAATGCCGCGGCGGGAGTCAATCGATGGTCCCCGCGAGAACGACGACAAAGATTGGTGGCGCCAGCTGGTCGATCTGGTGTTGAACGAAGTCGCACCGTCACTCAACGAGCTCGATCGCGACAATTTTTTCGAGATCGCCTACGAACATTTCGCCGAGGCTGGCGTCTGGGAGCTTTATCCTGAAGTTCTCGAGGTCCTGGAAAAATTATTTCCGCGATTTCAACTCGCGGTCATTTCTAATTTTGATGGACGATTGCGGATGATTTTGGAACAGCTCGGTATCTCAAAATTTTTTAAACACGTTTTTCTCTCAAGCGAGCTCGGCGCCGACAAACCCGATCCGGAGATCTTCAGACGCGCATTGAATGTCATTCACCGCGAGCCAAATGAAGTTTTGCACGTCGGCGATGATCCGGATCGGGACTGGAAAGCGGCGGCGAGCGTTGGATTGTCGATCTTTCAATTAGATCGAAAGAAAAATTCGCTCCGGGATTTCTTGTCGATCTTATAAATGGGCCGGCTTTTCCTGGTGGGTATACCCCCTGTGCGCGAAGGCCTGCTCCGTTATAGCGCCGAAGTAGTCAACAACCGCGCATCACAAACGAACCGGGCCTTGCTCTGATCGCATCAACGTCGGCGGGCAGACCCAGAATCTAAAGTCCGCTCCAATCTCTATTTGTTCTTTGTGTAGCAGTTGCATTGGCGCAAGTTATTTGCCTCAAACTACGAAATTGCGATAGTGGAGAGCCGCAGAGGAGGTGTTTGCTACGCAAGACATATCCCCCGAGTCAGGGCCCGATCTCCCGCTCGAGATCGCACACGTCTTGCTAATTGACGCGGTGGGTTATTCGAAGTTGCTGGTCAATGAGCAGATTGAGTTGCTGCAGGAACTGAATCAAATCGTGCGGAGCACCGAATGTTTTCGGACGGCTGAAAAAACTGGGAAATTGATTCGAGTGCCGACCGGAGACGGGATGGCGGTCCTGTTTTTCCACAGTCCGGAAGAACCGGTGCGGTGTGCGCTCGAGATCAGCAAAGCGTTACAAGAATTTCCGCATATCCAGCTGCGGATGGGAGTCCATAGCGGGCCGGTCAATCAAGTGACCGATGTGAACGACGAAATGAACATCGCGGGATCAGGAATCAATGTAGCCCAGCGGGTGCTGGATTGTGGCGACGCCGGGCACATTCTTTTGTCCGGGCATGTGACGGAGGATTTAGCCGAATACCGGCACTGGCAACCGCACTTGCACGATCTTGGCGAATGCGAGGTGAAGCACGGGCTGAGGCTGCACATTTTCAATCTCTACAAAGACAATCTCGGCAATCCGCACGTTCCTCAAAAGCTCAAGCGGGGAAGAAGATGGAAACTGACATCTGGTGCTGCAGTCCGTCCGCTTAGTGTGCTTCGTTGGCCAAAGTTGGCGCTAATAGCTGCTTTATTTGTGTCGGCTGTCGCCTTGGCGATCAGTTTTTCAATCTTTTCCCGTCGAGGTTCGCCGACGATCGCGCAGACTCCTTCCGAGGGAGTTGCTGGAGCTGTGGCGCCTATTCCCGGGAAGAGTATCGCCGTTCTTCCATTTAGAAACCTGAGCGACGAGAAAGAGAACGCTTATTTCGCCGACGGCGTCCAGAACGAAGTTCTGACCGACCTGGCCACGATCGCCGATCTGAAAGTAATCAGCCGCACGTCGGTGATGCAATACAAGAGCGACGTGGCCCGCAATCTGCGCGAGATCGGCCAGCAACTCGGGGTCGCGCATATCGTGGAAGGAAGTGTCCAGCGTTCTGGCAATCGCGTGCGCGTCAACGCGCAGTTGCTCGATGCACGGACCGACGGACAGCTGTGGGCACAGACTTATGACCGCGATCTTGCGGATGTGTTTGCGATTCAAAGTGAGATCGCAAAGTCGATTGCCGACCAACTGCAAGCCAGACTTTCGCCAAGCGAAATGAGCGCAATCGAACGTCCCCCGACGAGCGACATCACCGCTTTCGAGCTCTACGCTCAAGCCAAAAATGTTCTGGCCATCAGGAACGCGAGAGCGAATCTACTGGAGGCAGCCGATCTGCTGAACCAGGCTGTCACGCGTGATCCAGCATTTTTCAAAGCGTATTGCCAACTCGCTCATACTCATGACCGCCTTTACTTCCTCGGTTACGACCATACCCCTGCACGGCTGGCGTTAGCTGAAGCGGCCATCCAGGCGGCGTTTCGCCTCCGTCCAAATGCGGGCGAAGCACACTTGGCACGCGCGCAAAATCTTTATCGAGGCTACCTCGAGTATGACGCCGCTCTGGCTGAACTGGAAGTTGCTGGCCAGACCCTGCCTAACGATGCCGGCGTTTTTGAGCTAAAAGGTTATATCCAGCGTCGCCAAGGCAAACAAGAACAGGCGGTGCGCAGTCTGGAACGCGCCATTGATCTCGACCCGCGCAACACTTTCACGCTGCAGCAGATTGCGCTCAGTTATCATCATCTCCGGCGCTTCGCCGAAGAAAAATCGGTATTGGACCGCGCGTTGGCCATCGAGCCGAACGATGTCGACACCAAGGAAGCGCGTGCGTTCGTGGAATTCCATTGGAAAGCCGATGCCCGCCCGTTGCATCAAATGCTCGATTCAATTCGGGCCACAAATCCCGCCGCCACGCAGAGTATCGCCGATGGTTGGCTGATTTGCGCACTGGCGGAGCGCGACGCCGGCGCCGCAAAAAATGCGGCGATCGCTGCGGGTGCGAACCCTCCCTTCACTGATGAGGCTGTTAATTTCAGTCTTCCATTCGTAGAAGGCGTCATCGCTCGTATGACGAAAGACGATGAAAAAGCACGATCCGCTTTCACTGTGGCACGGGCGGAACAGGAGAAAATCATCCAAGCTCAACCAAATTACGGTCCGCCGTTATGTGTGCTGGGTTTGATCGATGCTGGCCTCGGGCGCAAAGAGGAAGCACTGCGCGAAGGCCGACGTGCCGTCGAGCTTCTGTCAGTGGAAAAAGATCCAATTAATGGCATCGCTATGATCAAATATTCGGCGATGATCGCCGCCTGGGTTGGTGATAACGATCTCGCCTGCGAGCAGCTGGCTGTCGCCATCCGTCCCCCGAGCCGACTCACCTATGGCCAATTGAAACTTCTGCCGTTTTGGGATCCGCTGCGCAGCGATCTTTGCTTTAAGAAACCCTGGCAACAAATCGGCACAAGCTTATCCGCAAAGAATCCGTTAGCGAATGCTGATTGGTAAGATGATGGGAATTTTCTTAACGACATTGAAAAAGCGAATAAACATCGCGTGGCATTTTTTAGAGATCGTCTTTGAAGGCCGACGTTGCCATCTTTCCGTTGACTTTGTTGACGTTAAAATTGCGAATCTCTGCATTTCTGTGCGCGACGGTGCGAGTCCGTTTCCTTTCACGGATTTGCACATTCTACCTATGAAAATCAGCTTTCAGACAAGGAAAAGGAGTTTGGGTCGGCCGGGACTCGAACCCGGAACCAACCCCGAAAGCTTTCGGGGCTGCTCTACCAAATCAACCAACTGACTGCAACGCGAACACTGCGAGGTTTGGATTCTTTTTTCGCTTCAGAGCAGTTTCTAATTTTCGCGCCTCCGCCATCGAAGATAACTCCCTGGCAGTGAGCAACTCAATTGTCGCACCAAATCTGCGTGTTGTGTGATTGCTACCGCGGCGATGTTCGGCTATTCGACGATCCAAGTTATTCGTGGAACCAATGTAATGTCGGCCGGAGCTGCCACGTAAAATGTAAACCCATGCCATATTCGAGTTTGGGTCGGCCGGGACTCGAACCCGGAACCAACGCCTTAAAAGGGCGCTGCTCTACCGATTGAGCTACCGACCCGTTTTGCTGATTACCTTATTATGTCGCGCTTCCCTTCGGCAACCAACCCCGAAAGCTTTCGGGGCTGCTCTACCGATTGAGCTACCGACCCGCGAGAGAGTTTTCTACCCTAGCTCACACGCTGCTGCAAACATAGCTGGCGCGGCTTTCATTTGGATTTCAAATCGCGCAGACTGGTGATAATCAAATCGCTGCGCTGTCATGGATATCTCCACGCTTGCGAATCTGATCAACGCGATCGCGGTTACCGCCGGCGTCATTTTCGCAGCCACGGAGATTCGCGATTATCGGCGGCAACGAAAACGTGATTCGATGCTCAGCCTGGTTCGCTCATTTCAAAGCCCGGCGTTCGCCAAGGGACTACGAAGACTGATTGAGCTGCCGGACAACGCGAGCTCGGACCAAATTCGCGAGATCCTAGGAACGGAAGGCTAAGACCTGATCGTTCATGTGACGGCCACTTGGGAGACAATCGGCGTCCTGCTTTTCCACGGCGAGCTAACTATCGACGTCATCGATGATTTCTTTAGTGGTCCAATCCTGATTTCATGGAGAAAATTGCTGCCTTATACGACTGATATCCGTCAGCAGTACCAGCGCGATACCTGGTCGGAGTGGTTCCAGTGGCTAGCCGAACGAATGATGGAGCGCGAATCAACCGCGCCGGCAGTGCCCGCTTACATAGCGCACGCGCGCGGCACGAAATCTTACGACCGCTGGTTGCACAGGCGATAGCTCAACTCGCCGTTCACAATTGTCGCGGCTGAGGTAAACGGGTGCGGTTCGGTTTTCTTTTCATCAAGAATGTGAATGACTTCAACACCGCGCGCTTTGAGATAATCGGAGATGAGTGAGCGATGGCATCGCCACCAGACCGCTTCCGCGCACATGATCGCGGTCGGTCCCGATTCTTCCGCAAGATCGACAAGTCGCGCGACTCCTTTTCGAAAATCTTCCGTTTCCATGTAATCGGCGTAGCCGCGGAACGATGCGTTGCGCCAGGCGGTGTTCTTCGAATCCGGGTTCGCTTTGCGCCGTCCGCCGAGCTCCGGAAAGTGTTGGTAGCGAATCCCGGCCGCGCCCAGCGACTTCGCCAGCGCCTCCCGGCCAAACTGCGGATAACGCTTCGAACCGGGAAACATCCGCACGTCCGCAACGGCTTTAATTCCATTCTCTTCCAGGAGCGAAAGGAACACCTCGATCTCGCGCGTCGAATGCCCAATTGTCGAAATGCGGGCGATCATTTTGGGTTGTTTTGCTTTCACGAAGTTCCCAGTTACGTTTCCGTCCCAATAAACAAACGAAAATGAAAAAATCACTCCTGTCAGCAATCGTCGGCTTCGCTACATTGGCGCTTATGCACGGCGCAGATACGCAAACTCAACCCGCGGCTGGAACTGCGGCGCCCGATTTCAGTCTGTCCACCAGTGACGGGTCGCAGATCAGTCTAAAGGATTTCAAGGGCAAATGGGTCGTCCTCTATTTTTATCCAAAAGACATGACCAGCGGTTGCACGATGGAGGCGAAAAATTTTCAACGCGATCTCGCGCAATACAACAAAACAGGCGCGGTCATTCTGGGCGTAAGCGTGGATAGTCCGGATTCGCACAAAGAGTTTTGCTCCAAAGAAGGGCTGACGTTCAAGTTGCTGGCCGATCCAGGCGGAAAAGTTTCGGCGCAATATGGATCGACCATGGATTACAAAGGCACAACGATGGCGGCGCGGAACACTTTCCTGATTAATCCCGAAGGAAAGATCGCCAAAGTTTACACTTCCGTGAAACCGGCCGAGCACAGCGATCAGGTGCTGAAGGATTTGGCGGAACTAAAGAAAAGCTGAGGAGATTCCTTATGGCACAACGGAAATCGATCGATTGCCGGGACTATCCAAGCGAAAAGGGCTGCACTCTGAAAATTTCGGGCACCGAACAGGAAGTGCTCGACGCCGCGGTGCAGCACGCGGTCTCGGCGCACGGTCACAACGACCCGAAAGAGTTGCGCGAGCAGCTCAAATCAATGCTCAAAGATTCGAACGACTAAGTAAACACCGTCGGCTTGCTAAGCTTGTCGTCGTGCCGTGAGCCGAATCATTATTAGCGTGGGCGCGATTGCAGTCGTGTGCGTTGTTGCACTCATGTTCGCCGCTTTGCCTGACCAGCTCATTCTCTTTCCGACGACGAACGCGATTAAGACCCAGGGCGCCGCTCGGAGAGCAATCGCATTTGAAAACGGCACGCTGGAAATCTGGACGGCGCGGTCACGTCTAGCTCAGCAAAAAGGCCGGCCTGAAGTGTACGTGCTGCGCTTTTACGGCAACGCGGATCGCGCCGAACCATGGGTTGCGCTCGAAGCGGAAATGTGGAACGACCGCGCAGTTGAACTTTGGGGAGTAAACTATCCGGGATTTGGCGGCAGCACCGGGCCCGCACGGCTGAAACGACTCGCACCCGCAGCGCTGACCGCGTTCGACGCGCTCCGAAGCGAAGCAGGTGCTTCTCCAATTGTGATTTTCGCTGCGAGCATTGGCACAACACCCGCACTGAACATCGCGACTCAACGAACAGTCGCCGGTTTAGTACTGCACAATCCTCCCGCGTTACGGCAACTTATCCTGCAGCAACACGGCTGGTGGAACCTTTGGCTGCTCGCCGGGCCAGTTGCCGCCCAGATCCCGCGCGAGCTCGACAGTGTAAGCAACGCGAAAGCTGTGCATGCGCCAGCGATTTTCTTGCTCGCCGAACAGGATGAAATTGTCGCTCTGCGTTTTCAACAACTCGTCGTCAACGCTTACGCTGGAGAGAAACGAATCATTCATTTACGCGGCGCGCATCACAACGATCCGATCGAAGGCGCGGCGCTAACCGAATTGTACGGTGGCCTTGATTGGCTGTTGCCGCGAAGCGCGAATCGCTGAAATCGTCATCCGATCTTTTTGCGGAAGAGGAGCGCGCAGAAGGCGAAGAGAAGGATCGACATGATGATGAGGACGAGCAGATGGGGCCAGTATTCGAAGAAATGCGCGCCGCGGAGAATGATCGCGCGCGCGAGTGAGATGAAGTAAGTCGCAGGCAAGAGCGCGCCGAGCGCTTTGAAAATCCACGGCATCGTTTCGCGCGGAAAGACAAATCCGGAAAAGAAAACGCTCGGCAACATGAAGACCATCGACATTTGCAGTGCTTGCATCTGATTTTCGGCCTTTGTCGCCACGAGCAATCCGAGACTGAGCAATGCGAACACGTAAACGAGCGTGGCGAACATCATTGCCAGAACGTTTCCAGCGATCGGGACGCCGAAGAGGAAGCGCATGATCAAAAACAGAATCGTCGCCATCGTCATGCCGATGCAGAGATAAGGCACGAGCTTGCCCAGCATCAATCCCCAACGACTCAAAGGACTGACCAGCAAAGTTTCGAGGGTGCCTTTTTCGCGTTCGCGCACCACCGCCATTGCGGTGGCAAAGGTGGTGCCGATTTGCAATACGATGCCGATCACGCCCGGGATGTAAAAGTTCGGGCTTTTCATCGCAGGGTTGTAAAGCATTTGCGGGCGAATATCGATCGGCACGTTATGGCGGCTAGTTACGTGCAGGAGCGATTCGATGGATTGAGTGAGCGCAACTGAGAGCGCGGTGTTGAGCGCCTGGAGCGCGGTGGTCGAATTCGAACCATCGACCAGCAATTGCACCTGGGCCGGATAACCGGTCCGGACGTTCTGAGTGAATTTCGGCGGAATTTGCAAACCGGCATAGGCCCGACCTTTTCGGATCTGGCTCGACATTTCCTCGATGCTTTGGACTTCGCCGACGACACGGAATGTTTCCGTGTTCACAAACCGGTCGATGAACTGGCGGCTTTCAACCGTGCGATCTTCATTCAAAATGACAAGCGCCATGTGCTTGACGTCGGTATCGAGCGCGTAACCGAACGCAATCATTTCCACCAGCGGCGGGAAAAACATGAAGAACAACGTCATCGGATCGCGCCAGACGACGATGAATTCCTTGAACAAAATTGCACTGAGACCGCGAAATGGTTTTTGTTTCACGCCGCCTTCTCTTTCTCCTCCTCGGCCACGTATTTCCCGCTCAGGGTAACGAAAACATCTTCGAGCGACGGACCGATCTCGTGAATTTCGGCGTGACCGATGCCGACGCTGTGCAGTTTCTGGTCGATTTCGTCGCGCCGCACATTTTCATCGACCAGCAGGTGCATCGATTGACCGAACACGGTCGCGCTGCGGACGCCTTGCATTTGCCGCATCGCCTGGAGCGCGGTGGTGACGTGATCACAGGTGACATCGAGTCGCCGCGTGCCGGGCGGATTGACCTCGGGCATTTTTTTTAACTCATCCGGCTCGCCGCAAACGATCAGCTTCGACATATAAATGTAACCGACGTGATCGCAGCGCTCGGCTTCGTCCATGTAATGGGTGGTGACGAACAAGGTCATGCCGTTGGCGGTGAATTCGAAAAGCAAATCCCACAGTTCGCGCCGCGCGACCGGATCGATGCCGGCGGTCGGCTCGTCCAGAAACAAAACGGTCGGCTGGTGCATGAGTGAGCATGCCATTGCCAGCCGCTGTCGCCAGCCGCCCGAAAGTAATGCGGCTCGCCGGTTGATGTACGGCTCCAAATGCGTGATCGCGATCAATGCATCGCGTCGTTTCGCCAGGTCGCGCCCGTGCAATCCATAAAGCTTTCCAGAAAAGATTAAGTTCTCATCGACCGTCAGCTCGTCGTAGAGCGAAAATTTCTGCGACATATAACCAATAATTTCTTTGATCGATTCGGTATCGCGCGCGACGTCGTGACCATCGATGCGCGCAGTGCCTTCGCTTGGCTCCAAAATTCCACAGAGCATTCGAATCACGGTCGATTTGCCGGAACCGTTCGGGCCAAGAAATCCAAAGATCGATCCTTTGCCAACATTGAACGAAACGTGATCGACCGCGGTGAATGTGCCGAAGCGTTTGGTCAGGCCGTCGCACTCGATCATCGCTTCAGGCATAAAAAGAAAAAGAATTAAGAAAACAGGAACGCAGGAAAGAAATATTCAGAGCCAAACCGATTCCTTTTTTCCTGCTTTCCTGATTCATTGTCTTGGGATCCGGGTTGCCAGATTCATTTCACGTTTGGAAAATAAACATCCGCCGACATGCCGGCGCGGAGGCGATCGTCATTGTTTGGTAAACGAATTTTCACGCCGAAGACCTGCCGAATCCGGTCTTCGACCGTCTGCACGTTGCGCGGCGTAAATTCAGCCTGGCGATTGACCTGCTCGACCACGCCTGGAAAATCTTTGCCCGGAAACGAATCGACCCGGACGCGGACCTGATCTCCGATTTTAATTTTGCCGAGCCACGGCTCGGGAACATAAACGCGGACCCAAAGATGTTCGGGCAGAAGCAAAGTTGCGACTTCCTGGTTGAACGGCGGCACCAGAATGTCGCCCACTTTCACGCTTAGGACTTCGACCACGCAATCGCTCGGCGCGACGACCTGCATTTCCGCTAATTGCGCTTCAATGTCAGCCAGCTGCGCGCGCGCCTGATTGATTTTCATCTGGGACGCCTCCAGACTTTTCTCCTTTGGGCACCAGCCAGATCGTGGCGCGCCCGGAGCTCGGACGCTTCGAGTTGGGCGATGATTTGGCCTTGGTGAAGACGATCGCCTTCCTGCACGAAAATTTTCTCGACCCGTCCGCTCGAGCGCGGGCCCACGTGCGCTTCGTCCACCTCAATTGTGCCGGAAACAGCGTTCTTTCGACTTCCGCACGACGAAAGAAAGATCGACGACGCCAGCGCAAGAAAGGCACAAAGCATCTCAGCGCTATAATTTTGAATGAAGAATTTCCTCGCGAGTCGCATGGAGTAACCAAGAATGCAATCAGCCGACGGTGCGGGCCTTTCTGGTGAGTGTGCCTTCGAGAACAATCTTGAGAATTCCGGCGAAACCCTCCTTCGGCGCCATCCCGAGCTCTTCCATCTTCGTCGGATTCATGATCGCCTGAACGATGGTCAGCAGAATCTCGATGATGAGCTTGGCCGGAACATCTTTCCGCACCATTCCGGTTCGTTGACCTTCAACGAAAAGTTTCCCGAAGAAGCGTTCGATCAGGGCGGCCCGACGACGCTCGATAACCTTGAACACCTGCGGCGCTTTCCGCCGCATGTCGCGAACGAACGGCGGCTTGATCTCATCCAATTCGCGTTGCGTGTTGGCCAGTAGTTCATGCAACGCCCTTGAGAAATCATGCGGGTGCGCACGCGTGATCGCGTTCAGTTTCACTTCGACGTTGGCGAACTTGTCGGCCAGGACCGCCTCGAGCAGCTCAATCTTGCTTGGGAAATGCGCATAGAGCGTTTTTTTGCTAATGCCTAGCTCCTCTGCCAGATCGTCCATCGTCACGCTGCGGAACCCGTGACTAAAAAAGTGCGCCCGCGCCGATGCTACGATTTGTTGTCGACCGGCATCGGTCTTGCGATTTCGCAGCCGCGACTTCTGTGCGCGTTTCACGTTTCCTTTCCAAAATGATCGCGTGACATCCGAATCAGCTCCATTGCCGGCGCCAAATCGTTTTCGGTGCGCGCCATAAACGTCACGTAGCCTTTTTCAGGCGCCCAGCGATGCGGACGCGCTTTGCCCTCGGCGAGAATCCGCCCCTGATCTTCTTTTGCTAGTCGAATATCACAATGGCCATGGCCATGGATGTGCATGAACATCTTTCCGCCGACAAAAAAGGCGTCTTCGTGGATTCCAGCGTTCTGACGCTCGGTCACATCTGACAGAGCGAGGATTCTTTGCCGCAGTTCCTGATGCAGTTCGTTCCGTGATTTCATACTTGTTCCTTAAGAAACTATTTTCGTATATTTAGTTTCCACAGTCAAAACAAGTTCTTTTAGACCAAATCTTCATCTTCAAGAACTCGAAAAGAACCTAAAATCGCAGTTCGCCTGAGGCGACGCTCTTGCAAACGGTATGCCCTTGGCTCACAACAATTCAACCATGGCAGGCTACTCTGGCACACCCCTCCCTCAGAAACTTGGAATCAAACCGGGTTTGACGGTCGTCGCCATCAACCCGCCCGCGAATTACCGTCGATTGCTCGGCCAGATTCCCGATAGCATCACATTTTCCGAGCGCTTGAAATCGGGTTCGAGCTTTGTCCATCTCTTCACCAGCCGCCGGAGCGAAATGCAAAAGAAAATGTCGATTTTGCGCGATAAAATATCGGACAACGGAGCGATCTGGGTTTCGTGGCCGAAAAAATCTTCGGGAATTTCAACGGATGTGACAGAGGACGTGATTCGGGAGATTGCGTTGCCGTTCGGGTTCGTGGACATAAAAGTCTGCGCGGTCGATGAAACATGGTCGGGATTGAAGTTGATGATTCGCCGCGAAAACCGAAAATCCAGACGTTAGATTCGCTCTGCTTGGAGGTGAACCATGAAACGACTGGCATTCTTCCTATTGTTAACGACGACGGCGTGGGCGCAGGAGCGACCGGTCCATACTTTCTCGATCGTCGCTCGCGATCAACAGACGGGTGAACTTGGTGTGGCGGTGCAGTCGCATTGGTTCGCGGTGGGTACAGCTGTGCCGTGGGCAGAAGCGGGCGTCGGCGCCGTCGCGACACAATCGTTCGTTGATCCGAGCTACGGGAAGTTGGGTTTGGATCTAATGCGCGCAGGGCGGAGCGCGCCAGACGCGTTGCGCGGATTACTCAACGCGGACAAATCGTGCGAGGTGCGGCAAGTGGCGATAATCGATATCCACGGCAATGTTGCAAGTTTCACCGGCGCGAAAAATATTTCGCCTGCCGGCGGGACGATCGCCGGGGCGAAGAGCACGCAATTTAGTTGCGGCAGCGCGGGCGGAATGCTGATCGAAGGAAAAGATTTTTCCACTCAAGCAAATTTGATGTCGAACGACAGGATCTGGCCGGCAATGGCAAAGGCGTTTCAAGAAACTAAAGGCGACCTTGCCGAACGAATGATGACCGCACTGGAGGCAGCGCAAGCTGCAGGCGGCGATACCCGCGGCCGGCAATCCGCAGGGTTGATCGTCGTAAATGGCAAGTCCACCGGGCGGCCGTGGAATGACACGCGTTTCAATCTGCGCGTGGACGATTCGCCCGAGCCGCTCAAGGAACTCCGTAAGCTGATGCTGCTGCAGCGCGCTTACAATCACATGAACGCCGGTGACGAAGCGGTCGAACGTCATGATAACGAATCCGCGTTGCGCGAGTACACGTTGGCGGAAGAAACTGCGTCGAAGGCAGCCAATGTGGAACCGAGTCGACTATCGGAGATGCGCTACTGGCACGCTGTTGCGCTGGTCAAGATGAAGCGCGTAGACGAATCACTCCCGATCTTTAAGCAGGTTTTCGCCGGCGCGAACGGTGCCAACTGGCGCGAGCTGACCGCGCGCTTGCCGAAGTCCAGTTTGCTCCCGGACGATGCGACGCTTATTAAGAAAATCCAATCCCAATGAAGTCGCGTATTTTGGATCACATTGATTTGCGGGTAAAAGATTTTCAACGGGCAATGAAGTTTTACGGCAAGCTGCTGCCCGCGCTCGGTTTTAGCTGCGATCGATCCGACGAAACCTGGGGAACATTCTATTCGGCCGGGGGCGATAAGCCGTCCGAGTTTTTTGGATTCACCGAGGACCGACAACATCAACCGAACGGCACCCGGATCTCATTTTGGGCGGACACCCGCGAAGGAGTAGATCGAATTGCAAAACTCGTGCGTGAGATCGGCGGCAAGAATTTGGAAGGGCCCGAAATCTGCGTCGGTTACAGCCCGGGATACTACGGCTTTTTCTTTGAAGATCCCGACGGCAACAAACTGGAAATCTGCTGCCGCGAAAATCCAATCGTTGCGGAGTGATAGAGTTCGGCGAAGAGTTGGCGGATGAGTGATCCGGCGCACGTTCCTGCGATTTTGCAGGCGCCGCGTCGGGTTCGTTATCTCAAAATCATCGCCCTCTTCAAAATTTTCAAAGGGGTGTTGCTCTTTCTGTTGGGTTTTTCGCTCCTCTTTTTAAACAGTCGACCGGTTTGGCTCGATCAGATTTCGGATTGGGCGGACGATCAACTTTTGCTCGCTCACAGCAAAACGATCATTTTTCTGCTTAACAAA
>WNGI01007201.1_pt1 | contig 13462 bp, 15 predicted proteins | sample 5400621 | NCBI WGS metagenome assembly WNGI01 (sample SAMN13153374, study PRJNA577476) | soil metagenome | isolation source: 20 cm soil or saprolite under Garry oak tree replicate 1 | place: USA:California | collected 2016-06-15
CGTAGTCCTCGCGTTCTGCGCGGGCTCCGCCTACGCGGCCACGACGGTGTCGGCCCAGACCGCGCTGTTCGAGAACATGCCGCCCGGGGCGCGCGGCCGCATCTTCGGTGTTCTCGCGTCGATCGTCAGCGCCGCCAGCCTGCTCCCGATCCTCGTTGCCGGGCCACTCGCCGACAAGATTTCGGGGCCCGTCGTGATGGCCATCGCGGCCGTCGCGGTGGCCCTGGCGGCAGTCCTCTCGGCGACAATGTTCGGGCCTCGGCGGGGGAGCGGCGAGATAGCGACGGCGAGCTAGGTCGAGATCTTTCGCACCATGACCCAGTGGCGGAGGCCAAGCCGGCTAGACACGAACCGGATCGGCAGGGGCAGGTGGGTGGCCGCGGTCTCGAGGTCGATGATCCGCGGCTCGTCGACGGGATACTCGCGACCGGCGAACCGGATCGAACCGCCACCGGCGGCGAAGAGATTCTTGGCCCACTGGGTTGCGTCGCCGAACGGCAGCGGGATGAGGAACCCATCTGCTGTCGGGCGAGCCACGACCGGGGTCGCGTAGATCTTCCCGGAGGTCCGACCGGTGTGGCGGACGATCCCCCACAGCGGGAACACGCGCGTGCCGGCCATTCGCCTGGCGATTGGTCCGAACGGCTTGGCGATCGCGCGGATCGGCGCGCTGCGGCGCGGGCGACCGGCGACGAAGTCAGGGGATGCGTTGGTCATTGGAGCGGTGGTGTTCATGGGTTCGACGATAGGCGCGTCGGAGCGGGGTGACTTCCCGGCAACCCGTCATTGGTCACTGACGGAAACCTGTTACGAGCGCCCTCACGCGACGCCATTGCGGATCGCCCAGGCGGTTGCCTCGGCGCGGCCCCGGGCGTCGATCTTGCGGTAGAGGTTGGCCACGTGTCGCTCGACAGTGTTGATCGACAGCCCGAGCTGAGCCGCGATCTGGCCGTTGCTGTCGCCGCCGGCGAGGAGCCGAAGCACCTCGGTCTCGCGCGGCGACAGCCCGCGGGAGCCGCGCGCGGGGCGTGAGGGCCTGATGTCGGCCGCCGCGACCGGTTCGGCGAGCGGATCCCGAACGAACGCGGCGATCCGGTCGACGACGAGATCCGTCGCCTCGAAGAACAGGCCCGCCGAACTGCCGGGAATCATGGCCAGCCGCCCGCCCGGCAGCTCGCGGGCCAGCTCGGCCGACACCTCGAGTGGGATGACCTGCGCCTCGGCACGGTGGAGGACAAGGGCGGGACAGCGAACCTGCGCCGCATCGGCCGTGACGTCGACTCCAGAGGCCGCTTCGAGGGTGGCCCTGGCGACCTCCGGCGTGGTCGACGTCCGGAACACGTCGGCAGCGAGGCGGCCCTCGTCGCCTTCCGGCCAGCCGAGCCAGGCATGCGTCATGGATTCGACGAAGGTGTCCCAGTCGCGCTCGATGAGGCTGAGCAGCGCGCGAATCGCGGGGGCCTGCATCGTCACACCGTGGCCGGTGGCGCCGCCGAAGAGGATCAGCCCGCGGACACGCTCCGGGTTGCGAGCGGCCCACGCGATCGCATGTGGCGCCGAAGCGTAGAAGCCGAGCAGGACCACCGTGTCGACCCGTGCCGCGTCGACGACTGCGTCGATGTCGCCGAGGTAAGCCTCGAGTGACAGGTTCCTCACGTCGCGCTGCGAGCGACCGGTGCCGCGCCCGTCGAACTGGATGAATCGAAGCCGCTCGCCCAGCGCCGTGAACGCCCGCCGAAGAATGGGACTCCGCCATTCGGCCTCGATGTTCGAGAATGGGACGCCGGGCAGGTGGACGAGGGTCGGGCCGCTGCCGAGCGAGGTCCAGGCGATGCTGACGCCATCCGCTGACGTCGCGAACGAGAGGTCCGGTCCCACGGAGGGAGGGTATCGCGGCCGCCGACGCGTCACCATAGGCGGCGCCGGTGCCGAACCGACGCGGATGGCGAGAGGTGGATGTGTGGACGACGGAACATTCTGGGACCTGATCGGCAGGCTCGACTGGCGAGACGAGGACGACGACGACGCGATCGTCGAGCCGCTCGTTCGCTCGCTCGCCCTCCTGCCCGACGCCGAGATCGGTTCGTTCCAGGAGATCCTGGCCCAGAAGCTGTATGAGCTCGACGGTCGGCCCTGGGGGCGTGAGAGCGGCGACGAGGTCTGGTTCGGCGATCCCGACCGCGTCTCGGTGGATGCCTTCCTGTATGCGCGAAGCGCGGTGGTCGCCCGCGGCCGCGAGACGTACGACGCCGTCCGCGCCGATCCGACCGTGATGCCGAAGAACGCGGCCTTCGAGGCGCTGCTCTACGTCGCCGCGACCGCCTACGAGCGCAAGACCGGTCTCGAGTGGGAGGACCTCGACGACACGGAGGTGTCCTACGAGACGTTCTCGAACGAGGCCGGCTGGCCGAAGCTCTCCTGACTACGCGGCTCCGGCAGCTTTCGGCCCCTCCTCCGCGTCGCAAGCGTCTCGTACCATCTCGTCGTGGCTCTTCCGATCGCCCGCCGGGCGACGCGCGTCTCGCTCCCGCTCGTTGGGGCGTTCGTCGTCGGGGCGATCGCGTATGGCGGGCTCTACACCTTCCCCGTGATCTCGCTCTCGTTCGCCCAGGAGCTCGGGATCAGCCGGACGCTGGCTGTCACGCCGTGGACGATGTTCCTCATCGTCACCGCGCTCGCCAGCCCGCTCCTCGGCCGCGCCTACGACGAGTTCGCCGACCGCGACCTGCTCACCGCGTCGATGGTCCTGCTCGCGGCCGGCTGGCTTGCGGTCTACCTGGCCGGTGACATCTCGCTGATCATCCTCGCGTATGCCGTGTTCCACGCGATCGGGCTCCAGCTCGCGTTCATCGGGATCTCGACGGCTATCGCGCGCCGGTATGCCGGGATGTCCGGGCTGGCCCTCGGGATCGCGTATGCGGGACCGGGGATCGGGGTGGCGGTGGCGTTGCCCGTGGCGGCGCAGCTCATCCAGACCGCTGGCTGGCGATCGACGTCGCTCGCGTTCATGGCCTCGTGCCTCATCGGGGTCGCCTTCGTCTGGATGATGACCAGCGGGCCACCCATCGTCGTGCCGGCGCCGGGCGCGAGACGGCCGCGAACCCTGGCCCCGGCGGGAGCCCCCTCGGAAGCGCGCTCGTCGGCCGCCCTGGGCGAGCCGCTGAGCGCCGGGCAGGCGAGCCTGCGGGCGACCGAAGCGCGCCTCGCGGCGCGCGCCTCGGGGCTCCACGAGACGTCGGCCCCCGGCGCCGTGTCCGCCGCCCAGGAGATCCCCCCGACTGGCAGTCGCGAGCATCGCCACAGCGTCCGCCGGATCGTCCGGACGCGGCGGTTCTGGATCCTGTTCGCCGGAGCGGCCGCGATCGGGGTGTTCGACGAGGGGGTTCTGCAGGCGTTCATCCCGAGCGCCGTGCACAGCGGGATGCGCGCCGACGCCGCGGCCGCCGCACTCGGGCTCCAGGCGCTCACGTATGTCGCGGGCCAGGTCGTCGGTGGCTGGTTGTCCGACCGGATCGGCCGGCGGATCGTCGGGCTGCTCGCCGCGGTCATCGTCGGCGGTCTTCGGCGGCCCGACATTCGGGACGATCTTCGGATTGCTGGCCGTGGCTTATCCGGTCGGCGGCACCCTGGCCGTCTATGTCGGAGCGATCACGTTCGACTCGACGGGGTCGTACTCGCTCCTGGTGCCCGTCGTGCTCGCAGCCCTCGCCGTCTGGTCGATCTCGCTCTGGGTGGCGGGGCCGCGACGGACGCGATCAGCTATGACCGCGGCGGCTCCGGGCTGATCGCCCCAGGCCGCTCCGAAGGCAGTCTCCGGTGCATTGCCGCGCCGCGGCGAGTCGAGGTCAGCTCGCGGGCTCGGCCGCGAATGTCGCGAGCGCCTCGCTCGACGGAACGAAGTAGTACGCGCCGGTCACGGCGTGGGCAAAGTCGGTCAGTCGGTCGCGGCTTCCGCCTCGGCGAGCGGTCATGCTTTCGAGCATCGCATCGAGCCGCTCGCGGTCCCGGCTGAAGCCCACGAAGATCGTGCCGTGCTGGGTAAGAGTTCCGTAGCCGATGTTCCGCCGAAAGATCCGGCCGAACTGATCCTGGTCCGTCCGGGCGACGTGCGACGTCTCCGGCCGCGGGTCGAGCTCATCGCCCTGGAGCTTCCTGCGCCCCATCACCAGTTCCTGCTCGGCAATCGGCAGCGACTCCCATTTCTCGGCGTCGTGCTCCCACTGCTGGAGCAGCAGCACGCTCCCGCCCTCGCCGGGTGAGCCCGCTTCCACGATCGCCGCCTCGGTCGCGTCCACCAGCGTCGGATTCTCGGTGCCGTCGACGAAGCCCGTAAGGTCGAGGTCCCGGTGGTATGGCCAGCCGACGATCTCGTTCGCAAGGCTTGCGTACGACGCCAGGGCCGAGACGACGCCTCGTGACACGTCAAATACGACGTCATACGAAGCGCCTGCCAGCCAGACGACCACGTCGCGCTGCGTCGCCGGAAGGGTGTAACCGTCGGCACCGACGATGGGCTGGTCGAAACCCTTGAGCCTGGGCGGGCAGGCGTCGATTGTCAGCTGCGCCCAGAGCTCGGGACGAAAGCCGGCCACGAGGTTGACACCGCCGATCGTCGTCCGGGGCTCGCGGAGGCCGGCGACGCGCCGGACAAGCTCGCGAGCATCCGCGCCGAGCCGCGTGTCGAGCTCGAGGTAGGCATGGGACATCGTGCCGAGCGCAAAGATGCCCGTCTGAGGCGTCGCCACGACCGAAGCATACGCATCGATCAGCCGCTGGCGCGGCGCTGCGAGGCGGTCCACCGGCTCGAAGCCGCGTCGCGGTACGGCCGGATGACGGCCGTGACATCGAGATCGGGCGACTCCCACGCCGCGTCGGCAACAAGCCCTCGAGACATCGCGGTCATCGGCGCCTGGCCGCCCACCTCGTCGACGAGCTCAAGCGCGAAGTCGAGATCCTTGAGGAGATCACGCAGCGCGAACATGGCGGGCTTGTGGTGATGCTCGAGGTAACCGCGCCGTCGTCCTGCGATCGTGGGCGCGAGCCGTTGGAGCACCCAGAAGACGTCCTTCGGGTCGAGTCCTGCCTCTTCGCCCGCCACCTGGAGCTCGGCGGCGGCGAGGAGCACGTCCGCGAGCATGCTGTTTGCCACGAGCTTGAGGCGCGCCGCTTTGCCGAGCGTTCCGACGTGCCGGACGGTCCCGAGCGGTGCGAGGACCGGTGTCGCTGCCGCCACGTCCCCCTTGGCCCCGCTGATGAGGATCGCCGCCTCGCCGGCCAGCACGATCGGCGGCGCGCCCAGGATTGGGGCGTCAACGAGTCGTGCGCCGGCGGCGGCGACCTCTTTGGCCAGGTCCGCGACCAGATCGGGGCCGGCCGTGCTCATCTCGACGATGAGCTTGCCCTTTGCCGCCGAGAGGGCTCCACTGGGTCCGAGATACGCGGCCCGGACGGCGTCCGGACCGGTCAGGCTGCTGATGATGACGTCGGCGTTGCGCGCCGCGGCGGTGGGCGTCTCGGCCACCTGGCCGATGCCCAGTGCGTGGGCCCGCTCCCGGGTCCGGTTCCAGAGGGTCAGCTCGAACCCGGCTCCCGAGAGTCGACCGGCGATGGCCGAGCCCATCTTGCCGGTTCCCAGGATGGCGACCCTTGGTTGCGGCGTGACTTCGTTCATCGGGAGATGCTTTCGATCGGGGTGTTCGCGTGCACATGCGTGCGTGACCGCGCGCGGTTGAGCACGGCGTTGAGCGCCGCCCGGTCGCGCCGGATCGGGATGGCGGTCGGGGTGAGGCGGCCGGTCACAAGGAGGCGAAGGTCGATGGAATCCGACAGGTCCGTCGGGGCAGGCCCGGTCACGGGATCGTTGGAAAGGAAGTGGTTGTTCATCTGAACGTCCTCTCTGCTGCAAGTGCTTCGACATCAAGATAAGCGATATAAAGACACATTGTCAAGAGTCTTGATGTCGAGTAAAGTTGCGGCATGGATGAGATCGATCGAATCGTGGAGCAATGGAACGTGGTGCGACCGGACCTTGACGTGTCGCCGACTCACACCCTGCAGCGGATCACCCGGCTGGGCCTGCTCCAGGCCGCGAGCTTCGCCCGGGTCTTCGCGCCCCACGGCGTCTCGTTCGGGGAGTACCTGGTCCTGGCCGCTCTCCGGCGCGCCGGCCCGCCCTACAGGATGAACCCGACCAAGCTCTTCGGCGCGGTGATCCTGTCGTCGGGCGCCATGACGAACCGGCTCGACGGCCTGGAGGAGATGGGCCTCGTCGAGCGCCTACCCGACCCGACGGACCGGCGCGGCCGCCTCGTCGCCCTGACCGACAAGGGCCGCGAACTCGTCGACACGGCCGTCGTCGACCACCTCGACAACGAGGAGCGGTTGCTCGGCGCTCTCGACGGCACCGAGCGCGAGCAGCTCGCTGGGCTGCTCCGGAAGCTGTTGCTGTCCGAGCCATTTCGAGAGCTGGATCCCGCGGCCCAGGTGCCTGTCCATCCGCAGGCCTCACGCCGCCGGCGGACACGCACTCGGCGATAATTCGCGGTCAGGAAGATGGCAGCTCCGTCCGACTCGGCCTCCTCAGATTCCGCTTAGCGCTTCGAGAACGGGCGCGAAGGCGAAGACGCCCTCGAGGTTGTTCGGTCGCAGCTGGATCTGAAGCTCGTCCACGCCGAGGTCGGCGTATTCCAGGAGCGCTGCCGCGAGCTCCGCCGGCTCGCCCCGCAGCTCCCGTTCCTCGGGCGGCCGATCGGCAGCCTGCGGCAACACTCGAACGAGCGCTTCGGCGGATTTCGTCAGCGTCGCCGGATCGCGGCCGGCCGCGCGACAGGCCTCGTTGACCTTGGGGATCATCGCCGCGGTCTCGCTCGCGAGGTGGAGGCCGTAGTTCCAATGATCGGCGAGCTCGGCCGTCAGCCGGGGCATGCGTGGACCCTCCGCCCCGACCATGATCGGCAGTCCCCGAGGACGTGGCCCGCGCGGCGCGAGCCGGGCGTGCCGAGCCTGGGCGAACCGCCCGGTGTAGTCGGCCCCGCCCGTTCGAAGCATCGACGTGATGATCCGCAGCGAATCCTCGAAGCGGTCGAATCGATCGGCAAATGGGAACCCGTAGCTCTCGAATTCGACCTCGTTCCAGCCCGCCCCCAGGCCCAGAATGACGCGTCCGCCGCTCACCTCGTCGAGCGTCTCGGCCATCTTGGCGAGCAGGGCCGGATTGCGAAACGGCGTGCAGAGCACGTACGTCCCGAGCATCACCCGCTCCGTCGAGGCCGCCAGCGCCGACAACAGCGTCCACGCCTCCCAGGCGCCCGTCCACTGGCCAGCCGGGTCGCCGAACCCGACGTGATCCGAGATCCAGACCGCGTCCAAACCGACCGTCTCCGCCGCCTGGGCCATCGCAAGGATGTCGGGCCAGCCCGGCGTCAGACCGGCCATCGACCCCTCGGCGTAGGGCAGGTTCAGGCCAAGGCGGATCACGCGGTCGCCCGCGCGCGAATGGCGCGCGCCCGCTCGCGAATGACTCGCGCCCGCCACGGATCCCTGATTTTCCCAACCGGCGAATCACTCATCCTCGCCTCGTCCCGTATCCTTCTACCTGCCTTCACTGTCTGCGCGGATCGTGCCGCAGATCGCCGTTCCGGCGCGCGGCCGCTGACCGTCGTGCTCGAAGGCTGCTCCAACCGCCCCATCGGAGGGATCTCCACCGCTGTGCCAAACCTTCGTATGCCGCGCCTGCTCGTCGGCGCCGTCGCCGCGGTTCTGATCGTTGCAGGCTGCGGCAATGGCCCCCTTGTGACTTCGAGCCCGACGGCGTCGGTACCGGCGCCACTTGGCGCCACGATCGGCTCTGCGCCGCCGTCGGCGGCGACTGCGCCGACCTCCGAGCCAACGCCCGATGCTGTTGCCGCTCTCGAGATCGGTGCGCCGTTCGTCTTAGGCACCAACCCCGTGAACACGGCGCTCACTGAGTCCTTCGCGTTCGAGTTCGACGTGGCGGATCGGCACATCAAGTCCACGATGAGCGGACGCGAGATCCGCCAGGGTGATGCGCTGGCCGGCATCGCGCTGGTCATGACGTTCGACCATCTCACGATGACCCGTGACATTTTCAACGCGGCGGCCCACGGCGCGGCCGACGCCGGTGCCGGCACGGTCGCCTTCAAGACGATCCTCGGCGACTGGGTCGCGATCGTCTCGACCAAGGACGCGACCTTCGGCATGTACGCGCTGCACGACGTGATCGTTCTTGTCGGCGGCCCGACGGGCACCGACGCGGAGACGCTCCTTACGGCGGTCATCAAGGCGAACAAATAGCGGGCCGATACGCGGAGGGAGCGAAGACCGATGGCCGAGGAACACGGGCACCGAAAGACGGCTGCGATCATCGAGCTCGACGACCTCGAACACAGCCGGCACTCTCACGAATTCGTCGGCGCCGAGCACGGCGATGTCCCGTTCTCGATCATCCTCGTTCACTCCGAGCCGGGCGTCGGCCCGAAGCTCCATCGACACCCCTACGCCGAGGTGTTCGTTGTCGAGTCGGGCCAGGCGACGTTCCAGCTCGGGGAAGAGTCGTTCGTCGTCGATGGGGGACATGTCGTCGTCGGCCCGCCCGACGTGCCGCACGGCTTCACGAACACTGGCACGGTAGAGCTGCGCCTGACGGCGATCCACGCTGCCGGCCGGTTCGCAACGGAATGGCTGGCGGGTCCTGACCCGGCCTGGACTTCGAAACCGAGGGAGTAACGGCTGCGCCGGTCGTCGTCGGTCAGAAATCCTCGCTCATATTGTCGAGGTCGTCCGGGCCGCCGATGTCTCGGTAGAGGACGCTTCCGGGATCGTCGCTGAGTGGCAACCCGAAATAGAGAATCCCGATGTCCCTGGTGACCATCTTTTCAAGTCGCCGCATTTCCCGGCTGTGGAAGAACTCAGACATGCGGGCCGTCGAGACGACGGCCAGGTGGTCCTTGGCGCGCAGGCCAAAGGCGTATCTCCACGACGACACGCCGGCGATGTACAGATCGGTGCTGGTTAGCCCGATGACGACTCCAGTGGGATCGGCCGAAACATCGCGACTTGCGCCGATGGCATCGATGAGTCGCTCGGCGATAACTTGGTTTCGGCTCGAATCGACGGCGTCGTCAGGGATCTCAATCGACGGAAGGATCTCGACGGTGAGGTCGAACTTCGCCTGGTAGTGGGCGACCAGGGAATCTAGATCTGACACGGAAAAGTCGCCGATCGGGATGAAGTAGACGCTGCGCGGCGACGGAGGACTGGGGAGTGGGACGGGCGAGCGCGGCTGTCCCTCGGACCTAATCAGCGAGCAACCCACGCCGATGAAACAGACGAGTGCGAGAAATCCGACACGCTGCGTGAGCGCCACGGGCGTGTTCGTGTGAACGCTTGCCATCGCCGCATCATCGCACCCGTCGCCCCAGGGACTGCATTGACGCGAGCTGGACGACGAACACGCAGTTCGACATGCATAGGGGCGCTCGGACCGTGCGCGCCAGGATCTAGTCCCTGGATCTGGTTCGCATGGGGGATTGCGCGATTGGCATCGGGCGGGCCATGCTTGGCACGCGCCTCGCACGGCGCCGCCCTCACACGGGGATCTTGTGAAGGAATTCTGCCCACAATGCGGGAGCGCCCGAGCCGGCGCCTTCCGATACTGCCTTGGTTGCCGTCTCGATTTCGACAGCCTCGGACCGGATTCGAGCGGCCCGGTTGCGGTCGTCCCGACGGCAAAGCTCGTCCAAGCCGGTCCCGTCATAGCGAACTCGACCGGCGCACGACAACTCACACTTCGTGGGCTGCTGGCCGCGGGACTCGCGATCCTGATCGGACTCACCGGGTCTGTCACCGGGATCAGTTCCACGGCGCCGGAATCGGCGGCCGCAACCCCAACCACAACGGGCGCCCTCTTCGTGGCCGCGATTCCAAGCCCCACGGCCAGACCACCTGCAGTCGCAGACCTGAGGTCCGGCCCGACTGGCCCAACGACCGAGGCCAGCGTGGTCCGTGTCGTCGACGGAGCAACGATTGTCGTCGCATTCGCCGACACGCAATACCAAGTTCGATACATCGGGATGGAGCCGGCGGGGGCCTCTGACGCATCGATCCCGGCTGGTTCGATGAGCACACAGGCGTTGGCCGCAAACACGGCGCTCGTCGCCGGCAAGACCGTCGTCCTCGAAAAGGACGTGTCCGATGCCGATCAATCCGGCCGCCTCCTTCGTTATGTCTGGCTGACCGACGGCGTGACCTGGACCCTCGTCAATCTCGAGCTCATCAAGAAAGGCTTCGCCTCGGTCGCGTCTGACTTGCCCAACGTCAAGTACACCGGCCTCTACCTGGCGGCCGAGCGGAAGGCGCAGGCCACTGGCGCGGGACTGTGGCGCGAGGACCCCACCCCGAAGCCGAAACCAACCCCCAAGCCGAAGCCGATCTTGAAACCGAAGCCGACCCCCAAACCGAAACCGACCCCGAAATGCCATCCGTCGCAGGATCCCTGCCCGCCTACCGAAGGCGATGTGACGAGCGAGGCTGTCAGCAGCCCGAAGGGCAAGGCGCCGACCACGGTCAGCGATTCGGACGACCAGGGCATCAACCGCGCGGGCAAGGGTATCGGCTCTCAGTAGGGGACGAACAATTCGTACGCGGTACATCCTCCCGCCGCTCCGGCATCTACGGAATCCGACGCATGTCATCTGCGTGACCAACCTGTAGGGTTTTTTCGAAGTCACTTCAAACAAATCCGTAATGGGGGTCTCGTCATCCTTTCTCGATCGCTATCCGCGCGCGCCCTGGTTGTGGCTCTTGCGATTGGTGTCTCGGCTTTCACATTCTCGGCGTCGCCAGCGGCATCGCCGCCGACCGCGTCGGCAGCCTCATGCGTCCGCTTTGTCGCCTCGAACTTCGATGCTTACGGTAATGACAATTACGCCCGCTACCTGAATGGCGAGTGGGTCCGGATCAAGAACGTCTGCACGACAACAAAGTCCCTGTCGTACTGGACGATTCGCGACTACGGCTCAAAGCACGTGTACAGGTTCTCGTACGGAGTGAAGATCCGCCCGGGTGCCACCATCACCCTGTACAGCGGTCGCGGCACGAACACGGCCACCAAGCGCTACTGGCAGCGAACCTACGGGGCTGTCTGGAACAACACCCCACCGGAGTACGCCTACCTCAAGAACGCAGCGGGCACGCTTCAGTCAAGGTGGACGGAATACTGAGAGCGAACGCAGCCGGGCTTCAGCTCGGTGGGGCTCGCGTCCTGAGTCGCTCTGGGACATCGCGATGGCTCGGGTCCTGCGTGTGCAGCCGCTCGAGGTAGCGGGCGTGCGCGCTCCTCGAGGCGCTCGCGCGTGCCGGAGCAATCAGCCCCGACGAATTCTCGGCCAAGCGCACCGAGCTCCTGCAAGCGCACCGAGCTCCTGTCGCGGACCTGACGATGAGCCGCAGGCGTCGTCAGCCGGCAAACGGGTCCAAAATGATGTACGTCGGCTGAGCGTGGTGTTACGGTTCGGATCTTCTCCTCCGCGAGCTGGAGCGGCTGATGGCGAAGAAGGTTCCGCCGGCGCAACGCCCGGCGTCGAAACGGGTCAAGAGCGTCGCCGACACAGATCGGTCGAACGGCTCGGCGCGACGATCGTCAATCGTTAGCGCCCCGCGGAAGGTGCCGAACGTCGGAGCCGTCGGTTCGGAACGCCTTCCGCTGAAGAACAAGGCCTATCTCCCTGAGCTGAGCCGGCTCCAGATCGAGCTCGTCAAGCTCCAGGAATGGATCCGCCATGAGGGCCTGAAGGTCGTTGTCGTGTTCGAGGGTCGCGACGCCGCCGGCAAGGGCGGCGTGATCAAGACCATCACCCAGAGCCTGAGCCCGCGCGTCTGTCGCGTGGTCGCCCTCACGGCACCGACGGAACGCGAGAAGACCCAGTGGTATTTCCAGCGCTACGTGGCGCACCTGCCGGCCGCCGGCGAGATGGTCCTGTTCGATCGGAGCTGGTACAACCGGGCCGGCGTCGAGCGGGTCATGGGCTTCTGCACGGAGGAGGAATACCAGGAGTTCCTGCGATCGTGCCCGGAGTTCGAGCGGATGCTCATGCGGTCCGGGATCATCCTCGTCAAATACTGGTTCTCCGTCAGCGACGCCGAGCAGGAGCGACGCTTCCAGGCGCGAATCAACGACCCGACCAAGCGCTGGAAGCTGAGCCCGATGGATGTCGAATCACGATCGCGCTGGCTCGACTACTCGAAGGCCAAGGACGACATGTTCGCCCACACCGACTTCAAGCAGGCACCGTGGTATGTCGTCAACGCCGACGACAAGAAGCGCGCACGGCTCAACTGCATCACCCACCTCCTGAGTCTCATTCCCTATCAGGACCTCACGCCCGACGAGATCGCGCTGCCGCCTCGTCAGCAAGACACTGGCTACGTCCGGCCACCGATGACCGACCAGACCTTCGTCCCCGAGGTGCACTAGCCCTGTCGATGGACGTTCGCTGGGTCTCGCCATCCGGGATCGGGGCGCGCGAATGGTCCGACGTACCGTCGCTTCTCGAGCGTGACGACGGCTTCGTCTGGGTCGATGTCGGGTCGTGTGACGAGGCGATGGCCAAGGACCTGGCCGACTGCTTCGGCTTCCACGCACTGGCCGTTCGGGATGTCCTGGAGCGCAGCCACCTGCCGAAGATCCACGCTTACCCGGATCACCTGTTCGTCGTCCTCCACGCGCCCCAGTCGGGAGAGGCCGGCCACGTCCACCTCGTCGAGCTCGACCAGTTCATCGGCCGTCACTATCTCGTGACGACGCACGGTCCGGTTGCCGTCGAGGTGCCAATCGAGGTGGTACTCAAGGACACGAGGCATGTGCTCGATCGGCTCGAATCGGGGCGGGTCGAGCCGGCCACGCCGTTCGAGCTGTCGTACGCCATCGTCAGCTCGCTCGTCCATCGCCAGACCGTCGAGCTTGGGCGTCTCGCGAAGAGCGTCGCGGCCCTCGAGCAGAAGGTCCGCGACGAAACCGGCGACCCCGTCCGGGTCCTAGAGGAGATGTTCCTCGTTCGCCACGAGCTTCTTTCGATCCGGACGATCGCGGCCGAGTCCGGTGAGGTCTACGAGCGAATGTCGGCCCTGACGCGGATGATCCCGGCCGAGGCTCCGCCGTTGATCCAGGACCTAATCAACCGGTTCGCGCGGGTCCGCAGCATGTCCGACGACGAAAAGGAGTTTGCCCAGGGCGTCATCGACTTCTACCAGGCCCGGACGTCGACACGGATGAACATGGCGATGGAGCGCCTCGCGCTGATCGCGGCCGTCCTCCTGCCGGTCTCCGCGATCGCCTCGATCTACGGAATGAACCTCATCGTCGGCGAACGGACGGACGTCACCCAGCTCATTGTCGTGCTGGCGATCATGGCGATCGTGGTCGGCGGGATGCTCGTGTGGGCGA
>WNGI01003752.1_pt1 | contig 13459 bp, 8 predicted proteins | sample 5400621 | NCBI WGS metagenome assembly WNGI01 (sample SAMN13153374, study PRJNA577476) | soil metagenome | isolation source: 20 cm soil or saprolite under Garry oak tree replicate 1 | place: USA:California | collected 2016-06-15
GCAACCTGCAGATTGCCCACAATGAGTACAGCGATTTCGGACCGAACACTGCGATCATGCAGAGCTTCGCCGTCGGTCACAACTTTCCCACCGAGTATCCGCACTTCTCAGGCGACCGGATCCGTTACCATTTCCTCTTCTACTTCCAGGCCGGAAATTTGGAATTCCTCGGCCTCGATCCAGCGTGGAGCCTGAACCTGCTCAGCATCGTCTCTCTGGTGGCGATGCTCATTCTCGTGATGGTGCTTGGCGAGGTGCTGTTCAATTCGCGCACGGTAGGGCGCGTGGGTTCTGCGCTCTTCTTCTTTTTCGGGTCGCTCTCTTATATTCCGTATCTTCACAAACAAGGTTCAGTGCGCGCTGCGATTCACGCGATCATGAATCAGCGAGATTTTCTTCCCTCAATCTTCCCCTATCGTGGCGAACTTTGGGGCGTCTGGTCGCAGGTAAACTTTCTTAATCAGAGGCATCTCGCAAGCGCCATCGGGCTGGTGTTGCTGGTCCTGATTTTTCTGGTGCTTCGCTATCGCGTGCTCGCTGCAAGGCAGGTTACACCGCACCCTTCGTCTGATACGGTAAGACTCGAACCCAGCGCTCCGCCCGAAATTTCACAGGATGCGCCATACGGCGATTTAACTCAGCGAGAGAGTTCTCCAGCGCCAGCAGGCGAGACGTCCCCGGGGCCAATGTCTGCAGACCAGATGCCTGCGCTTCGAGTAACTACCGGCGCAAACGAGTCTGCTGTACCCCCCGCCGAGACTTTTCGCGCGACGGTGGCGGGCTTCATTTTTTCAGGCGTTCTGCTCGGACTTTTGCCGCTGTGGAACAGCGCCGTGTTTGTTGCGGCCTTCGCTGTGTTGGCCCTTTTATTCATCTTGTGTCCGCTTCGACTGCAAATGTTGATGCTCGCCATCACCGCAGGAGTAATTGCGCTGCCACAGATGCTTTATTTGAGCACCGGAAGCGGTCGCGCGCCGACGCCCAAGCTGATTCACTGGGGCTATACACTTGACCACCCCACAGTTTTGAACGTGGTCAAGTATCTGGGCTTCACCTTCGGCTTCAAGTGGTTTTTGGTGGCGCTGGCGCTGGTTTTCGCCACCGGCCTGCAAAGACGAATCTTCGTAGCAGTTTCGAGCCTCGTCGTTGTGGCTTTTTTTTTCCAGTTGACCATCGAGGTTCTGGCCAATCAAAAGTTTTTGCACATCTGGGTAATCATCATCAACCTGTTTGTTGCCTACGGTCTCTGGCGTTTATGGCATCTCAAGCTGGGTCCAACTACGTTGCCGGGAAAATTCGCCGCGATTGTGTTTCTCGTCTTGATCATTCCGGGTGGTATCATTGATTTCTTTCCAATCCACAAGGCTTATTGGAGTGCAGTGACTTATAAGAACGATCCGCTGATCGAATGGCTAACCAAAGAGACCAAGCCGCGAGATATCTTTCTGACGGACCGCTTTGTCAATCATCCGATACTGATGGCTGGGCGCCGCATTTTTTACGGCTGGCCTTACTACGCATGGTCAGCTGGTTATGATACCAGCAACCGCGACAGGGTTTATCGGGAGCTATTCGAGAGCAAGGATCCTCGGAAAGTGTTCCGCCTTTTAAAAGATAACGGCATCACCTATGTGGCAATTGATAATGCTGTTCGCCACGGCGAGTTCGTCAAACGCCCCAATGAACAAGTCTATACGAAGTATTTCCAGAAAGTGTTTGAGGACAAGCAGAACAAGTATAATTCGCTGACAATTTACAGAGTGCCTGAGACAGCGCCTTCCCAGGTCAGCTCCCTGCCTGAAAATGCTACCAACATGTTTGAAGGCGGCAAGGGGACGGAGAACGGCCAGTTTGACTTCCCGCGCGGGATTGCCGTTGACAGCAGTGGAAATATTCTCGTCGCCGATACGAACAATGGGCGTATCCAAAAGTTCTCATCAGATGGAGTGTTTCTTAGCGTCATCGGGAGGACGGGGCAGGGGCCGGGTGAGTTCCGAGAGCCGTCTGGAATCGCCTTCGATTCGAGCGGCAATATCTATGTAGCTGACACCTCGAATCAGCGCGTGCAGAAATTGAAGCCCGATGGAACCTTCCTAGCCGAATGGAAGGGTCCCGAGCCGGGATTTTATGGCCCACGCGACATTTCCATCGGAGCTGATAATACCGTTTATGTTGTCGATGAGGGCAATGCGCGGATCGTCAAATTTGACAGTAACGGCAACGTGCTAGGCGCTTGGGGGACAAGAGGGCAGGGCGATGGACAATTTAATCAGCCAACTTCGGTAGCCGCCGACGTAAACAACAACAGAGTGTACGTTGCTGATCCACAGAATCGGCGCATTCAAATCTTCGACACTAATGGCCAGTTTGTTGCGACTTGGCTCGTACAAGAGTGGCGACCGATACAGAATGCGTGGTACATGCAGCATTTGGTCGTTGATTCAAAGGCAGGCCGCTTGTACGCAACCAGCACCCAAACGGACGAGGTGCTTGTTTTCGACCTCAATGGAACAAGAACCGGCTCATTACGGCCCAAGTCACCTGATAAGCTCGAGGGCGCGTCAGCCCTGGCAATTACAAACAGAAGGCTTTACGTGCTCTGCACTTTCGGGAATCGCGTGATCCAGATTGGGCTCTAAATAGCTAGCCGTTTTCCCAAACTTCGTATTCTTCTGGTAGGCGCCCTGATCGCGATAAGGAGTTAGTGAATGTTAGCTTTTATTTACCTAGCGCTAGCAGTTTATCTTGGGGACCTACTCTGCCGGCGCTTTTATCGCTTCGTATCTCTTCCACACCGCTGGGCAGCAGCCACTCTAGTGGGGCTGTTGCTCAGCTCATGGTTTACGTATCTGGCTGCGGTGGCTTTTGCGCAAACAAGTAAGCCTCTACTCTGGGCAGACCTTCTGTTTTTCGTGACGGCTGTCGGCGCAATTCTCTCGATTCGGCGCAGGTCAAGGCGTGAACCAAGGGCAGACCCGCCCTTTATTGAGCCGCGTGCTCCGGGATCAGCAACATGGGATTGGATTATCTTGGCGACCTATTTCGCTGCCACATGCTGGCTAATGTTTGCCACGCTCAATTTCAGAGGCGGCAACCTGGACGTTGCTAGGAATGCATGGGGCGATTTAGGGCCAAACATGGCCATCGCACAAAGTTTTGCTGTGGGTCGCAACTTTCCCACTGAGTATCCTCTTTTTGCTGGGGAACGCATGCGCTACCACTTTCTTTTCTATTTTGAGGCAGGGAACCTCGAGTTCCTTGGACTTAATCTGGCCTGGAGTTTGAACGCCCTGAGCGTTCTCTCAGTCGTGTGCATGCTCGCACTGGTGATGGCGCTAGGCGAGTTGCTGTTTGGGTCACGAGTCATCGGGCGTATCGGCTCCGCCCTCTTCTTTTTTCACGGCTCCTTTTCGTTCATTCCTTTTCTCCGCTCTCAATCATCTCCCGGAAGCGTGATCCACGCGGTCCGCAACTTAAAGGGCTTCCTTCCATCAGGGTATCCTTATCTTGGCGAGGACTGGGGAATATGGACATTAAACGTGTTTACAAACCAACGGCACCTGGCCAGCGCTATAGGCATCCTACTGGTTGCATTAACCTTTCTCATTGATCGATATCGCCAACGGATGCCGGCCGCGAGGCTCAGTTCTGGCGCACATCCTAACGCTGAGTTCGTCGGCTCGCCCGGATTCGGGGCACCACTCGGGGGCGAGCCCGAGGCAGGCGCGAGTTTAGTGGCAAACCTCCGCACGAGTATCGCGGATACTGCTTTTTGTGGCAAGAGCTTCATGTTCTCAGGGTTCCTGCTAGGTGCCCTGCCCTTGTGGAACTCTCCCGTATTCGTTGCAGCTTTTGCCATACTGCTTTTCCTCTTTGTTCTTTTTCCCTATCGCAGATACATGGCGGTCCTGGGCCTCACCGCGGCGGTGGTCGCTTTACCACAACTGTGGTATTTGCGCTCCGGTGGCGGCCTACCCAGAACATATTCATTCTTCCATTGGGGTTACGTCGTCGATAACCCCACAGTGGAAAGGGTCGTGAGCTACCTTGGGTTCACCTTCGGTGCAAAGTGGTTGTTGATGATACTGGCGTTGGTCTTTCTTTCATGGTTTCAGCGTCGCGTATTTATTGCTATCTCCAGTTTGCTCCTGCTCACTTTCTTCTTTCGGTTCAGTGCTCAAATACCGGCAAACCATAAATTTCTGAACGTCTGGCTAGTTCTTAGCAACCTATTTGTTGCATACGGATTCTGGCGGCTGTGGCACACCAAGGCAAAAAGCCGGACAGTCCCAGGGCGCGTAATTGCCATTGTGCTAGCGGGCTTCGTCGTTACTGGAGGAATCATTAATCTGTTTCCCTTTCACAACGACTACTATGCGGGAATGAGCTATGACAACGACCAACTGGTAAAGTGGGTGCGCATGGAGACCGACCCGCACGCGGTTTTCTTAACCGAAAGATTTGTCATACACCCGATTTTGCTTGCCGGTCGCCGACTCTTTTATGGGTGGCCCGGCTATGCAGATTCTGCAGGCTATGACACAAATGCGCGTGGAACGATTTATCGGGACCTTTTTGAGAGCAGGGACGCTTGGAAAGTGTTTCGCCTTTTGAAACAGAATGGCATCGCCTATGTGGCATTTGATAATGGGATCCGCCACGGCGAGTTCATCAAGAAACCGAATGAGCAACTCTATGCGAAGTATTTTGAGAAGGTATTTGAGGACAAGCAGAACAAGTATGGCTCATTGATAATTTACAAAGTCCCCGAAAAAGTTCCCTCAGAGTTCAGTTCTGTTCATGGGCGTATTGGCGAAAGCATGTTTGAGGGCGGCAATGGAACGCAGCCCGGGCAGTTTGATTTCCCGCGTGGATTGGCCGTCGACGGTTCAGGGAATATTCTGGTCGCTGATACGAGGAATAGCCGCATTGAAAAGTTTTCACCAGACGGCGCGTTTCTCAGAACTTTCGGCAAGCCGGGCAGAGGCGAAGGAGAATTTAGAGAGCCTAACGGCATCGCTGTGGATCAGGGCGGGAATATCTATGTCGCTGACGTCTTGAATCGGCGGGTGCAGAAACTCGGGTCCGATGGAACGTTTATTGCTGAATGGAAAGGGCCTGCGGATGGATTTGCACCACGCGACATTTCGATCGGAGCTGATAATGCCGCTTACGTTGTCGATGAGGGCCACAAGCGGATAGTCAAGTTTGACAGTGACGGCAACGTGCTGACTGTTTGGGGGGCGAGAGGGCAGGGCGATGGACAGTTTAATCAGCCAACTTCCGTGGCCGTTGATGGAACGAATGACAGAGTGTACGTTGCCGATCCACAGAATCGGCGCATTCAAGTCTTCGACACAAATGGGAAGTTTGTCACGACCTGGTTTGTGCAACAGTGGCGACCGATACAGAATGCGTGGTACATGCAGCATTTGGTCGTTGATTCAAGGGCAGGTCGCCTATACGCAACCAGCACCCAAACGGACGAGGTGCTTGTTTTCGACCTCAATGGAACAAGAACCGGCTCATTACGGCCCAAGCCACCTGATAAGCTCGAGGGCGCGTCAGCCCTGGCAATTGCAAACAGAAAGCTTTACGTGCTTTGCACTTTTGCTAATCGCGTAATCCAGATCAATCTGTAAACACAATTGGCGCATCGGGCGCATCATTCTCTGGGTTCGATTGATTCCATTACTATGTAACGGGGCCGCCCCTTAACCTCTTCGTAAATTCGGGCCAGATATTCGCCGATAATTCCGAGGCTGATCATAAGCAGACTGCCGATGATCAACTCCAGTAGAATTACCGTCGCGAAGCCAGTGAACGCGCGGCCTGCCAGTTTGAGATAGAGAGTCTGGATTCCCAAGCCAACCGCAAAGATAAAAAAGATCATCCCCGCAAACGTTACCAGGTGCAACGGGAAAGACGAAAATGTAGTTATTCCAATTAAGGCGAGTTTCGAGCGCTTGAAGTAAGACCAGCCTGATTTGCCGGTCCGGCGAGCTACTACCTCAAACGGAATCTGGACCGTCGTGAAACCCATCCACGCAGTCATACCGCGAAAGAACACATTGCGCTCGCGCATCGCGAGCCACGTATCGGCTACCTTGCGATTCATCAACTTAAAATCCGAAGCGCCCTTTAATTCAAAGCCGGAAAGCTTGTTCAAGATGAGATAAAAGAGCAGCGCGCCAAGTTTACTAGTCAAGGATTCACTTCCACGTTTGGTTTTCACTGCTTGCACAATGTCTGCTCCCGAGGTCCGCCACTTCTCGACCATAACCGGCAAGAGCGAAGGCGGATGTTGCCCGTCTCCATCCATTACCACCACCGCGTCACCGCGCGCACGTTCAAGACCGGCGCATAGCGCCAATTCTTTTCCAAAGTTTCTGCTCAGCCGAACCGCGCGCAGGTTGGGAAATGTTCGTGCTTCGTCTCTGATTCGTTCCCAGGTGTCGTCGGGCGAGCCGTCGTCAATGAGAATTAACTCAAACGCGCATCCGGTCTGCTGCAATGCAATTTTCAAATCGGATAGCAGCGCGTTGAGATGCGAGCCCTCGTTGTAAAGCGGGATAACGATCGAAATAAGAGATGTTCTTAAACGACTATTGTCCATGCCTAGGATTGCTCCGTTGAATTATCGCTGATCCCCCCGTGCGACAATGTTTTGGGAGAAGCTATATTTTAATCTACACCGGCGATACGTAAACAAATACATGCCAATCATCTTATCTGATTTTATCCGCTCTTCGCCTTGATTTTCGAGCGTCATAGATACCAGCTTTTTCTGCGCCGCGAAATCAAGGGACGCGGCACCATTTGCGCCGCGCCGCGTCACTTGAACTTGCTATCGGTTGCTTGTTAAAGCGGCGCCCCGCCGAACGTCACCGTGACTTCATTGGAGCAGTTGGAAGTCCCTGCGTCGCACACCTTATAGATGTAACGCACGTTGCCGCCACGCACACCGATGAAGTCCTTATAGGCCCCGGTGTTGGGCACCGTAGCAATCGTTACTCTATCACGGTAGATGTCGATGTTGGCCGAGGTCACCGGGGACCATGTGAGATCCACCGTGTGCCTCCTCTGCACCCTGCGCCCGTGCGCACTGAGCGTGATTGCACCCGGGGTTGGCGCGACAAAAGCACAAACTTTATTGTCGTTGGCGATGTAGATGCGTCCGCGCGCAACAATGCCCGAATTAAACCGGCGCGTGCCGGCCATCAACTCGTTCGCGCCGCCGCCGGCATAGACAACGTTGCCAGTGTCTCCAGCGAAACCGTGCAACCGTTGGTCCCCCTACGTCTGCACCCACTACCCAGACAATCATGTGATCAGCGCCATCGGTGGAGGAAACGAAGGGCGAGCCGCGACCTGCCTGGCTCACGCTCCACGCGCTGGCGATGCCAGGCGGATTGGTTGCGGTAATGCGGAAAGCAGACAGCGCAGTGCTGCTGGCGCGGAAAGCGACATAGGTGCCCTGCTTGGTCCGATAGGTGACCGCCGCTTGGATGATGTTTCTGTCTGAGACCTGAGATGAGGCTACCGGCGCACCGATACCACCGAGGTTGTCGTGATTAAGTAAATAGGCGTTGGCATCCTTACCCAGTGCAACCACCAGGTTGGAAGGCGTTGCCCCCGGTACGTCCACGAGTAATGGGCCGGAGCCCCCAAGATCCCAGTCCTTATTATCTAGATTCAACCAAGTCACAGGTACGCAGTAATCGGTGGGCTGTCCGCTGAAGATTGGGCCCGGTTGGAAGCGAATCACCGCTTCGCCGCCGCCCCAGTTGCCGCCAGTGTTGAAGGTGTTCCCGGTAGTGGTGAACGGGTTCATGCCGTCGCTGGCGCCGCCGCCGACTCCCCATATACCGCCGCCGATGGCGCTAGTGGCCCATGCTGTTACGCTGGCTGGATTATCTATCGGTACTCCCACCAGCCAGCCATGAAAGAGGCTGCAGTCCCCCATACTCCCATATGGAACATAAAGAATGTTATCCACGATGCCGAGCGCCGGTCGCTGCTGTTGGATCGATGCGGTGAAGGTCATGCCGTTGTATGTAGCTGTCGCCTCCACGTCCACGGGCCAGCCGGAATTGATGTCGCCTGTATCTGCATTAAGAGAAAAAATGAGATGTTTCTTGGTCTTGCCGCCATCGGGCGTGGTCATTGCGTCGAAAAAGAGCGCGCGAGAGGTAAGATTGACAATGGGCGTGCCGGTGATGCCCATGAGATCAAACTTAGTGCATATGAGATCGTCTCCCGGCACCGGCGCGCCAACGTTGCGTTGCCAAATGACGCTGCCAGCGGCAGCGTCGAGCGCATAAACATTGTTGGATTCGGTCACGGCAATGACCATTGCCCTGCCGCCCGGGCCGTCCTCGATGTAAAGCGGCTGGGCGTAAACGTTGCCAGTAATAGTGCCATCGAAACTCAAGTCACGCGTCAGACGGGCGGCAGCGCTTTGCGTGAAAACAGGATCGATATAAAGACCGTCGCGCGAATCATGGTTGTGGTGCTGCGTCACGTTGACAGACCCATTTGCCGGAACAACGCCATTCAAGGCAGCAATGTACAAGCCAGCAACAACGAGCCAGAAAGTGGAATACGAATGTTTCACGAAATTGTCACTCGCCTGAGGCGGTTCGCTTTTTGTGGACGAACGTTCGAACCGCGCGCGGAACTCTTCTTACCACAATGCGGCGCCCTTCTGTCAAGGAGGGGTTCTGGCTAGAGAGAGCGGCGCGCATCATGCGTTAAGATCAATGAACGCCCGCATTAGAGTCTTTCGGCGCGTTACCAAAATCCTTTACAGAGGTGGGCCACCGAAGCGGACAGTCACTTCATTGGAGCAGGTCTGCGTGCCCGCTTCGCATACCTTATAGGTGTAACGCACGTTGCCACCACGCACACCGATGAAGTCCTTATAGGAGCCGTTGTTGGGTACCGTAGCAATCACTACTCCATTACGGTAGATGTCGATGTTGGCCGAGGTCGCCCCGCTCCAAGTGAGATCCACTGTGTGTCGCCCCTGCACCCTGCGCCCTGACGCCGTCAGTGTGATCTGGCCAGGCGTCGGTGTGGGCGTAGGAGTTACCGTGGGAGTGGGAGTTGGTGTAGGCGTCGGAGTTGGCGTCGCCGTGGGCGTAGGTGGCGGTGGCGTCGGCGTACACGGGGGCCCTTGGCACCAGGTAATATTAACCGTGTCAACGCGCCAGCCTTCGTCGGAGCCAGTGTTGTCGCTGGCCATCCTCCAGCGCAGCCTTCCCTCTATGATAAGGAGGGGTAGGTTCACCGTTGTAGTAACGAAGCCACTCGAGTTGCCACTCCATGCTCGACGACCAGCAATCGGACTGCCCCGGTCGGTACTAATTGTGCGGTTATAACCGCCTACAACGAAGCTGCCACCTGCGTCAAGGATGTCCTGATACGTTTGCCCCTGGTCAACGCTGATCTCCAACACGCCGCCATCAAAGCCGAGATTGGGATCCTCGCTCGAGGCTTCAAGGTTGAAGTTATGCCGGAATGTCAACTGTGGGGAGAGCGCCTCGAAGACAGTGAAACTTGCTGAGTCTAACAGTTTGTCGCTTACCGCGACCGGATCATCGATGAATGCAGCATTCGGTGGTGTATCAGCAGGCGGGATCGGTACTCCTGAATTCGATGTGACCCACGGCGGCGGTGGACCTTGTACGTTTGTCGCACAAAATTTGGGGGCAGCGCAGGCGGCGTAACGTCATCGAAGTTTACACTCAGTTCCACCGGCTTCATACACAGGAAACACTGCGGCGGACCCGGGGCGGGGACGGCGGCCGAGATATCGACCCGGCCCCATCCATAGACATTGTTTGGCGGCCCGGGGTCGCCGCACAGGGTTGATGAGATAAAGTGGGCCGCGTTATTTAAAACCGTCTGGCTGCCAGCAATATCATGGCGGAACTCTGGCCGGGCTGACCACAACAGCGCCATGGCTCCAGCAATATGAGGCGTTGCCATCGAAGTGCCGCTCAGGCTCGCATAAGCGTTATCGGATGTGTAATAGCTTGAGCGAGTGCCTGTGCCTGGAGCAGTGATATCTGGCTTAATGCGGTTGCTTCCATCGATTGTGACCCGCCCGCGGCTGCTAAAGGATGCAATCGTATCGGTGCCGGTGTTCAACGCACCAACCGTGTAGGATGCCTCATAAAACGACGGCGGATCTTGCACCGTGGAACAATTCGGACCGGCATTCCCCGCTGCTACCACCATCATAATGCCAGCGGCCGCTTGAGCTTCAACAGCAGCTTGCAATGTGTTGACCGAACAACCTTCCGAAGGCGGGCAGACCCAGGAATTAGTAGTAATATCAGGAGCTTTGAGCGGGTCGCCATCATTCGGTGTGCCGCCTACAGGGTAGGGCGCAAGGAAAAATTCCATGCACTCGATGTACCTGGTGGGTGTGCCATTGTTCTGGTCCATGTTTCGGCAACCGATCCACTTGGCACCGGGCGCCATTCCGATCTGGTTGGTGCTGTCATCGTCGCCGATCGCTGTGCCAATAGTGTGAGTGCCGTGGCCCAAATCATCACAGGGCTGGGGCGAGTCGTTACCGCAGGGGTTGCCGACGCCGTCGTGGATGGAGTCATGCCAGTTGTAATCGTGATCGGCATTTGTTCCGTCCCAACCACGGTAATGAGGCTTGAGCGCGTTATGAGTCCAGCGAATACCGGTGTCGGCGCCAGCCACCACTATTCCCTGGCCAGTAAAGCCGAGTGCCCGTACCTGCGGCGCGTGCGTGTAATTGATCCCCGGCTCGATGGTCTTCGGAGTCCGGCCACCGCCGGATTGCGAAGGCGCCTCAACAGCAGGGAGGGGTTTAGGGAAGTGATTTTGGATGTGCGGATTGCCTTCAACTCGCGCCACGTCCGGCCGCGCTGCCAGCGCCTGAGCGATCTCACGGCTCCCTTTCACTAGAATCGCATTCACGATGTAGAAGGAACGATGCTCTATGCCGCGTTCACGCAGCCATTGCAGGATGGGTCCCTGCGTTGTCTGGCTCTTATTCCAGAGCGCATCGTGCACATAGCGGCTCTTTTGATTCTTTGTCGCCAAAGCCGCTGCCTGGCGCAGATCAGCCTGCTCAGCGAGCACGACCATGAATTCAGCCTGCTGTCCATTGGCGGTGTGTTCGATCACCCACGGCGCGATCTTGCTCGTCATGGCGCCCCGGTCAGGCGGACCACCCTGCGTGTTGATGGCGCGCGAAGAGCCGATCGCTCCTAGCGCAGCTAGTTTTAGAAAATTGTGCCGGGCTGAGTCGAGCAAAAAACAAAATGAAATTTGCCGCCGACTAACGGAACCACGGATGGCGCGACGCAGCGCAGCCGCAACCGAACACTTACTGCGGATTAGGCTGATAACACGGATTGTGCGAGAAAATTACAACGTTGAAGCCCGCGAAACACCAGCCTTCGCCGAGCCACCTTCGCTAAAGCTCCGGCGAGCCAGGGACTACGGTGTGGCGGGCGCGAATCAACGCGAATTGGAAAACCGATTAAGACCTCTATCTCTTGAAGTCGAGCGCGCCTTTCTTGAGCGCGTAAACGTAACCGACCATCAAAATAGAAATGAAGCTGAACATGCTCCAGAAAATGACACTGCTCTGTTTGATCGCGTCTCGGTAAACCACCGCCCACGGGTACATGAACACGATCTCCAGATCGAACAGGATGAAGAGCATCGCCACCAGGTAAAACTTCACGCTGAAGCGTGGCTGCCTTTCTCCTTGCGGGATCATGCCGCACTCGTAAGCGGTATCCTTGGCTCGCGTGCGTTTCCCGCTTGCTCCCACCAGAACGCTAACGAGTAATGCCGATGCAGCGAACAGGATTGCTACAATGATCTGCAGAAGCACCGGCAGATATTCTCGCAGCATCCAGAAACCTCCGCTGAAGGTAAGTCTGCTTTCGCCTGGAATGGCCTTATTTTACGCCGGTCAAATGGCCATTGTGCTGCGCAATCGCGATGGCCAAAGCCGAAGGCAAGCCCTTGTATTTCTTGCCGTTCTTCTTGACCGCACCGCGCGCCACAAGGTTTTGCAACTTCTCGTAAGCTCGCAGCCGCAACATTTCCTCGCCACCACTGGCTGCATTCCGGGCGCGAAGATTCTCGTGCACAATATCGAAGAGCTGTTTAAACTCAAAGGACGAGCGCCGGGAGAGGACCGCAACCAGCTCCTCCGTTACCAAGTCAGGAACTCGACGGGAAAACGCATTTTTCTTTAGAATAGCCATAGGGCCATAAGCTTAGCACGTTTTTCGCAGAGTGCAGCAGTTTTCTTTAAACCCGAAGGAGTGCCGAAATGGCGCACCGTGGAGCAATGACGCGACAGTGCTACCCTATGGCGTCCCACCCGGGCTGGGCGTAGGCGACGGACTACTTAATACAGGTTGCGGGCTTACCGCCGGCGAAGAACCCCATCCGGTTAAGGCGCTGCCGGCGTTCTGACGTGCTGTGGCACCAAGGCCGCTAAGAATGGCAAGCCCGATCACCGATTGGTCGAGCGTTATTGGCCCGACTGATTCAGCCACGTAGCCGTCGCGATCGTATCTCTGTGAAGAAACGATCGGGCTCAGGTGCTTCGTGATGACCTCCGGCGACGGAAGCTTGCTAAGATCGACGGAACTCGTCAGCGCCGGCATAAAAGCGGCAGCCATCAACAACATCGGACGGAGCGAGGCATCGAGCCGGGAATACAGAAGCGCCGAATCGACGTAGGCAAAAAAATTGGTTGGCGCAGGCAGCAACCGCTCGGCCGCCTTATAAGCCTGCGAATCCGCAAGTTCCGACGACGTGCCTTCGCTGCGCTTGACCGCTTCCTCCACCGAGACTGGGTTGAAACCGGCGATGAGAATTCGACTCGACAAGGCCATCGTGGGCGTAACTGCAATGAAATTCGCAGGTGACTGCATTGAGAAATAACGTACGCCATTCTTCTCCGTTCGGGTCCAGATCGCATTGTCATTGGCACGCGTGGCAGCCTCGACGATCTCGCCGGCTTTAGTCATGTCCTTCACTGGCAGGGTCAGAAGTAAAGACGGCCAATGGGCGCTAGACGGCCAATCGGCTAACGATCCCAATTCCACGCCAAATGCAGCTTTCCAATCATCGGTTGTGATCCCGCTATCAGAGAAAGCCTGAAACAGTTTCTGCACTGCGCCGCCGATGCCTGCCGCCTGATTTAGAGTGTCGATTTTTTCCCCGAGATTGAGCAGCATCGACAGATAGAAGAACGTCTCTTTGGTTCCAAGCGTTAGCGAAGACCGGGTGAGTGTTACGTCCTGCTCCAACTTCGGCATCCCCAGAAAGAGCAGATCGTGTATTTTGCCGTTCTCGAAGCGCGTCACCCCCGAAATTGTTCGCACTTTTTCCAGCATGGTCCGCTGGTTTGCCGCCGCCGACGACTGGACCGCAGCCCGCAGGG
>WNGI01012891.1_pt1 | contig 13455 bp, 21 predicted proteins | sample 5400621 | NCBI WGS metagenome assembly WNGI01 (sample SAMN13153374, study PRJNA577476) | soil metagenome | isolation source: 20 cm soil or saprolite under Garry oak tree replicate 1 | place: USA:California | collected 2016-06-15
CAGGTGATTTGAAATTTCAATCTATCACTACCGATGACGTTCAAGTGCGCGTCTATGGAAACACGGCTGTGGAGACTGGCCGCTCAACAATGAATGGGCAAGACAAAGGCCAAACTGTTCCCCGTGACACTCGCTTTACCAGGGTGTGGGTAAAGCAGCAAGGGCGCTGGCGGTTGGTTGCCAACCACTACTCGTCCCAGATTACGCGCCAATAAGCAGTCACACCAAATGCCTAACCAATCGCTGGAGCCAACCGCTGGCCGTTGTAATGTCCACGGTTGATTTTATGAAACAGTTCCCGATGTTTGCCACGCTCGCTCTCGCCAGGGGTGGCTCAGCTCCGTCTCGTTAGGAGTCGCATGGACCGTCTCAATCACTGGCGATACTTTCTGTCTCTGGAGCGGGAGTTCTGCGACACGCTGCGCTATGTGGAGTTCACGCCCGCTCAACAGAACGTCTACTCGTTCGAATACGCCCGCCTTCTCATCCTCGTGTGCTCCGAGCTCGATGTTCTCTTCAAAGTCATCTGCACCTCAGTCGAACCGAGCAACGATGCTGACTCCATTGGAAAGTACTTCGCTTGTGTGACAACCAAGTACCGCGTCCAATCCGAGGTCGTGCGCGTTGATCGATACTCAAGTCGCATTGCGCCTTTCGAACATTGGAACGAACATGCTCCACCTTCATGGTGGACTGCGCACAACAAGGTGAAGCATCACCGACACGAGCACTTTGAGCAAGCAACGCTAAGCAATACGCTGCAGGCCTTGTCTGGCCTCTTCGTTGCGAACCTACTCGTCCTGAATGAGTTCACGCTTATCGACAACGTCCACGATGTACCGCTGCTTCTTGGGAGGGACGAAGAGCCGGGGCATCTACTCCTTCAGAGCGGCTACCGTGTCTCGTTGCGCGACTCCTAACCCCTCCATCGAGCGGACAGCCACAGGCGGGCTTCGCCCACCTGCGTCTGCCGCTCATGTCGAACGTTAGATGAAAGCCGCCACTCGTATTCGACTCGCAGTGATTGTGTTCGCATTGCTGCTTCTTGCCTTCGCCGATTATCCGGTTTGCGCCAAAATTCGCTCATGCTGAGCAATCAAGGCGTGCGCGACGGCTTGCGTCGCGAGATCGTACCATGGGAGCTGTTCGCGGACGTGCCGATCGAACTTGTCTGCGACCGTGTCCGAGTGGAACGTCCACTCTTTCGGAATCCAGCCGGAACCGTCTCGCCCCGTAGGAACCGCTGCAGAAGTTGTTGAGCGCGTCGTTCGTTTCGTCGTTCGTTCCACCACCGATTGGTGCCAGAAGGATGCGGAAAGATCAAGAACCGGCGTCCATAGATGCGTATCTCCGCCAGAAAAGGCAAGTCGCGGAAGCCGAAGCAGCGCGCGACGTTCTTACCGAGCAGGACGATGCGCTCGACGCGCCAATCCAGGAGGACGTTGGCGGCGTTGACGTTACCTTTCGCGCGGTCGAACGCGTCGCCTTTGCCGCGCTTCCCGCTGTAGTGCGTGTTCAGGTGCCTCCGGCGACACGCGATCAGCTCGTCGTGACTCATTCCGGCGAGCCGCGCGATCTTCTGGCCGTTCGGGCCGGCGAGTGGTTTGCGCGGGTCGCCGCGCCGCGACGGAGCTTGGCCGACCAGCCCGACCTTGTGCGTCTCGATCTTCTTCTGTTTCATGATGCCGCCAAGTCACGATAGAACGCTGCCGGGCTTTTGCGAGCCAATCTGTTGTGCGCCGTCCGTTTCAGCTTTTACAGAAGCTACGCGCCCCGTGAGCGCATACCAATTATTCTCAATCCGGGTGCGCCCTGATTGTCCCGTCAAATGTACGTCTGGACCCGGCCAGCTGAACATATCCGAGGGCGTGACGGCTTGTATTGCGCTGGCATCGGCAGGCGGTGTTGACGGGTCCAATTCTGTGATTGACCGCGGTGTGGCGAGTCCGGTAGCCTTAAATTCCGGTGGGGGCGCGTCAGGTTTTAGTTTCACTTGGCGCGTTCTCCGCTCTAAATGCCGAATGATTCGGCATAATTCCCGCCATGCAGCCTTTTGCGGGCTTCTCCCTCGGAAGGGCAGGAAATAGATTGCAAAACGCAGTCTAATTATAGTTAGGCGACTAGCGCAAACACCCACATCCATACGAATCATCTATGTTCGGCATATTTCGCAAGACAATGACATACGAAGATTACGGTTACATGTCCGCGGACACAATGCTCTCCACTCTCGTAGAGAAGCCATCCCAATCTGCACCAGAACCGATCTTCAACGACACAGAAGGCAGCATCTGGAAGCAGCCATTGACAGCGATTACGACCAGCATTCACCTCGATTCTGAGGGAGTCGCGAGGCAGCTTGCAATTCTCTGGTTAGCCTTTCATCAGTTCTGCCACATCGGGCTTGTATCTAAAGACGCAGGCGAGCGACTACTCCAAGGCGTGATGAAACGCTTCGATGAACGATTCCCAAACCTCTCGTCTGACCGAACCACTGTCGAAGCCACGACCGCCTACATGCGCGCGGCAGCCGCCGACATCAAGAACAAATCCAAATCAGAAAGCTTCCCGACGCTGGTTCCCCTTGCAATCGGACGCATTACTGGACTCAAGCCGAGTGATCCGCATTGGCCTGTAGTCTCAGACATTCTGTATTCACTTCTTGAGGTAATTCTCAAGACCACCGAATCAACGTTAGTAGGCACCAAGAAACACGCAAAGCTAGTATGAACACCAAGTCGCCTAACCATGCGATGCAGCGATTGGCAGCGACTTATTCTGCGCGACCTCATTGTAACATCCGTCGGCGCTACGGTTGTTTATGCGCTACGTTCGCGACATGATTGATATGAATTATTACTGGCTCGTTACTGTTTACTGTAGAGAGCTTCAGGAGCTAGAGCCGGAACCCACGGCGACATCTAGGTTTCTCTTATGCACGTCAGACGCTGCGGAACCCTCTTTCTCACTTGTTTCCGATCTGATTTCAGAACTGCGGCTGGCCGAGTTGCCCGGCGTGTCGGTTACTACTACAGATCACCGCATCGGAAGCGTCAGTGGCCCACTTGATAAGTTCATATCGGGGACACCCACTTTACAGAGACACGGACTGAAGGCCTGGCTGCTAAAATGATTAGTCATCTAACAGATCGCTCGAGCCAACCGCTGAACCGGGCGCGTAACTTTCAGGCGGCTGACACAGCCGCTCTACAGCGTATTTTCCAAGAATTCGAGCGCTTTGTCGTAGCTGCGGCGCTGAAGATAGTGTGCGAGTTGCGGATCAATTGGGCGTGGCAGTGCCTCTTGCAATTTGTCGATTTTTTCCGAAACCGTGCTCAGCCGTGCCATATGCGCTTCCGCATCACGTCGGCTTTCTTCGTCGTGAATGATGGCGAGGCGTTCCCGTAAAGCATCTCTAAGATCGGCCATCCCGAAATGATCGGAGCCCAAGAAGGCTTTAGGAGTCTCGTTTTCCATCAGTTCAAGAACCGCGGATTACACAGATTAACACGGATAAAAGAATCCACGCTTCCAAACTTCTGATCCAATCCGTGCCCATCCGTGAAATCCGTGGCTACTAATGTTTTTAGGGCAACTTGGTCGTTCCCGTGCGGATCCGCTCAGCGCGGGCCTGATTCGGAAAGGAGCTGGCGCTTGGCTTCGAGCCAATCCGAATCGGCGTCGCCCGGTAGCGCAAATCTGCGGCGGCGCTCCGAAATAAAGTAGGCGCGCATCCGAATTTCGTCATCCGACGGCACAGCCGCGGTCGTCCCTGCTTCAGCAGGCATGGAGAATGGTTTCCGCGCAGTCGCAGCTTCTTTGCGAGCTGGTGCTCTGCTTTTTCGCGGTGCCGGTGCACGGCGCGATTTCGACGCTTTTTTGACTTCTATTCCGGCCGGCGATTCGCCGGCTTCCGCCGGTCCTCCGCCAATTTCGCCTTGGACAATTTTGTTCTTTTTCGGCACAGATTGATGAGTGTTGAGAACGTCAATCCGTTTACCGTGCCTCCAGCGATTGGCAAGCAGTTTCTTGCCCGCGTTTGGCGTAAGACGAAATTCCAATAACTTCCTCGTATGAGACACTTCATTTTCCGCTGGGGCATCACGATGATTGCGGTGATGGTCGCCTCATCGATCATCCATGGAATCCGTTACGACACGGTCGCCGCCTTGATCGGCGCCGCGCTCCTGCTTGGGCTTCTCAATGCATTTGTTCGCCCTTTCCTGTTGATCCTTAGCGCGCCATTGATTCTGTTGACTTTGGGTCTTTTTATTCTGGTCGTGAATGGTCTAATGCTGCTCGTAGTGCCAAGCATCGTGATTGGCTTCCACGTTGACACTTTTGGCAGCGCGTTCTGGGGAGCGATCATTATCAGCATCGTTAGCTGGATCTTGAGCGCGTTCTTTCGCGGGAGTGATGGGCACGTCCATGTGCTTACGCATCACACCCAAATTCGGCGTGTTCGCGGACGCGTAATAGATCGGGACGAGCGACGCTAAGAGCGAGGCACTCTTTGCTTAAGCAAGATATCTGCTTAAGCGCGCACGCAGTTCGGTTCGGGCACGAAAGAGAACGCTTTTTACCGCGGGCACAGAAAGATCGAGGACCTCGGAGATTTGCTCATAGCTGAGCTGCTCGTAGCGCCTCAAAATCAGAGCCATGCGCTGACTCTCTGGAAGTTCCGTGATCGCCTCCTCGATTGCTCGCTGCAGCTCATTCTCCAAAAGTGATGCGTCCGGGGTCGGATTGGTTGTGTCTTTCAAAGGAAATTCTTCGGCGCCGGGCTCAGTTTGAAGCGGGACATGCGCGTGACGCTTGGAACGGCGCAGCTCATTGAAAACGAGGTTGCGGGTAATTTTCAGCAACCAAGTGGTGAACTTTGCGCGCGGGACATATCGGCGCGCGCTTTTCCAGACTCGGATGAAGACTTGCTGCGCGATATCTTCGACGTCTGAGTTGCTTCCCAGCATGCGCGCCACCGTGCCAGCCACGAGACTTTGATGCCTTTCGATCAGTTGTTCGAATGCGCCCGTGTCGCCTCCGCTCACCAGGCGCATAAGCCGAACATCTTCAGCGTCTTCGTCCGATCTTCCCACAGTTCGCGGATCGTTGTCAGGCATCGGTCACTTAGACGTTTGCATGGGCGAAGTCTTGCTAACAATCCGGCAAATGGCGAAGATCCGTTCTTTGCCACATTCCTTGCCATGGTTTTTGTTGCAAGCCGGAAGCGCTCTGTGCATGCTTGGTTGCCCAGTGTCTTTGATCTGGGTTGCGGATGAATTACCTGCTTATTCCAAAAGAACTTAGGCCGATCGCCGAAAAAGTTGAAGCGCGGCAGAGAATTTCAGAGGCTGATGCTCTCACTCTCTATCGCTCGAATGATCTCAACGCGCTTGGAATCATGGCGAATGTAGTGCGCGAGCAAAAGAACGGCAACTACGCCACTTATATTCACAATCGTTACATCAATTACTCCAACATTTGCGTCCTCTCCTGCCAGTTCTGCGCCTTCGCTGCGAGGAAACGTGACGCTCATGCCTTCGAATACGCGATTGACGAAATTGTTGCCGCGGTCGGAGAAGCACTTCGCGTTGGAATAACGGAGGTCCACATGGTCGGTGGGCTCCATCCGACTTTGAAAAAAGATTGGTATCTCAAGCTTCTGCGTGACCTGCGCGCGCTCGATGCCGATCTTCACATCAAAGCTTTCACCGCCATCGAAGTGCGCCACCTCGCACAACGAATTTTTCACATGCCGATCCGTGACACGCTTGAAGTCTTGCGCGAAGCCGGCCTCGATTCAATGACCGGCGGCGGCGCGGAGATTTTCGATGCAGCCGTTCGTGGCCGCGGAATGGCTCGACGTTCATCGGACCTGGCACCAAATGGGGGGCCGCAGCACTTGCACCATGCTCTACGGCCATGTCGAGACGTTGGCTCATCGTGTCGATCATTTGCGTCAACTACGTGACCTGCAAGATGAGACCGGTGGTTTCACCGGGTTCATTCCATTTGCCTTCGAACCGCAGACAACGGTGCTCTCGCACATAAAGCCTGCTTCGGCGATTGAGGAGCTTCGTAATCTCGCCGTCAGCCGCATTTATCTCGATAACATCGACCATCTCACCGCCTATTGGGTCAGCATTGGGCTGCCGCTGGCACAGGTCTCGCTCAGCTATGGCGTGGATGATCTGCATGGCACGATCTTGGAGGAAAAAATCTTTCACATGGCGGGCGCCACTACTCCCCAGCAGCAAACGGTGGCTGCACTCGAGCATGCGATCCGTGAGGCCGGTCGCGAGCCGGTCCAGCGCGACAGCTTTTACCGGCATCTGCCTGCCTCGACGCGAAACGGAGCGAAACCCGCATCTGCAGCGGAAACTGAATTGACCTGCGCCTGATGTGGTAGGGCGAGATTCCGTCGAGTCGCTGCGGATCGGTTGCGTTAAATATCTCAACGCTCGTCCGCTCATTCGAGGATGGACGGGTCAGGTGGAATTCGATCATCCGTCGGCACTTTGCAAACGGCTTGCGAACGGTGAGCTCGATGTTGCGCTTGTTTCCAGTTTCGAATTTCTGCGTAATCCGATCTACCGGATCGTTAACGATATTTCGATCTCTTCCGACGGACCGGTTTACAGCGTGGTGGTCGCGCATCATGGAGATGTTTCCGAAATTGAGGAGATTGAACTCGACCCCGCAGCGGAAACTTCCGGCAATTTGCTGCGATGTTTGCTCGCGGACTTGAGGCTAAAGCCGCGCCTGATTCGGAACACAGACTTGCAGTCTGTGCGCCCAGCGGGTTTGCAACCCGCTGAATCGCAGACAGCGGAGAACATTTCCGCTTCGCGCACAGGCAGAATGCCTGTGTTCCGACCGTCGCGTCGCGCGCGCCTGCTGATCGGCGATCAAGCTATTCGCTTTCGGCAAAAGCACGGGCCGGAATTTCGGTTTTGGGACCTCGGCGAAGAATGGAAGAAGATTGTCGATCTTCCGTTTGTTTATGCGCTCTGGCTTGTCCGGCCCGAAGTCGTCGATGTAAAAACAATCGCGAACTGCTTGCGCGCCTTGCGCGGTGAGAACCTGGCAAACATCGACGAGTTAACTGCAACCGAAAAGGATTTCGATCACGATTTTTGTGCCCACTATTACCGAGAATATCTTCGCTTCAGTTTTGGAGAAATGGAAAAGCAAGGTCTACGGGAATTTCATAAGCGCTGCACCGAGCTGCGACTTCTTCCGCCAAGGCAATTCGACCTTCGAGCTTGGGATGTAGAGGTTCCGCTGCGTTTCATATGAAACGCAGCGCTCAACTCCGCATCGGGATTTCCGGTTGGCGCTACGCAGGATGGCGAGGAAAGTTTTATCCAAAAGGCTTGCCGCAACATCGCGAGCTAGAATTTGCCAGCGGGACGTTTAACTCGGTCGAGATCAACGGCTCATTTTACTCCCTGCAACGATCGTCGAGTTATCAACGTTGGTATTCCGAGACGCCGGACGATTTCGTTTTCAGCGTTAAAGGTGCGCGTTTCATCACACACATGAAAAAATTGCGCGATGTCGAAACGCCGCTGGCCAACTTTTTCGCTTCGGGCGTGCTCGCGCTTCGCGGAAAACTCGGCCCAATTCTTTGGCAACTGCCGCCCAACTTTGGCTGGGATCCAGAGCGTCTCACTAAGTTTTTCAAAATGCTTCCGCGTAATACCGCGCAAGTTGCCAAACTCGCGAAAAAGCATGACGACAAATTGAAAACGCGGGCCTGGATGAAGATCGATCCGGCAGCCGGACCGCTTCGCTACGCGGTCGAAGTTCGGCATCCGAGTTTTATGGTGCCGGAGTTCTTCGCGCTCTTGCGCAAGCATAAGATCGCCTTCGTGTTTGCAGACACCGCCAAGAAATGGCCTTACGCGGAAGATTTGACCGCCGACTTTGTTTACATCCGTTTGCACGGCGACAAGGAACTTTACGTCAGCGGTTACAATAACAAGGCGCTGGATTGGTGGGCCAACCGCATCGAGCATTGGCGCAAAGGAAAACAGCCGCGCGATGCCAAAACAGTTACGCGCCCCAAAGCTTGGGCCAAACAGCTCGACGTTTTCGTCTACTTCGACAACGACGCCAAGGTCTACGCGCCGTTCGATGCGCAAAGGCTGGCAGCGCGTCTCGGACCTACGCAGACAATCCTCTCGCGGTTCGAACGTGTCGCCGAAGTCATGTCTTCGGCGCGCGCAGCCCAAGATCGAGCTTATTGAGTCGCCAGCCGAGGCCCGTAAAGCGGAATCGAAGCTTAATTCCTTCGCGATCGACCACAAACACGCGTGGGCTGGTGAAGAACGCATACCTTACGTTCGACCAATCGATCCCTTTGAAAGCGGGCAATTGCTGTGGGGCCTGCGGCGCGCGCATATTCTTGATGACATTTGGATTGGCAATTAGTGCCGCGAGCCCGTCGGGAGTGACATAAGCATCAACGAGCGTGTCGATGAGTGTCGGCCGAAGAGCCGTCACCAAACGGGCGATGCGTTTGTTCTTAATACGGTTTCCGGAAGAAAAGTAGCGAACAAGCTGGGTCTTAAGCGATTCGCGGACAGCGGGGAAATCAACGCGTGCATTGAGCGCGGCGGTATCGCCGGACCGAAGCGCTACCGTGAAACGCCAGAAAGAAACATAAGGGGAAGCTCCGTAAGCCAACAGCAGCACAACGGCGCCAATGAGCGCTGCCCAACCTATCCGGCTCCGTGTAGAGGTTGGCTTCTCGTCAGGTGACATGCTGGATCTAAACGGGTGCTCCTACTGCCTCGCAGGACCAATGGGAAGGCACCGGACCAATCTTCTTCCAATATTGAAGAATCCGGCCGCTCCCCGGAAGGGACTCAAACTCCGTTGGGCGCGATCCACCGGGCGGACCCCAGCAGGCGCGCTTATGGGTCGCGTTGAGGATCTCGTAGATGCCGCGGGTCAGTTGGCCGGCGCGCGGTCCGCCTACTGCGATCGAGTCCACTTGTTTGGGTCTTGTGTTCGGATTCACAGTGAATGTCCCAGCTGGATACGCTCCGACGCCGCTGGCCTTTGGAAACCGGAAGGTATTGTGATCGGTAATCAGGATCGTATTTCGCAAAACACTTGCCGGCACCGGCTTTCCGTTCTCCACTCCGCGAGTCAACCGCCAGGTTCCCGACAACAGCTCGTAATCCCTCTGAGCGGCGGCAGACTGCGCCGTTGAGCCGCCAACTTCAGTATTTACGCAGCTGGCTGTAAGCGCCGCGACTGCGCCAGCACTCAAAAGCGACAGTATTTTGATCATAGTTCCTTTTTTCATCGCGAATGGCTCTGTGAGTCAAGTGTGATTCCGAACCAGACGCAAGCAAGCCCCACTGCGTCTTGTCAGAAGCTTCTCCGCGAATAAGGTGATCGGTGGAAACCCGATGGATCATAGCGCCTCCCGAGGAACTGAACGGCAGCGCTATTTCGTGGAATGAAATTTGCGAGTCGGAGTGCATCGCGCGGCTGCTGATGCGCAAAGGTTTTGCCAGCGCGCAGGAAGTGGAAACATTTCTGCGCCCGCGACTCAGCTCATTGAGCGATCCGTTTTTGCTTCCAAATATGCAAACGGCTGTGGAGCGAGTGCTCGGCGCAGTGGATCGACATGAACGGATCGTCCTTTTTGGCGATTACGATGTCGATGGAGTGACGTCGATCGCGCTGCTGGCGGAAATGTTGCGCGCGTATGGCGCCACGCCCGAATTGTTCCTGCCGCTTCGGATGGAGGAAGGCTACGGCTTGAGCGGTGAAAGCATTGAGCGCTGTCTGGAGCAATGTCGCCCGCAACTCTTGATTGCGGTCGATTGCGGCACCTCGTCGGTTGCCGAGGTCGCCGACGTTGGGCGGCGTGGCGGGGATGTGATCGTGTTCGATCATCACGAGCCGAAATCCGCGTTACCCGATTGTGTCGCGATTGTGAATCCCAAAATCGATCCCGACTCGCCGTTTCATTATCTCTGCAGCGCTGGAATTGCCTTCAAAGTTTGTCACGCCCTTCTTAAAACTCGGCCCCTGGATGGATTCGATCTTAAGCGCAAACTGGATCTTGTGGCGCTAGGCACCGTGGCCGATATCGTTCCGCTGCGGGGCGAAAACCGGATTTTTGTTCAGCGCGGGGCGATTGAAATTGCAAGATCGACAAGACCCGGTTTGAAAAAATTGATCGAAGTGAGCGGAGTTCGGCCGCCGATTTTGACGGAAGATATTGGGTTCAGGCTTGGGCCTCGACTAAATGCGGCGGGACGATTAAGTACAGCGGAAAAATCGTTACAGCTTCTTCTTACAAAGGATGAAAATGAAGCTGCTGCGCTCGCTGATCTTCTCGACAACCAAAATCGCGAGCGACAGGACGTTGAAAGGCAAGTCTTCCTTGCCGCGGAAGAGCAAATCGCTCGTGAATTTGATCCGATGCGAGATGCGGCAATTATCGTGAGCGGACGGGGCTGGCATCCAGGCGTGGTAGGAATTGTCGGGTCGAGAATTTCCCGCAAATATCATCGGCCGACGATTGTGATTGGATTTGATGAAACCGGAGGCGGAAAAGGAAGCGGCCGCAGCATCGAAGGCCTTAATCTGGTGGAAGCGTTGGATTGCTGCGCTGAATCGTTGGAGAAGTTCGGTGGGCACGAGATGGCGGCCGGCCTGACGGTGCGCGAGGATAAGATCGACAGCTTTGCCACTGCCTTTCGTCGCATTGCGCGGGAGCTGCTTTCGGACGAACGCTTGCAGCCCTGTTTACGGATTGATCATGAGCTCCTCTTTTCCGACCTAACTGCCGATCTTCTCCGGTGGCACGAGATGCTACAGCCCTTCGGCACTGGAAATCCCTATCCGCTTTTTTTCGCTCGCGAAGTGGAGCCAACGGCGACACGGCGCGTGGCGAACGACAGGCACCTCGTCTTGCGCTTGCGACAGCGCAATTATCACCAGCGTGCAATTTATTTCGATGCGCCTAACGCCCCCCTTCCGCCGAGCCCATGGGATATCGCTTTCCGGATTCTAGCGAATGAATATGAAGGCCAAACGCGGCTGGACGTGCAGATTCAAGCGTTGCGAAAAACGGTGGCGATCAATTAATGGAAATCTCGCAACCACTTTCCGAGACCGAGTGGATTCCACGGCCGCGTTTGACCGCGCTGCGTCGCCTTGGCATCGAGACGGTAGAAGATTTGCTGACGCATTTTCCGCGCCGTCACGAAGATCGACACGAGTTTCCGGGATTTCCGCGCGAGGAGAGCGACGTCCCGGTCTGTCTGTGCGGAGAAGTCGTCAAGACACAACTGCGCCGTTTTGGCGGATGGAAAAAAATTTTTGAGGCGACGCTTCAGGAGGCGAATCCGAGCGCGCTGAGCGAGCCTCTCGTGTGTCGTTGGTTCAACCTGCATTATGTCCAAAAGATGATCGCGACGGGGCAGCGCCTCGTTGTTTTCGGCAAACCGCGTCTGAGAGGGAAGCGGATTTGCATGGATCATCCAGAATTCGAAGTGATCGAGAACGACGAAGAAATCTCGATCCACTTCCGGCGCATCACGCCGATCTATCCGGCGACGGAAGGTCTTTCTCAGCGCGTATTGCGCAGCATCATCTATCGGCTGTTGAACGAACTTTCCGACGAACCATTGGAAACGTTGGTGCCGGGCGATCTTGTTCAGGGAAACAGACGCGCCGCGATTCGGGCGATTCATTTTCCGCAAAGCTGGGAAGCGCGTGACGCAGCGCGCGAGCATCTGGTTCTTTCCGAATTCTTCGCCATGCAAATGGTGATCGTATCGCGACGTGCGGAGTCTTCTATTCGTGTTGGCGAATCGCATTGCGGAAACGGCGTGCTGCTTGAGAAATTTCTGAAGGCATTACCATTCGAGTTAACTGGCGCGCAATCGAAAGTAATCGGCGAAGTCCGGCGTGATCTGGCGGCGGGCCATCCAATGAATCGTTTGTTGCAGGGCGATGTTGGCTCGGGGAAAACTGTCGTCGCTATTGCAGCGATCCTGTTTGCGGTCGAAGCGGGCTTCCAGGCCGCGCTTATGGCACCGACGCAAATTCTGGCTGAGCAACATTATGCTGTGCTGCGGCGTTGGCTCGAACCGCTCGACATACGGATGGCGATCCGGACCGCGGCGCGACAGGAGGAAAGTTTTCTTCCATTGGTTGCGGGCGATGAGAATGCGCATGTAATCATCGGCACACATGCGCTCCTTTACAACGCGGTCTCCTTCTCAAATCTCGGGTTCGTCGTGATTGATGAACAACATAAGTTCGGCGTTGCCCAACGCGCCCGATTGACTGCGCGCGAACCGGCGCCCGATGTGCTGGTTATGACTGCGACGCCGATTCCACGCACGCTCACCATGACTGTGTATGGCGATCTCGACGTTTCAATTATCGATGAGATGCCGCGCAATCGGGGAAAAATAGTTACGGCAGTGCGCGATCAGTCGAAGCTCGCCGAGGTCCTTAGTTTCTTGCGGAAGCAATTGGAATCCGGGCGGCAACTCTATGTGATTTATCCGCTTATTGATGAGAGCGAAAAATTGGATGTGAAAGCGGCGTCGGCAGAGTACGAATTGTGGCGCGAACGACTGCATCCATATCGCTGCGAATTACTTCATGGACGTCTCCCCGCGCAGGAGAAACAAGAGATCATGGAACGATTTCGCCGCGGGGAGTCGAAGGCCTTAATCAGCACGACTGTGATTGAAGTGGGTATCGATGTTCCCAATGCGGCCGTGATGCTGATCGAAAATGCGGAACGTTTTGGGCTGGCGCAGCTCCATCAGCTTCGTGGGCGCATCGGTCGCGGAGAGCACAAGTCGTATTGCATTTTGTTAACCTCGGACCAATCGAAGGAGACATCGGCAAAGCTCGGCGTTTTGGAAAGAACAACGAACGGCTTTGAAGTGGCCGAAGCGGACTGGGATTTACGGGGACCGGGGGATTTGCTCGGCACCGCGCAAAGCGGCTTGCCCGCGCTCAAGATCGGCAACTTGAAGACAGACGTGCATTTGATGCGACGCGCCCGGGCGGCAGCGATATCGATCTTTGACGCCGATCCCGGTCTGGATTTAGCCGAAAATCAACGTTTCCGGGGTTTGATTGTCGAACAACAGGGACGAACTTTTTCCAACGTTAGCTGATGAAAAACCTCGCCAAGTTTTTGCTTTTCGTCCTGCTTGTTAGCGCAGGAATTTCCCTGCTTTACGATTACCGCCTCAAGCATGGAACATTGAATCTGCCTTCCGCGACAAAACCGGAGAAGTACACGCTGGCTATTTCGCCGAACGTGGATCCAAAGCAGGTCGCGTCACTCGAGGCTTTGAATCGGGAGCGGCGCGCACTCGTTAGTAGTGTGATCCCGTCGGTGGTCGCGGTAAAAACATCCAAGAAGATCAACATTCGGCGGGAATACGGGCTCGA
>WNGI01014412.1_pt1 | contig 13455 bp, 8 predicted proteins | sample 5400621 | NCBI WGS metagenome assembly WNGI01 (sample SAMN13153374, study PRJNA577476) | soil metagenome | isolation source: 20 cm soil or saprolite under Garry oak tree replicate 1 | place: USA:California | collected 2016-06-15
GAGGCCGAAGCGGCGCTCCAGGTCGAGCGGCGAGAGCACCTGCCGGTCGATCACGGAGCGCTTGAAGTTCGGCGCGTATTCGTCGAGGATGTCGAAGCAGCGATCGGCGAACTCATGCTTGACCTGGTCCCAGGTCGCATTCCGCAGCTGGTACGGCGCGTACTGCACGAAAAACGACATCACGTGCTTCCCGGGAGGCGCGACGGTCGTGTCCACCACGGACGGAATGGTGCACTCGAGAATCGGATCCGCCGAGGGGCGTCCGTACTTGGCATCGTCGTAGGCCCGTTCGATGTAGTCGAGGGTGGGCGCGACGTGGATCGTGCCGCGCAAGTGTCCGTTCGGCGGGAGGCCGCTGCCTCGGACGGCGGTGAAGTCCGGGAGCTCCGACAGGGCAACGTTGATCTTGAGCGAGGCGCTCGCGTAGTCGATGTTCTTGACGGCGGCGACGAACTCGGGCTCCAGCTCCCGCTCCTCGAGCAGCTGGAGGAACGTGACGTGCGCGTCGGCGTTCGAGACGACCTTGCGGGCCTGAAACTCGGTCCCGTCCTCGAGCGCCACGCCTTTCACCCGGCCGCGGCGCGTGACGATCTTCGCCACCGGGCTGTTCACGCGGATCTCCGCCCCGTGCACCCGCGCCGCGGACGCGAGCGCCTGCGTGATCCCGCCCATGCCGCCGCGCACGTAGCCCCACATGCCCCGCACCCCGTTGCACTCGCCCATCACATGGTGGAACAGCACGTACGCCGTGCCGGGCACCGAGGGCGACGCCATCGCGCCGATGATTGCATCGGTCGCGAGGGCGATCTTCAGCTGCTCCGACTCGAACCAACGATCGAGGATCGGCCGGGCCGCACCCGTCAGGATCTCGAGCGCCGCCGGACCCTCCCGCCCCAGCTGCAGAAACCGCCACCCGAGCCCCGCAAGCCGTGCGAGGTTCGTCGGCCGCAACGACCAGGGATTGGGCGGGGTCTCGAGCAAGGTGGGCTCGATGAAAGCCGCCACCCGCTCGAGCATCGCTTCGTAGCGCGGCAGGGCTTCGGCGTCGCGCTCGGAGAATTTCGCGACCTGCTGCCGCGTCAGCTCCTTGTCGGGCCCCATCAGCAGGAAGCGGCCGTCGGGGAACGGGGTGAAGGATGAAGGACTCCGCGGCAGCAGCTCGAAACCGTGCCGCGAGAGCTCCAGATCGCGGATGATCTCCGGTCGCAGCAGGCTGTTCACGTAGGCGGCGGTGGACACCTTGAAGCCCGGCCACAGCTCTTCCGTCACGCACGCGCCCCCCACCACGTGGCGGCGCTCGAGCACCAGCACGCGCTTACCGGCGCGCGCGAGATACGCGGCGGTGACGAGGCCGTTGTGGCCGGCCCCCACGATGATGATGTCGTACGACCCGGACACGACGCTCGGGGTGCGCTAAGGCCGGCGCTGGAGCCGTTCGAGTAGCGAGCCCAACTCGGGCGGCACCTGCACGCCGAACACCTCCCTGGTGGGGGCAGTGACGACGATCGAGCGCGGCCCGGGTCCTCCCTGGCTCCCGGACTGGCCGTCGACGCCCGCGCCGCCGGGCGACCCGTCGGCCCCGTCGGCGCACGGGCGATTGTTCGCATCGAGCAGTCCCTTTCCGCCCTTACCCCCCCTACCTCCCTTCCCGCCGGCACCTCCTGGTCCGCCCTTCCCGCCCCAGCTGCGGCCCTCCACCAGCCCGGCAAGGAGCGGTTGGTTCACTGGCACGACGATCGTAATGCGGCCGCCACGGCCGCCGGCGCCGCCCAGTCCGCCCGGCCCGCCGTTGCCTCCCGGTGCGCCTGGTTGCGCCGGGCACCCCGCCGCGCCCGGGCCGCCGTCCGATCCGTTCGTGCCCGACAGCCCCTCACCGCCGTTGCCTCCCCGGGACTCGATGGTCAGCCAGTCCGCCGGCGGGACGCTGGTCGCATCGCCCAGGACGTAGAAAGGCGGAGCGGCGCCTACCTCGATCCCGGCGACATAGAGCTGGTCGTAGAACGGCGAGCGCAGGATGGCCAGCCGAACGGTGACGTCCGGACCGCTGAATCCGGACGTTCCTCCCACCCCCCCTGGCGCTCCCGTGAACGTGAACGTGTGGGGCATGCAGCCGTAGTACGGCGGGACCACGACGGTACTCGTGACCCTGGAGTTGGCTCGCAGCGTTGCCGTGAGCCGGAAACCGGTCGACACGGTCGCGAGCGGATCGCGCTCCGTCACCCAGTCGCCGTCTTCCTGTGACACCGCGTCGTGACTCTCGCGATCGAGGAACACCACGTGCAGGCGCGGCGGATGCTTCTTGTCGTACGAGCGCGCGAACGGCACGCGCTCGCCGCTCGTCAGGACCGCCTCGTAGCTCGTCGCGATCACGCTGCCCGGGCAGGCGCGGGCGTAGCTGGTGACGATCCGGATGTCCTTGATTTGCGCGACCAGACCGGGGTCGGGAGCAAAGTCGGCGGGCGGGGCGTGGGAGCAGGCGGAGACCAAGAGCGTAGCATAAGACGTCGTCACACAAAGACGTAGCACAAAGGCGTCGCGCAGAACCGTTCGAATCGCTCGCATGGAATCCCTTAGGAGTCACGGGCGTCACAAAATGTGAAGCCGGGTCGCAAGAGGCAAACGTTCCGGGGGCCCGCCGCACAGGCTTGCGCCTTGCGGCTTGCGAATTGAGGCTTAGCGCCATGGGCAACGCCGGCTACGGTCTCATCGAGACCATCCGCGTGCGCGACGGGCGCATTCCGTTCCTCGAGCGCCATCTCGCTCGGCTGGCTGGCTCGCTCGCCGAGCTCCGCCTTCCCAAGCCTTCGCAGGACGTCGCTCGGCTGGTGCGCCCGTTCGCGGGCACCGGCGACGCGGTGCTCCGCGTCGAAGTGCGGGATGGGCGGGCCAGCGTGACCGTTCGCGACCTCCCCGCGCTCGAACCGCCGGCGGTGATCACCGCGTCCGAGCCGCACCGCCCCTATCCCCACAAGACCACCGAGCGGGACTGCTTCGCGGATGCGGGCAAAGAAGCCGAGGTGGCGGAGGCTGACGACGCGCTGCTTCTCACCCACGACGGCTGGGTGGCGGAGGGCACCGTGTGGACGGTGTTCTGGTGGGAAGGCGACGCGCTGCACACGCCGGCGCTCGATCTCGGCATCCTGCCCGGGATCGGGCGGGCGCGGGTGCTCGAGCTCGTGCAGCGCGTGGAGCAGGGCCGGTACCGGCCGCAAGCGCTTCGGGGGAGCGTGTTTCTGACGAATGCCGTGCGGGGCATCGTGCCTGTGGCATCGCTCGATGGAGCGGTCGTGCCGGCGGATCCGCGCACCGCCCAGCTGGCCAGCCGTTTCTGGCCGTCCGGATGATGGGTGGCGCATGGCTGCATCACCGCGCTTCGCACAAAGAGGCGTCTCCGCAACACCCCCTCCAACGCTGAGAGGCGAGCTCACTGGATCAGCTTCCCTGTCACGGCCCGCGAGGTGGCGCCATGTCGTTACAGCAGAACGGGATACCACCTGCAGGAACTGGTGGCCCAGGTTCTGCGCGGTCCCTCGGAAACGGCTTACCCGCGGCTTCGGTCGTGCGAGGTGGGATAGGCTACAGGCGAGGAACCGAACCGATGGTCCCAACGACACAACGGGCCCGAGCAGCGTCTGCGTCGTCCACCGACGACGCGATCGACGTAGTTGTGACGCGCCTGGTGGTGGGGCGGGAAGTCGCCCGGGCGGCGGCGGCGGCGCTCTCGGACGCCGAGCGACAGAGGGCGAGTCGTTTTCTTTTCGATCGCGATCGTGACCGGTTCATCGTGGGACGTGCGCGACTGCGGCAGCTGCTCGCGGCGCGGCTGGGCACGCGACCGGAATCGGTCGAGCTGGTCTACGGGGCACACGGGAAGCCGGCACTCGCCCGGCGGTTCGCGGACGCGGACCTGCGCTTCAACGTTTCACATTGCGATGACGTCACGCTGTACGCCTTCTCGTGCGGACGCGAGATCGGCGTCGACGTCGAAGCCGTTCGTGCGATACGCGACGCGGACGACATCGCCGGCCGCTTTTTCTCCCATCGCGAAAACCAGGCGTACCGCGCGCTCGCACCGCGAGACCGGCCGCTGGGCTTCTTCCAGTGCTGGACGCGCAAGGAAGCATTCATCAAGGCGCTGGGCGACGGGTTGTCCTATCCGCTCGATCGCTTCGACGTGTCACTTGCGCCCGGGGAGCCGGCCGAGATCCTCCGGGTCGAGGCGATGCGGGGAGACTGCTGTGGGTGGCGCATGGAGAGTCTGTCTGCGGCCCCCGGGTTTGTGGCGGCCGTCGTGATCGGTGACCGGGAATAATGTCTTCCGTTCCCTACGAATCCCCGTGGGCGAACGACGAGCTGCGGATGTTCCGCGCGACCGTGCGCCAGTTCATCCAGAAGGAGTTCGTGCCGCACCAGGCCCGCTGGCGCGAGCAGCAGCGTCCCGACGTGGAAGCCTGGACCAAGGCCGGCGGGACCGGCATGCTGCTCCCCGACCTGCCCGAGGCGTACGGCGGCGGCGGTGGCACCTTCGCCCACGCCGCCGTCGTGCTGGAGGAGCTCGCGCACACCGGCGTACATTTCGGCTCGGGCATTCAGAGCATCGTGGCACACTACATCCTGGCTTACGGCAGCGAGGACCAGAAATGCCGCTGGCTTCCCCTCATGGCGCGGGGCGAGCTGGTGGCGGCTATCGCCATGAGCGAGCCCGGTGCGGGCTCCGACCTGCGGGGCATCCAGACGACCGCCCGTCGCGACGGCGAGCATTACGTCATCAATGGCTCCAAGACGTTCATCACCAACGGCGCACACGCCGGCCTCGTGTGCCTGGCGGTGAAGACGGACCCGCGCGCCTCCGGGGTGAAGGGCATCTCCCTCCTCATCGTAGAGACGAAGGGCCTTCGCGGATACCGGGTCGGCAGCCCGCTCGACAAGGTCGGCATGCACGGCCAGGACACGTGCGAGCTGTTCTTCGACGAGGCCCGCGTCCCGGCCACGAACTTGCTCGGGGGGGTCGAGGGCAAAGGGTTCTATCAGATGATGGAGCGCCTGCCGTATGAGCGCCTGGGCGTGGGCGTGGTGGCGGTCGCGACAGCGGAGCAGGCGGTGGCCATCACCACCAAGTACGTGAAAGAGCGCACGGCGTTCGGCAAGCCGCTGATCGATTTGCAGAACACGCGCTTCAAGTTGGCCGAGTGCAAGACGGAAGCTCATATCGGCCGCGTGTTCCTCGACCACTGCATCGAGCGGTTCATCGCCGGCGAGCTCGACGAAATCACCGCTGCGATGGCGAAGTATTGGCTCACCGACTGCCAGTGCCGCATCGTCGATGAGTGCCTCCAGTTGCACGGCGGCTACGGCTATATGACCGAGTATCCGATCGCCCGTATGTGGGCCGACAGCCGCGTCCAGCGCATTTACGCGGGCGCCAATGAAATCATGAAGGAGCTGATCGCGTGCTCGCTCTGAAGGATCTCTGCCTGCATGAGTTGATCGAGGCGCAGGCGCGCCGCACGCCCGATCGGGTGGCGGTGGTGTTCGAGCAGGAGCGGATAACGTATGGCGAGCTGAACCGCCGCGCCGAACGGCTCGCGCACCACCTGCGAGGTCGGGGCGTCGGCCCCGACATGCTGGTCGGCCTGTACGTGGAGCGCTCGGTGGAGCTGGTGGTGGGCATTTTCGGCATCCTCAAGGCCGGGGCCGGGTACCTGCCCCTCGACACGGGATACCCGCAGGAGCGGATCGCCTTCATGCTGGCCGATGCCGACGCCGCGGTGGTGCTCACGCACACCGGCCTCATGGCGCGCCTGCCGATCGACGGCGCGCGAGCCGTGTGCCTGGACGGGTTCGACTGGACCGACGGGGACGCGCCCCCGCCTGGAGCGGCCCCGGTCCGGCCGGACCACCTCGCGTATGTGATCTATACCAGCGGCTCCACGGGCCGCCCCAAGGGCGTCTGCATCGCCCATCGCAACATCGTCAACTACGTCCTGGGCGTCGCCGAGCGTCTGCGACTCGAGCCGGGCATGAATCACGCGACCGTGTCGACCATCGCGGCCGATCTCGGCAACACGGTGGTGTTCCCGGCGCTCGCCACCGGCGGCTGCCTGCACGTCGTGTCGCAGCAGCGGGCCGAGAACCAGTCGCTGCTTGCGGAATACTTCCAGCGTGAGCGCATCGACGTCCTGAAGATCGTGCCGTCGCATCTCGCCGCGTTGCAGACGGGCCCCCATCCGGAATCCGTCATGCCCGGGGCCCGCCTGGTGCTGGGTGGTGAGGCGTCGCGGCTGGACTGGATCGCCCGCCTGCGGGCGTTGGCACCGGGCTGTGAGATCTACAATCACTACGGCCCAACCGAGGCCACCGTCGGCGTGTTGACGTACCAGGTCGGGCCCGAGTTGCCGGTCACGCAGTCCGGCACGCTCCCGCTCGGTAGCCCCCTGCCCAACATCCGAGTGCACATCCTCGATGGGAGTGGGCGGCCCACGCCGATGGGCGAGCAGGGCGAGCTGCACATCGGTGGCAGCGGGGTGGCGCGGGGGTACCTCGGCCGTCCCGATCTCACCGCCGAGAAGTTCGTGCCGGATCCGTTCGGCTCGAGTTCTTCGGGTTCTGGGGAGCGCCTCTATCGTACGGGCGACCTGGCGCGGGCCCTGCCGGACGGGAGCATCGAGTTCTGCGGTCGGGTCGACGACCAGATCAAGCTGCACGGCTATCGGGTCGAGCTCGGGGAGATCGAAGGCACGCTGCGGGCCCAGCGCGGGGTGCGCGACGGCGTGGTCCGGGCGTACGACGATGCCGCGGGCGGCAAGCAGCTGGTCGCGTACGTCGTGCCCCAGCGGCCGAACCAGGCGCTGTGGGGATGGCAGGCGCCGTACGTGTTGCCGGACGGCTCGCCGGTGGCGCATCTGAACCGGAACGAGACCGAGTACATCTACAACGAGATCTTCGTCCAGCAGGCGTACCTGCGGCACGGCATCACGATCCGGGAAGGCGACTGCATCGTGGACGTGGGCGCCAACATCGGGCTGTTCACCGTGTTCGCGAGCCGCCTGGCCTCGGACCTCCGGATCGTCGCCTGCGAGCCGAACCCCGCCGCCTTCGCGTGTCTCGAGGCGAACGCGGCCGCCTGGGGCGCCGGCGTGCGGTGCCTGCCGCTCGGGTTGTCCCGCGAAAGCGGGTCGGCGGACCTCACGTGGTTCGAGGGCCTGTCGCTCCTCTCGGGGTTCTACGCCGATGCGGCGACGGAGCGCGACATGGTCAAGCGCTACGTGCTCAATCAGCAGGTGGCGGCGCCGGACGACGAGCGCTTCGTGGCGGACGTGGGCGAGGTCATCGATGACCGCCTCCGGGCCAGGACGGTCACGGCCCGGCTGCGAACTCGATCCCGAAGATTGGCCCAAGATCCGACAGGCGGTCATCGAGGTGGATCAGCACGACCACGTGGAGCCGATCACGCTCCTGCTCGAGCGCCACGGGTTCGAAGTGCTGGTCGAGCAGGACCCGCTGCTGCGACACACCGAGCTGTGTTACGTGTACGCGATCAGGCCTTCGCCCGAGGGGGGCCGACTGATCCGGCACCAACCCCCCGACGCGTACGCGCGCGCGGAGCTGCGCGCCGACGGAGAAGTCCTCACGCCCGCGTCGCTGCGCAAGTATCTGCAGGCCCGGTTGCCGCAGTACATGATCCCCTCGGCATTCGTGCTGATGGACAAGCTCCCCCTGACCGCGAATGGGAAGGTGGACCGCCAGGCGCTTCGTGGCACGGCCACTCACCGAGACCGAGCAGGCCCTCGCCGCCATTTGGGCCGAGCTCCTGAAGGTGGAGCACATCGGTCGCAAGGACGACTTCTTCGAGTTGGGCGGGGATTCGCTGCTGGCGATCCGGGCCGTGGCGCGGATTCGCGACGTGTTCGGCGTGGATCTGCAGACCCGGACCTTGTTCGAGCACCCGACTATCGGGGACCTGTCCGCCGTCCTGGGCAACGTCGAGGGCTCGCGTGGCAACGCGCCGCGGATCGAGCGGCGGACCCAGGACGGACCGTGCGCGCTGTCGTTCGCGCAGGAACAGCTCTGGTTCCTCGAGCAGCTGGCCCCCGGCAGTCCGGTCTACCACATCGTGGATGTGGTCGGCCTCGAGGGGCGGTACGCGCCGGCCGCGCTGCGGCGGGCGTTGCAGGAGGTGGTGCGGCGGCATGAGGTCTTGCGGACGGCGTTTGCGTACCGGGACGGCCACCCGGTGCAAATCGTCGCGCCGACGCTCGAGCTGGACCTGACGGAACACGATGTGAGTGCGTTGCCGGAGCCGGCCCGGGAACGCGAATGGCGGCGGGTGGTGCGGGAGCAGGGGCGCACGCCGTTCGACTTGACGCAGGCCCCGCTGGTGCGGGCGACCATGCTGCACTGGTCCGCCCAGGAGCACCGGTTGCTGCTGACCATCCACCATATCATCGCGGACGAATGGTCGATGGAGCTGCTGCAACAGGAGATCCGCCAGCTGTACGAGGCGTTTGCGCACGGCCGGCCGTCGCCGCTGGCGGCCTTGCCGATCCAGTATGCCGATTTTGCGTGCTGGCAGCGGGAGTGGAGCCGGGGCGAGGGGCTGCAGCGGCAGCTGGGGTACTGGCGCGAGGCGCTGGCGGGGGCGCCGCCGGTGCTGGACCTGCCTACCGACAAACCCCGCCCGGCGGTGCAGAGTTTTCGCGGGGCGACGGAGTTCTTTGCGCTGCCGGCGGCGTTGGTGGAGCGGCTGAAGGCGCTGGGGCGGCAAGACCAAGCCACCCTGTTCATGCTCCTCGAGGCGAGTTTTGCGGTCTTGCTGCACCGCTATACGGGCCAGGACGACATTCTGGTGGGGACCCCCATTACCGGCCGCACGCATCGCGAAACAGAGCCGCTGGTCGGGAACTTCATCAACGTGGTGGTGTTGCGGACGCGGTTCAGCGAGCGGCTGACGTTCCACGGCCTGGTGCACCAGGTGCGGGAGCAGGCGCTCGGGGCCTATGCGCATCCGGACCTGCCGTTCGAGCACCTGGTGGCCGAGCTGGCGCCGGAGCGGGATCCGAGCCGGACACCCCTGTTCCAGGTGATGTTCGTGCTCCACAACCCCGAAGGGGTCTCGCAGGTATCGAAGGTATCCGGCAACCGGGAGCTCGAGACCGGCACCTCGAAGTTCGATTTGACTTTGCTCCTCTCCGAGACCGAAACCGGCCTCGAAGGGATGATCGAGTACAACACCGACCTGTTCGAGGCGGCCACGATCCGGCGCATGTGCGGGCATTATGCAACACTGCTCGAGGCAATGGCCGGCGATCCCGATCGGCGCGTCTCCATGCTGCCGCTGCTCGGTGACGCCGAGCGCCGGCGAGTGCTCGTGGAGTGGAACGACACGGCCCTGGCGGATCCCGCGAAGGACCTGTGTGTGCATCAGTTGATCGAGCGGCAGGTGGGGCAGGGACCGGATCAGGTCGCCGTGGTGTGTGGGCGGGAGCGCCTGACGTACCGCGAGCTCGACCGTCGTGCCGCCCGGCTCGCGGGGGAGCTGAGGGGGCTCGGGGTCGGCCCGGACGTGCTCGTTGGGCTGCTGGTCGAGCGCTCGGTCGACATGGTCGTGGCCCTGCTCGGCATCCTGAAGGCGGGGGGGGCGTACGTGCCGCTCGACCCCGCGTTCCCCTCCGAGCGCCTCGCGGGCATGGTCGAGGACAGCGGGATGGGCGTGCTGGTCACGCATCGGGGGCTCGACCAAGTACTTTCGATTCGTCCGCCTCGGATCGTCCGGCTGGACGGCGATGAGCGAGCGGCGACGACGCCGGGCGTCGCGCACGAGGGCGCGCCGCGTCCGGACCCGCGCAGCCTCGCCTACGTGCTCTATACCTCCGGCTCGACCGGCAAGCCCAAGGGCGTGGAGATTCCCCACTCGGCGCTCGTGAATTTCCTGCTGTCGATGCAGCGGACGCCGGGCTTCACGGCGGCGGACTCGATCCTCGCCGTGACCACCCTGTCCTTCGACATCGCCGGCCTGGAGCTGTTCCTGCCGCTGATCAGCGGCGGGCGCGTGGTAATCGCCGGTCGCGATGATGTCCTCGATCCCCGACGCCTGATGGAGCGGATGCGGGATTCCGCCTGCACGGTGATGCAGGCGACGCCCGCGTTGTGGCGGGCCCTGGTCGCGGCGGGATGGAGCGGCTCGGCGAACCTGAAGGTCTTGTGTGGCGGCGAAGCCCTGCCTCCGGACCTGGTGCAAGCGCTGCTGCCGCGGTGCGCGGAGCTGTGGAACATGTACGGGCCGACGGAAACCACTGTCTGGTCGACCATCCACCGGGTGGCGTCCGCGGATGGGCGAGTGCCGATCGGTCGGCCGATCGCCAATACGCAGGTCTTCGTACTCGACGCCAACCGCCAGCCCACGCCTCCCGGCGTGGCGGGCGAGTTGTGCATCGGCGGCGACGGCGTGGCGCGCGGCTACCTGCGTCGCGACGAGCTGACCCGCGAGCGCTTCGTCCCGAGCCCGTTCGCGCCGGACGCGCGCCTCTATCGCACGGGCGACCTGGCGCGTTGGCTCCCCGGGGGGCGCCTGGAGTGGCTGGGGCGGATCGACCACCAGGTCAAGGTCCGGGGCTTCCGGATCGAGCCCGGGGAAATCGAGGCGGTCATGGCGCGGCATCCGGCGATCGCGGAGGTCGTGGTCGTCGCACGCGAAGACGGGGGCGGCGACAAGCAGCTCGTCGCCTACTTCGTCGCCGAGCGTCCGCCGGCCGATCTGGTCGACCAGCTGCGCGCGTTGATCCGCGCCGCGTGCCCTGAGTACATGGTGCCCGCCCATTTCGTCCGCTTGGACGGCCTGCCGCGTACCGCGAACGGCAAGCTCGATCGCAAGGCGTTGCCGGCGCCGACGCGAGAGACGGCGGGAGCGGCGCGCGCGGCTGCGGTGGCGCCTCGCACGCCGACCGAGGAGATGGTGATGGGCGTGTTCTCGGGAGTCCTGGAGCGGGCGGATTTCGGGCTGGGCGACAGCTTTTTCGATTTGGGTGGCCACTCCCTCATGGCGGCGCGCCTCATGTCGCAGCTGCGTGCCGCGTCGGGCGTCGACCTCCCGCTCCGCAGTCTGTTCGAGCACCCCAGCGTGGCGCAGCTGGCCGACGCCATCGACGCTGTGATGTGGTCGACCCGGCGGAACACACCGATTGCCCTGCGCCGGCAACGCGAGGAGATCGAGCTGTGACGGTGCAGCGGTTCCTCACCGACCTGCGCGCCCGCGGCGTCCACCTCCACGCCGATGGCGACCGCCTGCGCTGCACGGCGCCGCCGGGCGTGCTGACGCCCGAGCTGCGCGATCAGCTGCAGCATTACAAGAGTGAGATCTTGGAGCTGCTGCGTGCGGGCGAGGCGTTGGCGCGGCAGCAGCGCGCGATCGTGCCGCTCGAGCGACGCGGCGCGCGCACACCCGTGTTCGCGGTGGCCGGCCACAACGGCGACGTATTCTGCTACCGCGCCCTGGCGCAGCAACTGGGGGACGACCAGCCGTTCTTCGGGCTCGAGCCGCCGGGACTTGATGGCCGGAGCGAGCCGCTCACGCGTGTGGAGGACCTCGCGGCCTACTTCGCGGAGCAGGTCCGGGCGTTCCAGCCCGCCGGCCCGTACGTTCTCGCCGGCTTCTGCGCCGGCGGCACCGTGGCGTTCGAGTTGGCCCGGCAACTGCTCGAGGGCGGAGCGAGCGTGCGATTCGTGGCGCTGTTCGGCAGCCCCGATCCCACCTGGTACCGCCTCCCGTCGCAACTGGGGTGGCGCCTGCGCCGGCAGCTGGCCCGGGTGAGCGGACACGCCCGCGCGCTCGGCACGCTGCCGGCGGGGGAGCTCGGCGGCTACATCGCCGAGCGGATGCGGGTACGCAGGGAGCGGCGTGATGCCGTGCATGCGGCCGCGCTCGATCCCGTGCTGGTGCGACGCGCCCGGGTCGAGCGCGCCACCATTGCGGCGATACGTCGCTATCGGCCCGCGCCGTTTGCGGGCCGCCTGAGTTTGTTGCTGCCGTACGAGGGGTGGCTGCCCTCGGCGACGCCGCAGTGGGCGTCGCTGGCGCGGGGCACCGACGTGTACGCCGGGCCCCCCGGGTGCGACAACGACACCATGCTGCGCGAGCCCTACGCCGCGGATTTTGCCGCCCTGTTCCGGCGCTGTTACGCCGAGCAGGGGGACCAGTGCGCGGGGCGTTCGCCCGGCCCTGCCTGCGGGCCGCTTCTGGCCACCAGCGCGACCCATTAGATTTGCCACCGCGCGTGGTGGCTGTAGCTCAATCGGTTAGAGCGCTGGACTGTGGCTCCAGAGGTTGCGGGTTCGATTCCCGTCAGCCACCCTGTAAGGCTAGGTGACAGGGAACAGGTGGAGACGCACAGACGCGCAGGGGAGAACAGAAGGGAGAGAAGGAATCCCCTGTTCACTCTCTACCGTTCTCCTCTGTGCGTCTGTTGCGTCTGTGCGTCTAGTAGTCAGAGGTCCGTAGCTCAATTGGTAGAGCACCGGTCTCCAAAACCGGGGGTTGCAGGTTCGATTCCTGCCGGGCCTGCTCGGGTAGCAACGACTTAGCAGCACCGCTGTCCGGTGTCATCCCGCCAGTTGGGTCCAACTTGGGTCCAAACGCAAGCCGCTCCGGTCACCACGACGGGGCGGCTTTTTGCGTTCGGTCGCGTTAGGCTGCAAGCTCGGCCGCATGGACGACGCGACCACGGGTCCATCGGTCCCGCCGCTGCAGGAGAGCCTGGGCCAGCTCAAGGCGATCACGAAGCGCTATCGCGGCGCGAAAGCGCACTGGGTCTCGGATTTCATCCTGTACAACTTCGCGATGGACGTTCGGAAGCAGCGCCGGGCGACTTTCTTTCAAGTCAAGGGATCGAGAATATGAGCGGGTCCCACTGGGCATTAGGTGCTGAGGTGTCGAAGCCGCCGAGCAAGCTGTTCGCGCATCGTAGCGAAACCCGGTGCGTCAGGGACGTAGTCGAGGATTCGATGGTGGGCGATGTCGAACGGACGTGACGCCGGTGCTTGAACGATGGCACAAAGCAGATCGCTGTCTGCACGTCGCCGGCGGCGATTGTGATGCCAGGGGTGGTGTTTACCGTGTGGATCGCGTTCGGCGTCGTGCTCTCGACGGCGGCATAACTGGAGGGTTGCCGGCAGGCGTAAAGGAGGCTAAGTCCTCGGCCTCAGCCCCGCAGCCTCTGCACTTTTCGCCTCGGAGGCGAACATGTCAACGGATACGACCGTCGTGTTGGTCCACGGCGCGCGCCTTGTGCGCCGCACGCTTCCCATTCTCGTCGGCCTCCTTACGCTCGCCGCCCCGCTTGTCGGTCAGGCGAGACATGGCCACTTCTATCACGTCAACTATTATCAGGTCCGGCCCGGCCAGGAGAAGGCATACGATTCGGCGCTCGTCGATGTCGTGACCCCAGTGTTCGACGAGTTGGT
>WNGI01010727.1_pt1 | contig 13452 bp, 10 predicted proteins | sample 5400621 | NCBI WGS metagenome assembly WNGI01 (sample SAMN13153374, study PRJNA577476) | soil metagenome | isolation source: 20 cm soil or saprolite under Garry oak tree replicate 1 | place: USA:California | collected 2016-06-15
CGTCCGAAGCCCTGATCTGAGCCCGAATATCCACCCTTTATTATTGAAGCTTGTCGAGTGCTGCCGCGATCCGCTTGCAGCCCTTTTCTATGTCTTCGAGAGCCGTGGCATAGGAGAATCGGATATGCTCCTTGGAACCAAAGTCTTCACCCGGGACTACGGCAACTTTGGCTTCTTCGAGGAGGTAATCGGCAAAGTCACAGGGGGAAGCAAGCTTCTTCCCGTTGGCCGTTCTACCCAATAAGCTACTGACGTTCGGAAAAACGTAGAATGCCCCCTGTGGTTTGAGACAATGGATTCCGGGTAACGCGTTGAGTTTATCGACGATGACATCGCGTCTTTGTTTGAACTCCCGCACCATCCTATCGACTTCAATTTGTGGGCCGGAAATAGCTTCGAGCGCTGCGGCTTGAGCTATCGACGTCGGGTTGGACGTGCTTTGACTCTGGATCTTGGCGGCGGCGGCAATGATATCGGCCGGTCCTATTGCATAGCCGATGCGCCAACCCGTCATTGCGTAAGTCTTTGAAACGCCGTTGACAATAATAGTTCTGTCACGCAGTCCCGTGCTGAGCGCCACGAGATTATGAACTCGAAAATTGTCGTAGACGATCTTCTCGTAGATATCGTCGGAAATGATCAGGCAGTTATGTTTCTCCAGAACTCGCGCGATCGCCAGCAACTCGTCCTTGTCGTAGCTGGCGCCGGTCGGGTTACAGGGGCTGTTCAGAACAAAGACTCTTGTTTTGGCGGTCAGCGCAGCCTCGAGTTCTTCGGCTGTGATACGAAAACCGGTCGTTTCGTTGGTCGGAATGAGTTTGGGGACGCCACCAGCTAGGAGCGCCATATCCGAGTAGCTCACCCAGTAGGGTGCCGGGATAAGGATCTCGTCTCCGGGATTGACGACGGCTTGTAAGACATTATAAACGGAGTGTTTCGCGCCGCAGCTGACCAAGACATCTTCTTTTCGGTAAGACAGTCCATGTTCTCGTTCATATTTGTGAACAATGGCTGCGCGCAGCGGCTCGATCCCCTTCACGTCCGTGTACTTCGTCATGCCTTTCCGCAGCGCTTCCACCGCGGCTGCTTTGATGTGCTCGGGGGTGTCAAAATCAGGCTCACCAGCAGAGAAATTGACCACGTCAATTCCTTCCGACCGGAGTTTGCCTGCTTTGGCGGCGATGGCAAGGGTTACCGAGGGCTTAATCAGTTTGGTTCTTTCTGCGATAGTTGTCATCTTAGCATCCCCTATTGTTTGAACTTCTTTACCAGCTTCGTGAGCACGTTGCCGGGGACGAGCCCAGACACATCCCCACCCAAGCTTACGACTTCCTTCACCAGGCGCGAGCTGATGTAGAACTCGGACTCCCCGGTCATCATGAAAAAGGTTTCCAATTTTGGTTTTAGGCGGTGATTCATCATGGCCATCTGAAATTCATACTCGAAATCCGACACCGCCCGGAGGCCGCGGATTATCACTCTGGCTTGTTTGTGCTCGGCGTAATCAACGAGCAAGCCTTGGAACGAATCCGTTTGGACCCTTCGTTTGAACCCTCTGAAGACTTCGCGCACCATCTGGAGACGCTCTTCCAGACTGAAAAGAGAAGAGTCCTTGCCTGGATTGGTCGCGATGGCGATAATGACCCTCTCGAAGACGCGAAGCGTGCGCTTTACGAGATCTACGTGTCCGTTGGTTATTGGATCGAATGAGCCTGGATAAATCGCCACGTTGTTCTGCGCCATAGTTGGGCATCCTTGTCTTTGTGATTTGCTTTAGGCGTCCCGCTTAAAAAAAGAAAGCAGCGTGCTCCCGTAACGCCGCTGGTCATGGAGCGTGAGCGAGTCATAGCGCGGTTCGACCTTCTCGCGGATGCTATGCTCTGCGATCAACATTCCTGTTTCTCGTAGCAATCTTTCCCGGGCGATGATTTGCAGGGTTCGGTCAATCCATTTGCATTCATACGGCGGATCGAGAAAGATCAGATCGAATGTCTCGCCGTGCCGTGCTAAAAACCGTAGCGCTCGAGCGACCGGCATCATCCATACCTTGGTCCGGGCGGTAAGATGAAGTCGACGAAGGTTTTCTCGGATCGCCTTGCCGGATTCTACAGATGAGTCCACCAAGATCGCTGCCGCTGCGCCACGACTCAAAGCCTCGATGGTCACATTTCCAGTTCCGGCAAAAAGATCCAATACCTTAGTACCGGAAAGATCATGCGGGAGAATGTTAAAGAGCGCCTCTTTGACTCTCGCGGCAGTAGGACGCAAAGTCTGCCCCTTGGGCACCTTGAGACGCCGGCCGCGTTCATTTCCACCAATGACTCGCATTTATCCCTTAAATCAATGCTCTCCGAGTTCAATCTATCTACCGGCAGGAAATAGTAGTTTCGTTAGCAAGATATGACAGGAGTGTCAAAGGCTGACGCAAAAAGGACTTGGCCGGGAAAAAAGCCAGTCAATGAAAGTGAAACGAGCTGCTGAGGGTTTTAGAATTACGCGGAGAACGAAGTGCCACAACCGCAAGTTCCGCTCGCGTTGGGATTGCTGAATTTAAAGCCCCCGCCGTAAAGGCTCGTTACATAGTCGATAGTTGTACCTTTGAGATGCGGTACGCTCTTGGTATCGACGTAGACCTTGAGGCTGCCTAGTTCCAACACCAGGTCGCCGGGCTCCTCTTCCTTTGCAAAATCCAACTTATAGGAGAAGCCTGAACAACCCCCGTCCGCTACCGACACCCGTAGACCATGGTCTTGATGGTTGTTGCGGGCCAGGAGGGCCTTGACTTGTTGAATGGCCTTCTCGGTCAAAGTCAAGTTGAGAGCTTGGTGGTTGAATTCGCTAGCCATGCTTTTCTCCTCGGACTACCTAGAAGGGTAATGCTCGCTTCCAGCTAAGTCAAGGGAAGGTTCAAAAGGCGGGAGCGTCACTTCTCAAATAGGGCTCGGACGAATTGAGAGGCGTCGAATGGTTGAAGGTCTTCGATGTCTTCTCCGACACCGACGTACCTGACGGGAACCCCCAGTTCTTCTTGAATGCTGACGATCACGCCACCCTTAGCTGTGCCGTCGAGTTTGGTCAATACGATACCGCTAATATCCGTTGCTTCTTTGAAAACGCGGGCTTGCTGAAGACCGTTCTGTCCCGTCGTGGCATCCAGCACCAGAAGGGTCTCATGGGGGGCATCCGGTTGTTCTCGAGAAATAACCCGGCGGATCTTTTTCAGTTCCTCGATCAAATGGACTTTTGTATGAAGTCGTCCCGCCGTGTCGATGAGCAGGACGTCGATACCACGACTCTTGGCCGCTTGAATGCCATCATAAACTACAGCGGAAGGATCGGAGCCGGCCCGATGTTTGACCAGGTCGACGCCAACCCGTTTTGCCCACGCCTCGAGTTGCTCAATGGCGGCCGCACGAAACGTATCCGCGGCCACTAGGAGGACTTTCTTCCCGGCTGATCGATATTGGGCAGCGAGCTTGGCGATCGTCGTCGTTTTCCCGACGCCGTTCACGCCCAAGAAAACGATCACCCAGGGGCGGACCGATAACGGAAGCGTTTTCGGAGGCGTTGTCGATGCCTGAAGCAACTCCACCATCGCTTTTTGTAAGCGTGAAGACATTTCTTGCGCGAGGTCTTCCGCACCGCCGGGCGATTGTTGCCGCAGGAGATCCATCAATTTTTGGGTTGCCTTGGGGCCCAAATCCGCCGCGATCATGTTCTCTTCCATGGCGTCCAGCGATTCTTCATCCCAGTGCCGGTTTTGGAAAATAGCGCCCATTTTTTGCGCCCAATTCTCCCGGCTCTTGGTCAGACCGCTTTTCAGCCGTTGAAAAAATGAACTGCCTTCCATTTAACTATTGTCGCAAATTTTTAGCCCGTGAGCGATGGGGGGACGGTGAGTTAGCGGAATCAACTAACTCATTCGGACGGACACAACCTTAGAGACGCCGGGCTCCGCCATGGTGATACCATAGAGGACTTCGGCGGCCTGCATGGTTTTTTTGTTGTGGGTGACTAGCACGAACTGAGAAATCTGGCTCATTTCCTTGATCATGTCATTGAACCGATCGATGTTGGCATCGTCCAGCGGAGCGTCGACCTCGTCCAGGAAGCAGAAGGGGCTCGGCTTGGTTAAAAAAATTGCAAACAGAAGGCTTACCGCCGTTAGTGCCTTCTCACCGCCGGAGAGGAGCGTGATAAATTGCAGTTTCTTGCCGGGCGGCTGGACGACGATGTCCACTCCCGTTTCCAAATAGTCATTTTCATCCGTCAGAACCAGCTTGGCCTTGCCGCCTCTGAAGAGCCGAGGGAATATCGACTGGAATTTTTCGTTGATCTCCTCGAAGCTTTCTTTGAACCGGAGCCGGCAGATGCGGTTCAATTTGATGATCGTGCGCTGCAGATCAGCGATGGATTTCTCCAGATCCTCTTTCTGCTGGTGCATAAATTGGAAGCGGGTGTTGAGCTCTTCGTACTCACCAATAGCGGCAAGGTTGACTTCGCCGATCCGCTCGAGCCGACCCCGGAGGTCGTCGATTTCCGCCAACAGATCTTGCGTCGAGGCCATGGGTTCTGCGTCTTCGAACCTGAGATTCTCCAGGTCGGCATCGTATCGCTCGCGGATGTTGGCGGCGAGATGCTGGTAGCGAAGTTTCTTTTCCGCCAATAACACCTGGAGCCGATTCTTTTCTTCCTGGCAGGCTTCGCCCAGGGGCCGCAGCTCTTTTATGGACTCTTCGATTTCCAGCAGTTTTCTGGAAATCTCTTTATGGCTGTGCCGTTCCGCTTGCAGTCGCTCTTCCAACTCTTCTAAATTGTGTTTGCCCGATTCGAGAGCCTTTTCTGCCTGCGTCAGAGCGAGTTCAATCTGGCTCCGTCGCCGCGTGATATCGGCGCTCTGATCCTGGCGAAAGCTGATCTGCTCGAAAGTTTCTTGCCGCAAGTTACAGCGGTTCTCGAGATTATGATGGGTGTTCTCCTTTTTTTCTCCCAGTGCTTGCGGATGCGCGACTGAGTGACGGCAGCCTCCACGGCTTCCACAGACTTCTGCAGCTCCAGAAACGCTGCTTGTTTTTGCGCCAGGATATTTTCTTTTTCGGTTTTGTCTTGGCTGCGTATTTCAATTGCGGTTCGACCCTGGTCGACTTCTTCTGTGACCCGTTCCAGCGCGCTGACAAGATCATTCTGCTCCTGCAGTAGAGCTTGAACCGTTTGCGACAGCCGTTGAAAGTCTCTGTTGGCGGCGAGATGCTCGTGTTCGAGTCTTACCCGATCGAGCTCTAACCTATGAATTTCCGCCGTCAGCGAAGACTTTTTTGTTGCGGCCCGCTCCAACTCACCCTTTAGTTTTTCGACTTCTCGGTCTTCGAGGTGGAGCTTTGCGTCGAGCTCCGTAAGCAGGGTTTTCAGTTCTCTAATGTGCCGTCGCTGCGTGATAAAATTTCCCTCGAGCGCGTCGTCGCTGCCTCCGGTCACAGTGCCCATGGGATCGATGACTTCACCGTCAGGAGTCACCAGCGTGCTGTAGAAGCCATTGCGATTCCACAGTGACAACCCGGCCCTCAGGTCGCGGACGACGACAACGTCGGACAGGAGATATTCTGCAACTTCGCCATAGCCCTCTTTAACCGATATCACTTCGAGAAGAGGGGCGATGACCTCGGCTTCCCCTAGCGGCAATGGACGATGTTGTTTTCTGGACAACTGGATGGGAATGAAGCTGCCTCGACCCGAAGCCTCGCGCTTCAGATACTCGATGGCTTCCACACCTTCTTCTTGGCCCTTGACGATCACGTATTGCAAGCGGTCACCCAAGACCGCCGTTAGCGCTTTTTCGTATGGTTCCGGAGCTTCGATGACCTCCGCGACCAGACCATAGATGCCATTGGGTCCGGTCTCGCGCTGTCGCTTCAGCATGATGGCTCGGACGCCTTCCTGATAGCCCTCGTAATTCTTCTGCAAATCTTCCAGGGACACCAGTCTCGAGCGGTTTTCGTGAATTTGCTCTTTGAGTGACTCGGCTCTCTTTTCCTGGTCCTCTTTCGCCTGGAGAAGCGTTTGAATCAAGGCGTTGACCTCCGCCGCTTCGACGCCTCTCTCATGCGCCTGGGCGAGGCCATTCTCCTGCGCCGTCTTCGTGTCCGTGAGTTTTTGTTCACACAGCGCCAGCGAGTTCGACGCGGCCGCGTGCTCTTCGCGGCTCCGCGCCAGTTCTTTGCTGATTTCCTGACAACGATTGGATTTTGCCAGCGCATCGTTTCGCAAATAGGCGATTTGATTGGCCGCTTCGATGAGCGCTTCTTTTTCTCGATCGAGGTCGCCCTGGAGCGACTTGACCTCGGCCTGAAGGTTATTGAGATTTTCTTCTTTCTCCTGCAGGAAGCTCTCTTCGAAGAGCGATAATTGCACAAAGCTCTCTTTAGCCTGCTCGAGCTCATCGATCTCCCGCCCAAGGGTTTTGCTCTTTTCCTCGAGTTGCAAGAGCGCCGCGCGGGTCTCCATCTCTGCCTGGGTGAGCTGTGCGAGGTCCTTCCTGTAGAAGTCGATCCTTTGCTCTTCGGCTTGGATCTGAATCTTTACTTGGTACACGGTTTCCTGCTGAACGCTGATCTCTTGCTCCGCTTCCATAAGCGACAGCCGCACCGTTTCGCTTTCGACTTCCTTAGAACGGAGAGCGGTGACATGTTCGGTGAAGCGGTTCTCCGCATCCGTCAGTTGATACGCATGGGCGGAAATCTCCTCGTTCAGAGCGCGCTGCTGAATCGCCGCATAGAGTAGATCTTTCTCCTTCAACTGCGCTTTGAGGGCGCGATAGCGTTCGGCCTTCTTAGCCTGCAGCTCCATGGTATGGATTTGGCGCTCGATCTCACGGACGATATCGGTGACGCGCAGGAGATTCTGCTGAGTCCGTTCCAGTTTTCGCTCGGCCACAAGCTTCCGGCTCTTGTACTTGCTTGTGCCGGCCGCTTCTTCGATTAGAGCCCGCCGGTCTTCGGGCTTGGAATTGACCAGCTCATCGACCCGTCCTTGCTCGACAATGGAATAGGCCTTACTCCCCACGCCGGTCCCCAAGAAAAGCTCGATTATGTCCTTCAATCGGCAGGGGATCTTATTGATGGCGTACTCCGACTCGCCCGAACGGAAGAGCCTGCGAGTCACCATAATTTCGCTGAAGCTACTGTATTCGACAGGACCGCGTCCGTCTTCGTTTTCGAAGATCAACGACACTTCGGCCATGCCGGTAGGAGGTAGGCTCTCACTGCCGTTGAAGACTACATCTTCCATCTGATGTCCGCGGAGATGGCGGGCGCTCTGTTCACCCATGGCCCAGCGAAGGGCGTCGACAATGTTGGATTTTCCACAGCCATTGGGACCGACAACGGCCGTAATTCCCGGATTAAGCTCGATGACGGTTTTCTCCACAAAGGACTTGAATCCAACCATTTCGAGGCTTTTTAAGCGCATAAAAGCAGTTCTTTATCGGCAGTTCTGTGAAAAGAAAATCTCAGGCGCAAGCTCTGCCCGCAATATTTCACACACGGATGGGAGGTGTCAAGCAGAAATTACAATATGAGGGGGAATTTTTGAATTCGTACCACAATATATGGGGACGATTTACAGAGTAAACTACTTTTCTAAAAGCTCGGTATTCCAATACGAGACGTCTACCGTATTGAGAAAAGGCATCCATTCTTTATATCTCGAGAGACTGAACGTCTCTTGCATAAATGGCGTCCATTTCGGCTTGAATGGTTTTCGGGCGAGTGTCATTCTTGCCTGTTGCGGGGTGCGTCCGCCTTTCTTACGGTTACACTCTTGGCAAGAGCAGACCACGTTTTCCCATACTGAAGTTCCCCCCTGGGAACGAGGAATCACGTGATCGAGGTTTAATTCATGCCGGGGCAACCGTTGGCAGCAATATTGGCAGATACATTTATCTCTGGCGTAAATGTTATAACGACTAAAACGAACTTGTCGCTTCGGGACTCGGTCATAACTAACCAGTAAGATGACCCGGGGGACGCGAATCACGCGATTCACAAGCCCGATGGACTCATCGCGAGCAGAGACGGAAAGATCACTCCAGCTATCAAAATCAAAGGTTTGATACTGTTCATTTACAGCCCTGGCAATGCCCTGATAAAGTAAAATAAACGCGCGGCGAACCGACGTTACATGGATCGGAAGATAAGAACGGTTAAGGATTAAGACCTTAGTATTCAGGATCGAATAGGCCGGCGCTGACGCAGGATAGCTCATTGAATGGTTGGGGTGATTTTTAGAGAAGCTCTCACAGTTTCGTGGTCGTTATCCAAAAATATAGGGGGCAGGGTGGAATGTCAACAGAACGAACAGATCACAACCCTGGTTGAAGTCAGGAATAATTTACATTATAAGGTTAACGAGCTGCCAATGGACGTCCGTGGATCCCCGATGTTGGCCGGTGATCCTTCTTGCGTTACCCCTGCCTCACTTACAAGCATCCGTTATGAAACAAGAAATTTTCATCAATTCTAGTCCCCAGGAAAACCGCATTGCCATCATTGAGGATGGTCTTCTCGCGGAATTCCTCATTGAGCGCAAGGAAGAAATGGGCATTGCAGGAAACATCTACAAAGGCAAAGTCTCCAGGGTACTACCTGGTATGCAGGCCGCTTTTGTGGATATCGGTATGGAAAAAGCTGCATTTTTGCATGCCTCAGACTTTTCCAGTGTCCCGGAAGATGTGCAGCTCATCGGTTCCCCAGGGGAGGACGTGGAAGTTGAAGCGCCCCCGAAGCGAGTTTCCCACCACCGCTTACCTTTGGAAAAGCAGCTATCCCGAGATGAAGCGATCCTAGTGCAGGTGGCCAAAGATCCGCTGGGTACGAAAGGGGCTCGGGTTACTTCCCACATCTCCTTGCCCGGCCGCTACATGGTTTTCATGCCCGGAACGAAGCATATTGGCATCTCGCGACGAATCGAAAGCGAAGAGGAACGCAAGCGCTTGAAGGAGATTGCCGAGTCGGTTCTGACCGAGGATGGCGGGTTCATCTTAAGAACGGCCTCGGAGGGACGAAGTAAACGCGAGATTCAACGGGATCTGCGCTTTCTGAGGATACTTTGGCGACGCCTGCAGCAGAAGGCGGATAAAGCAGCCGCCCCTTCGTTGATCCACCAGGATCTGGATCTCATCGCCAGAACGATTCGTGATTTTTTCACGGCGGACACCGAACAGGTGGTGATCGATTCGGCCAAGGATCACCGCCGCATCATGGATTTTATCCGTCAGTTCATGCCGCGGCTGAAAGCCAAGATTGTATTGTATTCTGGCGCGGAGCCCTTGTTCGACCGTCATGGCATCGAAGAAAAAATCACCAAGGCTTTGGATCGACGGGTCTGGCTCCGTTCCGGGGGCTACATCATCATCGAGCGCACGGAGGCTTTGACGGCCATTGACGTTAACACTGGACGGTTTGTCGGCAAACGGAACCAAGAGGAGACCATCGTCAGGACCAATTTGGAAGCTGCCCACGAAGTGGTGCGCCAGCTCCGCCTTAGAAACGTGGGCGGCATCATTATCATCGACTTTATCGACATGGAGAAAGAATCCAATCGTAAGAAAGTCTACGATGCCCTAAGGGACGCGCTCAAAAAGGACAAAGCCCGCACCAACATACTGAAGATATCCGAACTGGGCCTAGTCGAAATGACGCGCCAGCGAACGCGGGAGAGTCTGGAGAATCAGCTTCTAAGTCCGTGCCCGCATTGCGACGGTCGAGGCCGGATCAAATCTTCAGTGACAGTCGCTTATGACCTCTTACGCGCGATCAAGAAACAACAAGCGAATCTGGAGAACGGCAAGAATATCCTCGTGCGCCTGCACCCGGATGTCGCCAATTTTCTCTATGACGAGAAGAACAACAGCTTGGAAAATCTCGAACGGGAAATCAATCGTCGAATTATCATCAAAGTCAGCCAAGAGCTGCGCCACGATCAGTACGAAATCGCGGAATCCTAGCCGTAGTTCTGGATAATCTCCGATAACCTGCGGACATTCATGCGTCGCCTATAGTGAATATTTTCGGCAACGCTTCGCCGCTTGCCTATTTTGCTCTTACCGTGATCTGCGTCGCAGTCATCGCGCCGTCGTCGGCGCGGTTGGCCGTAATAGATAGTTCGGCGCCGGATTTCAACCATGTCGAGTCACCGATCACTCGCTTCACCACCAGCGTATCCGCCGGCACTAGGCCTTTAATTTCGCCGCCTTTGTATTTGAGCAACAACACGCGCCCCTGCACGTTTTGAACCGCAACGTCCTCCACGGTCTCGACGTGGGCGTTGGTCATGGTGAGGCCGCTTCCCGGTGCCGAGCTGAGCGGCCCGTGCCCCTCGCCCGTACCCCGCTGGTCTTCGCTGAAAACGTGCAAGCGCGAAGCACGAAAAGTCCTATCCGGCTGCTCTGCCGCAGTGGCGCCTACATATATACCGGGGGTGATATCGGAAAACTTAATGGGAAGCTCGCCTCGAATTACCGTTTTGTCATTGAGTTTCACCGCCGCCGGCCCGCTGTTAGTTTCCACCAACAGCTCCTGCCCTTTCAGCGATGTCACTTTGCCGTTCAAGCTAACACTACTCCGCGCCTGCACCGCGCTACTTGCTAGAAAAACGGCGATCCCGATCATGGCCGCGGTCCAACCACTCGAAAGTCTAAGTTTAGTGATGCAGCGATTACGCATTGCGGCCTCCTTTGATTGCTTAACGTAAATTGCTGAAGCTCTGCGATAAACTTATTGCACAGAGACCTGGCTCCGCCGGCCAAACCACCAAAACACGAGGATCAAGGGTGTCAGCACCAAGGTCATCAGCAGAGTAACTGCCGACGCTTTGTTAATGCCGCCGGCGTACCAGTAACTCCAGATGACGGCGGGCAAGGTGATGTTGTCCTGGACGGTGAGAAAAACGGCGACCGTCAGCTCTCGATAGACCAGCAGCGCCGTCCAGATCCAGACCGACATCACGGCAGGCCTGACGAGTGGCAACAAGATTCGCCACGCGGTGCGAAAATTCGATAGCCCGGCAACGAAGGCAGCCTCCTCAAGCTCTTTGTGGACTTGGAGCAGGGAGCCGTTCATGGCCCGCGTGGCGAAGGCTAAACGGGCGACCACGTAAACCAACGCAATCAGCCAGACCGAGCCGTAGAGGGGCACGAAGTCGCCCAACACGAAAAGGGCGAGCAAGAGGGCACCGATGGCAAGGATGACTTCCGGAAGCGCGTGGGGCAGGAAGGCGCCGAACTCGAGGAGGTAACGGGCCCGTTGACGCGAGCGCACCACCAGCCACGAGATGCAGAAGGCGAAGACCACCACCAGGAGCGGCACGACGATTACCAGTGTTATCGTGTTTTTCATCCCCCGCAGCACTAGCTCCCAGTCCATCTGAAAGAAATGAACCAGTGAGAGGCGCCCCATCATTTCCCATGAGGGCGGCGCAAAGTAGGGAGTCAGCGCCGCATAGGCGATCATGAGGAGCGGCAAAAGTTTGGACATAAAGGCATAAAGAGCGATGAAGCCCCAACCGGCAACACTCCAGCCGCCGAGATCGAGCAGCGCGGGACGATACCCTTTGCCGGTAACGACCTCGAAGCGATGGCCTTGCCTTAGCACTTGCCCATACCAGAGGGTGAGCAGTCCCGCGACAGCAATCATGAATACGCCCACGGCGCCGGTGATGCCGTACTCGGGCAGACCGCTACCCTGTGGGTGAACTTTCAGATAGATGAACGTGCTGAGCATATAGACCCGGTTTCCCAGCCCGAGAATGGCAGGGATGTCGAATGTGGCCAGCCCGATAGTCACAATGTAAATCACCGCGGCGAGAATGCCGGGCATGGCGAGTGGGAGGGTGATTCGGCGAAAGATTCCGCCGAAGCCCATGCCGTGAACCTTGGCTGCTTCTTCGAGGGAGGGGTTCATAGCGCGGAACATCTGGGCCGTCAAGATGAACGCCAGCGAGGCGAGGCTAAGGCCCTGAACGAAACCCATGCCGATGGGAGTTGCGATGTTGATGGGGCCGCTTTCCAGACCGAGGAGATCAACGAGCCACCGATTCAAGATACCAATTCTCGGATGGGCGATCAGCGTCCAGCCCATGGCAGTGTAGATTCCCGGTATCAGCAAGCCTAAGGTCATGATGGTGTAAACCAACGTCTTTCCGGCAAGCGTCGTCCGCTCCACCAGCCAAGCAATCGGCAAGCCGATAACAAGCGCAACCAGAGTGCTCGACACGGCAAAGACGAGGGTGTTTTTGATTACTTGGAGCACGAAGGGATCGGTTAAAAGCTCCCGGTAGTTTGCCAAGGTGTAGATCGCGGATGCTGTGCCGAAGATCCCCTTTTGAAAACTGACCCAGAACATGACCGTGACGAACGCTATGATCAAGGTCATCGGTGCCAATGATAGGGAGAGCACCAGGGGTGAGATTTGAATTCTTCCACCCAGACGGGCGGGCATTCGGAGAACGGCTTGCATGGCTATTCCTTTCTCGCCTTGACCTTCCGGTTACTTAGCGCCGCCTTCCCGGAGAATTTTCTCCAGTTCCTTCTGCGTCTCCTGGTAGTCCTTAAGAGAGGCCAACCACTGCGGTGTGTTTAGGGCGACCTTGCCCCCCGACTTCCTAACTTTCTCGACATCTTTCTTCATGTTCGATTCAGGATAGATGTGAAGATCCAGCCCGTCTTGTTTCCACAGCACGGCCTGGCCCTCCGGCGTGTGCAAATAGGCCGTGAGTAGGGCACCGGCATTCGGCGACCGCGAGTTCTTCGGGATGCCGCCGTATCTCATGTGCAGTACGGTACCCTCTTCCACCACAGTGTGGTCGATGGGCGCGCCGGTCTTTCGCAGCACGATGGCGTCGCTCCCGCCGCAGGTCAGCACCAGCATCAAAAACTCTCCGCTGGTGAAGCGCTCTGACTCGCCACAGCGCACCAGCCCGCCGATCTGCTGGGAGAGCTTCTTGGTAAACCCCATAATATATTCGCGTCCGAGCATTCCGGGCATGGCCAACTCCCGCATGCCCGCCGCATAGGGCGTGGAAGCGATCTTACCCTTCCATTTAGGTTTCAAGACGTCTTCCAGGCGGCGCGGGATGTCTTCGCCCTTGACGAGGTCCGTATTGTAAAGGATGCCAACCACCGCCGTAGCAAACGCGATGGCGACTCCCCCGGGCGCTATCGGATCGAAGCCCGGTTCCGAGGGAAGCGGTCTTGGCAGGATGCTGGCCCAATCCATGGGCTTTAAGACGTCGGCTTGCATGGCATCAAGTATGGCTTGGGAATTGCCGAGGTAGACGTCGGTGCTGGCGGGTTGCCCGGCCGCTGCCTCCTGAGCGATCCTGAGCATTAACCGTTGCATGTCCGGGCCGGGCGTAAACTGTCCTTTGAGGTTGAGTCCGTACTTCTTATTCATCCCAGTC
>WNGI01004147.1_pt1 | contig 13451 bp, 10 predicted proteins | sample 5400621 | NCBI WGS metagenome assembly WNGI01 (sample SAMN13153374, study PRJNA577476) | soil metagenome | isolation source: 20 cm soil or saprolite under Garry oak tree replicate 1 | place: USA:California | collected 2016-06-15
GACGATCGCGGGGACGGCAACTTCGAGTGGATCATGCGTCCGGAGCTCGTGACCGCGTTACGCACGATGAAGTGGGCGTAAAGGCAGCGACCTCTCTGTCGCTGTAACGATTCGTCAATCGCCGGATACGGGCTGGACGCCCTTATAGCGACGTAGCTTTTCGACCGCGAACTTCGCCGCCGGCGTTGTCGTATAGATCTCCAGCGTGTCGAACTCTTCGTCCTTCACGGGCGTCATCGCGACGTCCGTCGCGTCAGTTCCGGCGCGCACGGCGCGGGTGAGAATTCGCCGATATTGCCAATACATTGCCGCGAAGCGCACGTGCTTCGACACGATCTCGCTTGCGTACCGAGCGTAGAACACCCACGGGTTTTCGCGCGGCATTTCCGGACGACGATCGCGGCGATACTTGCGGCGGAATAGACCCCCTTCGAGCGGATGAATGCGTTCGATGCGCGGAACGGCGGAAAAGGCCAGCAGCTTGACCATCATATTGCGCGGGCTGTAACCCCACGACGTCGCGCGTCGAATCACCGTCTCGACATGCTCGCGTGAGTAGTAGATGTCCCACGCCTTACGGTAGATCTCGAGCAGGTCCTGGTCCGACATCGACGCATGGCGCGTGTTGACATGCACCAAGTCGTATTTGTTCATGTCGCTTTCCATCTCTACGCCCGCAAGATGGAGCTTCTTGTGATCGGCGGACCCCGGCAACGGCGTAAGGATGAAGAATTCGAGTAAATCGACGGGCAGCTCGCGCTGGATGATCCGAATGTCGCGCTCGATGGAGGCGGGCGTGTCGCTCGGAAAACCGAGGATATAGCCCGCATAAGTGAGCGTGCCCACGCGGTGCCAGGCTTGGAGCATCGCACGATACTCGGTAATCCGGTTCTGACCTTTCCGAGCTTCCTTCAGCGCCTGCGGATTGATGCTTTCCATTCCGATGAAAACGCGATTGACGCCGGCGCGACCCGCCTTCTCGATGAAGCCGCGGATCTTGTGCGCCATCGTGTCGACCTGCGCGACGATCTGGATCTTCAGCCCTTCCTCTTCGCGCATCTTGATCAGCCGGTCGAAGATCGATTCCCAGCGCTGATTCCGCGCGAGGTTGTCGTCGGTGATGAAAAAGTTGTGGACGCCTTGTTCAAGATTCGCGCGCACGAGGCGCTCGACGTCATCGGCGCTCCGCACTCGCGACTTGCGGCCTTGCACGTTGATGATCGTGCAGAAGCTGCACAGAAAGGGGCACCCTCGGCCGGCGTCGAAGCTCGTCCGAATGCCGCTGGTGCGGCGAATGACGTCGATCGGCAGATACGGAACCGCCACACCCTCCAGACCGGGCAGATCGTCCATGAAGTTGTAAAGCGGCTTCAATTCGTCGTGATAGGCCGCGTGCAGCAGCTCGTCCAGCCGTCCCTCTGCTTCACCGGCGAACAGCGTAATGCCGAGGTCCATCGCTTGCTGCAGGTCCGGCGGGACATCGGGCAACATCGCGAGACAGCCGCTCACATGAAAGCCGCCGATGCAAACCGGAATCCCCGCGGCGCGGAGCGGCCGCGCAATGTCAACTGCACGAGGAAACTGATTGGTCTGAACGCCGACCAAGCCGACCAGTGCACGACCTCCGCCGGCGCGTATCTGCCGAATGATTTTCTCGGGGCGAATTCGCGTATTCGTTTCATCCCACGCGGTGATCTTGATCTCGACGGTGTCGCCCAGAGTGCGCCGCTCCACGCAGTCGAGCGCCAGTCCGTAGACCGCTGCTAGCGTGTTGGCGGGGATCGAAGAGCGCGCCCACTGGATGACATAGCCCTGGTCATCATAGTGAGACGGCTTGATCAGAAAGAGTTGGAATATTTGTTTCGTGGCAGGTGGCGCTGCGAGCATTTAAGCCTTCTAAACGGATGTCCATGCGTTGGTACGCTTTCGTATACAACAGTCTGCCCGTTAACCGACGATCGCGCGACCCCACGATGATGAGGGTGATACGCGCGATTCCGGCCGGCGCGTATTGTTAGGCATGGCCATTCGTGTCGAATGCTACGCCGGGTATCGCGGGGAACAGGAACCGGTGGCATTCTGGCTGGGCACGCGCCGGCTCGTGATCCATGGGGTGACCGATCGGTGGTTTGCGCCCAGTCAGCGCTGGTTCAGAGTCGATGCGGAAGATGGGAACATGTACGTCTTACGCCACGACGGAGAAAGCGGCGATTGGGAGATTGCCGCTTTTAGAAGGTCGGCGAGCTAAGCGTGTTTTTACGATTACGCGCGCTCTCGATCATATTGTCGGTAAGGCCCGGCATAGAGAATCGAAGCGCCTCCAGCGCGTCCGCCAATTGCCGTCGTTGCTCGGCCGTGAGTGCCATCAACGGGGGTCGCACAGAGGCCCACGCGTTGTCGCCGGCGAAATGCGCAATCGCACCCTTGAGCGCCGAGATCATCGGGAATTTCTGAAATGCGGCGCGCACGGTGTCGAGCGCGGCTTGGCGCGCATCGGCCTCCGGTTTCTGCCATTCGCGCGCCAGCGCGGCGATCGCCGCGGGATTGACGTTGGCGGTCGCGCTGATGCAGCCCGCGCCGCCGCCGCGCAACGTGGCAAGAAGAAAGGTCTCGCTCCCTGCGAATACATCGAAACCGCGCGGCTGGAATTGTTCGAGCATCGCACGCGTGTTGTTCCAATCGCCGGAGCTGTCTTTAATGCCGGCGATCGTGCCCGGATAGCGCGTGAGCAGCCGCTCGATCAGGGCGAGACTGATGGAGACATGCGATACCGGTGGAATGTGATACAGGTAGATACGCAAGCGATCGTCGCCGACACGCTCGATGACTTCGGCGTAGGTCGCAAACAGGCCGTCATCGGACACGCCCTTGTAGTAGAACGGCGGCAGCATCAGCACGCCGGCGCAACCGTGCTGGATGGCACGTCGCGTGAGCTCGACCGTATCGGGAAAGGCGCAGCAACCGGTGCCGGGCATCATGCGCGCAGGCGAAATGCCGGCGGCGATCAGCGCATCGAGGAGCACGAGCTTTTCTTGCAACGTCAGCGAATTGGCTTCCGAATTCGTGCCGAATATGGCTAGGCCGACATCCTGACTGAGTAGCCAGCGACAGTGGCGAACAAGGCGCTCCGCGTCGGGTCGGAGCTCGGCGGTGAACGGCGTGACGACAGGGGCGAGGATACCCCGCGGGCGCTGTGGCGGATTCAAGACAATCTCCGTGTCGGCGTTAAGCAAAGGATTGCGATTTGGCGATGACAAGGCGTGGTAGTGGACAACAGCGTGCTCAGCGCAATGTCGGCTGGAACTCTGGATCACCGAACTGCCAAAGCATAAAGGTCAATGTATCGACGAATTGCAACCGACGCTGTAGCGTGCTGCTGCCGACACCGTGCCCCGCATCATAGTCGAGGCGTAGCAGGATCGGTCTCGCGCTCGTAGTGGCGGCTTGAAGGCGGGCAGCCATCTTTGTGGATTGCCAAGCCAGCACCCGTGGATCGTTAACGCCCTGCACCAGCAACACGCCCGGATAAGGGATGCCTTCGCGAACGTGATAATAGGCGCTCATTTCGAGCGATCCGCGAAACCCGGCTTCAGTTTTCGATGATCCATATTCGGCTGCGTTCGCTGACCCCGTCGGAGTAAGCTCGAGGCGGATCGCATCCAACACGCCTACCGTTGGAACGGCCGCAGCGAAGAGGTCTGGCCGCTCGGTCAGCGCTCGACCCACGAGGATCCCGCCGGCGCTCGTGCCCTGAATCCCAAGGTGCTCTGGCTTCGTATAGCCGCGCGCCACTAGATATTCCGCGCACGCGATGAAATCCTTCCACGAATTGTGCTTCGATTCTCCTCGGCCCGCGAGATGCCATTCTTCACCGTACTCTCCTCCACCCCGAACATGGGCGATCGCGTATATGCCTCCGCGTTCAAACCAGGCAAGCCAGTTCGGCGAATAGCGAGGTTCCTGCAGGAAACCATAAGCGCCGTACCCCGTGAGAATCGTCGGGTTATTGGCGTCAAGCGCGAGCCCGCGCTTGTGCACGATGGACAGCGGAATCTCCACGCCGTCGTGGCTACGAACATTGACCTCTTCGGCTGTAAGATCAGATCGCGCATCGCTCGAGTCAACGGGTTGCAGTCCAAGGTTGTGGAGCTGTTTGGTATTCGGATCATAGTAATAAAGGTGCGGCGATCTCACCCAGCCTGCGAGCTCCACGACGGCCCCCTTCTTTCCAGAACTCGTGTGGGCGAGCCTTAGCGATCCTTCAAATGGCAGCGCAATGCGCTCTGCTATTTGGCTTCGATACGCAATTCGCAGCAATCGGCTCGGTCCGCCGTCGATGAGCTTCACATAAATCCCATCCGCCGCGGCTTCTATTGCCGATACGACCGCCTTGCTTTGCGGTACGACAACGGCTGCCTTCGCGAGATCTGGATGGGACAGCGACGTTCGAAGCACGCGGTATCGTGGTGCGCCTTTCCCGCTAACGAGGTACAGCTCGTCGCGGTAAACGGCAAAGTCAACCACGTTATCGGCTTGCGTGACGATCGGACGCCACCGAATATGCGCTGTACGCAGCTCGCTTCGCCGCGCTGTATACAGCGAGATCTGATTGCGTACTCCGTAATGGCTGAGGGCGAGAACGTAATCTGAGCTTGGCGGTAGGACAATAAATGGAAATTCGTCCGGTTCCAGGCGCGGTGCGGCGGGATTGCCGTTGCCGAACACGGGTTGCGAATCGGGGGCCGACGTCGCGATTCGAAAGAAGTATGCGTTGCTGTTGAGGTACTTGTCGGTGGCCGGCATGCCGGGCTTTAGCTCCTGCTTCCGGTTGAAGAAGAAACCGGTTTCATCGGGAAGCCATTTCAGCTTCGTCCCGACCGCGTTGGCGCTTGTGCGATCGACTGCAGGACCGAGCACATGTCCTGTGGCGACGTGCATGACAGACATATAGACCTGCTCAGAGCCGCTATCCGAGAGCCCGTAAGCGACGTAGCGTCCCGTCGGCGACGCAACGTAGAAATGAAGTGAAACGGTGCGACCCGACCGTCGACTTATTTCATCTGGATCGACGATAAGCCGCTCGGGGCCATTGATCTTGGCCCGCGCATAAAGTTTTGCCTGATTGTCGCCGGGTCGAGTCTGGACGTAAAAAACGCGTCCATTCGGCAGCCATGAGACAGACAAAGTGGTTGCGGCCACGCTGTCGTCCAGTTCTTGTACGCGGGACAGCAGTGTTTTTCGCCCCGGGATACTCTGGATCATTGTATTGGTGTAGTCGCTTTGCGCTTTCATCCAGGTGGCCACGAGCGGATCCTGGACCGACTCCATGTAGCGATACGGATCGTCGACGCGAACACCGAAATAAGTGTCGACGACGTTTCGCACCGGAGCGGCAGGAAGATCTGTGGTCCCCGCGCCCAGTGTTGCCACGGGATCACTGCCTAGAGCGACTCCGAGTAAGACCGCTAAGCCGCGAGAGAGACCCGACACGGGGAATACCTCACAAGATCAGGCGAAAATACCGCATTGCCGGCATTTCGCAGAGACAAGAAGCGCTATCCGTTTACTTCCTTCAAATGCCACGCCTTTGGCCGCGTGAACGTCTGAATGCCGTACGTCGACAGCGTCAGTCCGATGCCGGAATGCTTGACGCCGGACCATGGCAACCGCGGGCTCACGCGATCGCAGCAATTCCAATAGACGCTGCCGGCATTCACGCGCGCCAGAATTTTCTTGGCCCGTTTCTCGTTGGCGGTGTAGACGCCGGCGGTCAGACCGTAATCGGTGTCGTTCATCTGATCGACCGCCGCGTCATCGTCGGCAACGGCCTGGATGCCGATGATCGGACCAAAGCTCTCCTCGCGCATGACGGCCATCGAATGATCGACATCGGCCAGCACGGTCGGCGCAAACCAGTTGCCCTTGCGCTTCATAACGTCGCCGCCAAGCAAAATCTTCGCGCCCTTTTTCTTCGCATCGGCAACTTGGCGCTTCAGCACGGTGAGTTGCTGCCTCCGCGTAATTGCGCCGATATACGTGGCTTCATCCAGCGGATCGCCAATCGTATAGCGTTTGACTTCTGCAACGAAGGCATCGACGAACGCATCGTGGATCGCTTCGTGGACGTAGACCCGCTCGACCGAGCAGCACGATTGGCCGGTGTTGTAGAACGCGCCGTCGGCGACCGCTGCTGCCGCAGCATTGACATCGACGTCGTCGCACACATAGATCGGATCCTTGCCGCCGAGCTCGAGTTGAACTTTGATCATCCGGCGACCGGCGCTTGCGGCGATTTTCGCGCCGGTGCCATAGGAGCCGGTGAAGAAAACGCCATCAAGGGGCTGCCGCAGCAGTGCAGAGCCCGTCGCGCCATCGCCCGTGACCGCAATGAACGCGTCTTCGGGCACACCGGCTGCATGAAGCATTTCGGCAATGTGCAGTCCCGTTAGCGTCGCGTATTCGGAGGGCTTGTACAGCACCGCGTTTCCCGCGACCAGCGCGGGCACGAACACGTTGCTGCCGACGAAATACGGATAGTTCCATGCGGAAATGTTGGCAATGACGCCGAGCGGTTCATGCGAGATCCGTTCTTCGAGTTTTTGCTCGGGGTCTGCAAGCGGGATCTCGTCGCGCAATGCTCGCGCGGATTCTGCGATGAAAAAATCGAGCCGCCCGGCCAAACCCTTCAATTCGTTACGCGACTGCCGAATGGGTTTGCCGACTTCCTGCGTCAACGTACGCGCGAGCGTTTCTTGCCGTTCGACAACTTGCTCTTTGAATTTGCGAACGGCGTCGACCCGCTTGCGCAATGGCTGCGCCGCCCAGCGCGATTGCGCGGAACGCGCGCGGTCGTATTTCGCGCGCACGACCTTGTTGCCGTCGGAAGGCACGTCGGTTAGCACGGCCCCCGTGGCAGGGTTGTTGATTTTCACGATTTGTTGTTGCTCTTCTTCGCGCGAACTGCGTCGAGAAATTCGCTCAGGATCGGCGCGCCGTCGAGGTGGTCCACGGTCATCGTCGGACCGAACATGAACTCCGGATGCCATTGGACGCCGAGTACGTAGCTCGGGCCGCGCCAGCGTATGGCTTCGACGATGTCGTCGGGAATTGCGAACGCTTCGACGTCGAGCCCGCGGCCGAGCTTGTTCACCGCTTGGTGATGGATGGTGTTGACCGTTGCTTCGGTGCGTCCCGGATAGAGTTTCGCGAGCCGGCTGCCGGCCACGAAGCGCATTTTATGAAATGACTGTTCGTAGCGTTCGAGATCCCGGTGCACGAGCGCTTCGGGCATTGCGGTGCCGATATCCTGATGCAGCGTGCCGCCGAACGCGACGTTGATTAATTGGCAGCCCCGGCAAATTCCCAGCACGGGCTTGCCTTTACCGACGAACGCCTCGAACAACTCGACTTCGTAACGATCGCGCACGCGGTCGCCCGCCCATTCGCTGCGCTCCGCCTTCGCGCCGTAACTTTCCGGCGCCATGTCGGCGCCCCCTTGCATCACCAATCCATCGAGCGCCTCGGCGTAGTGGTACAGCCGCATGTCGCTGCGCTTGATCAAGCCTTCGCTCTCGATCGACGGGATCATGAACACCAAGACGTTGGCCGAGATCACCCAATGTGCGACGGACTGTTCGAGATAATGCAAGGTCTTCGTGTACACGCCGCCAAGATCGCGTGCAAGACCAAGCGGATGATGGATCCGTGCCGAGACGCCGATCAAAAGTGGGGTCGTCATCAGAACGAGTCCGCGAATATCCGCTTGAAATCGTCGCGTGTACAAGGGCGCGGATTGGTCTGGTGACAGATATCGGCGACAGCGATGTCGGCGAGCGCGGTGAGGTCCGCGCTCGTGACCGGCCGGGCGCCGCGGTAATCCGACAAGCGCGCCGGTATACCGATGTCGGCCTTGAGGTTTCCGAGCCACGCAATGAACGCAGACGCGCGCGCCTCGTCGCTGCCGGTGTTGCCGTTCGGTACATGGGCGACGTGCGCCAATTCGGCGAGCTTGGCCGCCGCCGCGGGCAAATTGAAGCGCATCACATGATCGATCATGATGCCGTTGGCAAGCCCGTGATGCAGATCGGCGACGGTGGAGAGCGCGTGCGCGCAGGAATGCGTAGCGCCCAAATCTTTCTGGAATGCGATGGCGCCCATCATCGAGCTCATCATCATCGCACTGCGGGCGTCGATATCGTGGCCGTTGTGAACGGCGGTGGGGAGTGCTGCGGCTGCGATCCGCACGCCTTCGACCGCAATACCATCGCAGAGCGGATGATAGGCGGGCGACAGATACGATTCGACGTTGTGTGTCAACGCATCCATACCGGTGGCGGCCGTGATTAGAGGCGGCAGATCGAGCGTCAGTTCCGGATCTGCGAACACCGCCCTGGCGAGCAGCGCCGGCGAGAAGATGATCCTCTTGATGTGGGTCTCGTCGTCCGAGATGACCGACGAGCGTCCGACTTCCGATCCCGTTCCCGCCGTCGTAGGTAACGCGACGAAATACGGCAACGCGTTCTCGATGAGGCGAACTGCGGGGTGGTCCCATGCGTATTCGAGAATATCGCCTTCGTGGCAGGCGATGAGCGCTATCGCCTTGGCGACATCGAGAGCCGCGCCGCCGCCGATGCCGATGACAGCGTCAGCATCGTGTGCCTTGTACGCCGCCTTGCCCGCGTGGACCTGGCTACGCGTCGGATTGCCCCAGATTTCGGCGAACACGGCGACTTCGAGGTCGGGCAGCTCGCGCAGAAAGGCCGTGAACACGGGAAGCGCGGACAGCGCACGGTCGGTGACAACGAGCGGTCGCGATACGTGGGGCGTCAGATGATCGGCAACGAGCTTGCGCGCGCCGGCGCCGAAATGGATCGTCGTGGGAAAGGCGAAACGATGAACGGCGCTCATAGATGGACCCCCACGCTTGCGGCCTCAGTGGCCAATGAGGCCGCTGCGCTGCCCCCATAGGAGGAGCAATTCGCGTCGTGGGATAGTGACGCGAGCAGCCGGCGAGGGGCCCCGCGACGCGGGGATCGACGGCCAATGCGAGTCATCACACGAGGCCGACTATTGCTGCAACGATTCTCGTCACAGATCCAAGGAGGCCGCGGCCCTGCGTCGCTCATAGATGGACCCCCACGCTTGCGGCTTTCGCCGCTGCGCTGCCCCCATAGGGGGAGAGATTCGCGCCTTGGGACGGCCCTGCGTCGCTCATATAATCTCGAAATAGCGCTTCAATTCCCAGTCGGTCACCGCGTCGAGCCACTGCCGCCATTCCCATTCGCGGGTCGCGGCAAAGTGGTCGACAAACTCGTCGCCGAACCAGTCGCGCGCAAAATCCGATTGGCGAAGCGCTCGCGTTGTTTCAATCAACGTTCTCGGCGCACGGGGAATATTTTCGGCGCCAACGTTGGTGCCCGCTATCGGCGGTGTCGTCAGCTTGAGCTTCTGTTCGACGCCGGCCAGACCCGCGGCGAGGCACGCGGCGACGGCCAGATACGGGTTGACATCCGCGCCCGGACTGCGCGTTTCGAGCCGCGTCGATTTGGGCGACCCAGCTAACACACGAAAGCTCGCCGTGCGGTTATCGATACCCCACGTCGGCTTGACCGGTGCCCAGAAGCCGTCGACCAGTCTCTTGTAGCTGTTCACCGTCGGCCAAAACATTGGCGCGATCTCGAGGAGATGCTTCAGCTGTCCCGCGAGATAACTCTCGAACAGCTTGCTCATCGCATGGCGGCCCTTCGGATCGTAAAAAAGATTCTTCTTGCCGTCGGAGAGCGACTGGTGACAATGACCGGAGCAGCCCGGATATTGCGCGCTCCATTTCGCCATGAAGCTCGGCATGATGCCGAAGCGCGCGCCGATTTCCTTCGCCGCGCTTTTGAACAGCAGACCGCGATCGGCCGCCTCCAGCGCTTCGGAAAAGACGATCGCCACCTCGAATACGCCGGGTCCGGTCTCCGTATGGAGTCCCTCGATCGGCACGCGAAATGCCGCCAGCTCGGCGAAGAGTGCAGCAAAGTATTCGCGCGAGTGGTTCGCGCGAAGCAATGAATAGCCGAACATGCCGGGCGTGATCGGTGTCGGCCCCACCCCTTTCTTGTCCGCCCAGGATTGCGGCGTTTCGGCGAAGTTGAACCATTCGAATTCGAGCCCGCACATCGGCATGACGCCAAGCCGCTCCGCACGCTTCAACACGCGCTTCAGCACCTGCCTGCCGTCGAGCGGAAACGGCTCGTCGCGGCCGTTTTTTTGCACGACGAATTCGCCGAGGAAGAAATCCACGCCATCGTCCCACGGCACGTTGCGATGCGTGCTCAAGTCGAGACGCGCAAGCGCATCGGGAAAGCCCTTGTGCCAACCGGTAAACGTCGTGTTGTCGTAGCACGCGTCGTTGCAATCCCAGCCGAACACGACGTCGCAGAAGCCGAAACCGCCTTCGACCGCCGACTCGAACTTCTCCTTGTGAATGTATTTGCCGCGCATGACGCCGTCGATATCGGACACGGCGACCTTGACGCGATGACCCGGCGATTTCCGTACGGCGGCGATGACTTGGGCGGGCGTGGCCGGAGCCGGCATGAGAGAGTCTCCCGACAATCGTTTTGTTATAGGCGCGAGGCGGCGTATCAAGCGAGGACCATTCTAGCCCAATGCCTAGTGTGCTGAGTCAGAAGTCCACTTGATAGTTCGCGGCGAAATCGGCCGCCATGCTGCGTTGCTCGGTCTCACCGTACCACGAGGTACGCTTTCGACCTCGCGCCTTGCCTGACGGCCGATTTCATCCGCTCCTTTATCTTCGGAACTTCTGACTCAGCACACTAGAATCCGCCCTTCGCATGCGCGCTACCACCGCTCTCGTCGCACTGCACGTTTCTGTTGCGCTGTTCGGCTTCGCGGCGTTGTTCGGTAAATGGATCGCGCTCTCGCCGGTCGACATCGTGTTCGGCCGCACGGTCGTCGCTGCGATCACGCTTGTTTTCGTTTTACGCTTGACCAGGCGCTCGGCGGGCTTGCCAAGCGGAGCGCTTGTCGTCAATGGCGCACTGCTCGCGCTGCACTGGGTGACCTTCTTTGCGGCGATTCAAACCGCCACGGTTGCGATTGGGCTTCTCGGGTTCGCGAGCTTTCCGATATTCGTATTGATTCTCGAACGCGCATTGCACGGACGGCGGCCTTCATCAGCCGAGCGCGTTTCGGTTGGCATCGTCGTTGTCGGCCTCGTGTTGCTCGTGCCCGAGTTCTCATGGACGAGCCGCACCGTGCAAGGTCTCGCCTGGGGCGTCGCGGCCGGCTTTACGTTCGCATTGTTGACGCTACGCAATCGCGCGCTCGTCCCCGACGTTGGCGCGACGGTCCTCGCGCTTTGGCAAAACGGCTTCGCGGCGCTTTGGCTGCTGCCCGCGCTTGCGCTGACGTTTGACACGGCGGTACCGACTGCGCGCGATGTTGGCCTCATTGTTCTGCTGGGGGTTTTTTGTACCGCTCTCGCGCACACGTTGTTCATCGCGAGCATGCTGCGGATGTCGACGCACACAGCGAGTATCGTCAGCATTCTAGAGCCGGTCTACGGCATTGGATGGGCGGCGCTGCTGCTCCGCGAATGGCCTGATTTTCGCACCGCGGCGGGTGGCGCGCTGATCATCGGTGCGGCGGTGTTCGCCAGCTGGCGCAGAGGCGGGCATTGACGTTGCGTTGGCGCGCGCTCGTCCGTTTCGGTAGCATCGCGGCTTACCCTAGGAACCCAAGCATTCAATATGGACATCGGCATCGTCGGCCTCGGTCGGATGGGCGGCAACATGGCGCGGCGCCTATCGCGCACCGGCGTACGCGTCGTTGGCTTCGACGTCGAAAAGACGACACGCCTGGTGTTGGGTGCGGAGCGCGTGATCGAGCCAGCGGACTCCGTGCAGGCGCTCGTTGCAAAACTGGCAACGCCCCGCGTCGTCTGGCTGATGGTGCCGGCAGGTACGACGACCGAATTGATGATCGAAGATGTATGGCCCGAACTCTCGCGTGGCGATGTCATCGTCGACGGCGGCAACGCGTATTACAAGGATTCGCAGCGGCGGGCTGCGGCGCTCTCGAGCGCTGGAATCCATTTCGTCGATTGTGGCGTGTCAGGCGGCGTCTGGGGCCTCGATAACGGCTACACGCTGACGTATGGTGCCGATGTCGAGGCGGCGAGCGTGATCCTGCCGTATATGAAAATTCTTGCGCCCGCGGCAGAGGAGGGGCACCTGCATTGCGGACCGCCCGGCGCGGGGCACTTCGTCAAGATGATCCACAACGGCATCGAGTACGGAATGATGCAGGCGTACGCCGAAGGGTTTGCGCTGCTCGAGAACAAGCGTGAATTCGATCTCGACATCGCCGCGGTTGCGCAAACGTGGCGTCACGGCAGCGTGATCCGATCGTGGCTCCTCGACCTCACGGCGGAATTTCTGCACGCCGATGCCGAGCTCACGGCCATCGCGCCCGTGGTTGCCGATTCAGGCGAGGGCCGCTGGACCGTGCAGGAGGCGATCGAGCAAGGCGTGCCCGCGCCGGTGCTGTCGCTCGCGTTGATGGCGCGTTTCTCGAGTCAAGGGAGCGGTGAGTATGCGCAGAAGATACTCGCGATGATGCGCAAAAGCTTCGGCGGTCATCCGGTGCAAAGCAGCAGCGGAGCGCAATCGTGATCGTCGTGCTGATGGGCGTTTGCGGCAGCGGCAAGACGAGGGTCGGCCGCGCTCTGGCTGAATCGCTCGCGTGGCCGTTTTACGATGCGGACGACTATCATCCGCCGGCCAACGTCGCGAAGATGACGGCGGGCGTTCCGCTCACCGACGACGATCGCTGGCCATGGCTCGATCGGATCGTCGAGGAGCTGGCGCACGCCGGCGCCAATGACGGCAATGCAGTGCTGGCGTGCGACGGCAATGCAGTGCTGGCATGCTCGGCGTTACGGCAGATCTATCGAGACCGGATCGCGCGTGCAGGGAACGTGCGCTTTGTGTTTCTGAAGGGCGACCTCGCAACGATCGCGGCGCGCCTTGCGGCCCGATCGCACAAGTACATGCCGGCATCGTTGCTGCCGAGCCAGCTCGCGACGCTGGAAGAGCCGGCCGATGCGCTCGTGGTCGACATTCGCGCCGATATTCAAGTGAAAGTCGCGACCATTCGCGAAGGTCTCGGGCTGTCGCAGGTCAACGCGGCATGAGCGCCGCGAGGCCGCCCCAAGGCGCGAATTGCTCCCCCTCCGGGGGCAGCGCAGCGGCGTCAGCCGCAAGCGTGGGGGTCCAGGTGTGAGCGCGCCGCGCTACCGCAAGGCGACCCAGGTCGTCCAGCTCGGACGCGATCCGCGCAAATATCTAGGGGCGGTCAACACGCCGGTCTTTCGCGCCACGACGATGCTGTTTCCGACTGTCGCCGATCTCGAAGCGGCGGCGCGCGGCCAATACGCCGGA
>WNGI01003934.1_pt1 | contig 13450 bp, 11 predicted proteins | sample 5400621 | NCBI WGS metagenome assembly WNGI01 (sample SAMN13153374, study PRJNA577476) | soil metagenome | isolation source: 20 cm soil or saprolite under Garry oak tree replicate 1 | place: USA:California | collected 2016-06-15
GAAATCGAGGATGCAATCTTCGGTGAGTGCGGAAGCGAGCGAATCGGCATCGCCGCGATCGAGGCCCAAGGCGTAGCGGTGAAGGGCATCGGCGACTTCGTAACGGTCGTTCGCTAGCTGGGCGAGGTCGATGCTCATTACGAATAAACTAGCTCGGAGGGGCGCGCTTCTGCACGTCCAATTCTCATCTAACGAGAATCAAGCAGATTGGGAATCTGCGAGATGGACGGGACAGCCCGCGAGGGCGAACGAGCCGGGGACATCATGAGTCAAAGAGATCAGCCCCCCAACACTTTGACGACAAAGTTGCAGCTCCCGGATCGTCACAAGGTGTCGACTGATGCACGGGTTGGATACAGCCTTTGACCTTCCTAGTAACGCCGTCTCCCCAATCCCCAGTACGCCAGGAATGCTGTCAAGACCAGCAGGGGGCTCAGGACCAAGAAGAAACCGTACGGGTACAGTTACCATTGTTAACAGAAACAGTGTGCGATTGGTCTGTTCACTGACAAGGGCGGCCAATTCTTCCTGAAGCTGTTTGACGCGCTCAACGAGGGCGGCTGTGTCACTGATAGCGGTGGAGAACTTCTCTGCGGCTTGTTGCAGGTTCTGAAGCTGGTCTTGCGAAATCCAATCAGGAGGCCGGGTAAGAAGGCGAAAAAATGCGGCTGGTTCCGGAGCCAAAAGCCGTTGGAGTCGGACTAACATCCGGCGCAGAGAACCTAATTCGCTGCGACTGACAGAAACGCGCCTGGCCAACAGCTGCTGTTCCATTGGACCCACCCGCTTTTTGGCCTTGCGCACAATATCAACCAACACACTGGCCTGATCTCGCAATAAGCGCGCCAGAATTTCAATCGGCGAGCGAAAGACCTGGCCCGCTTGCGCCGCTGCCCGGAGTTGGTCTATCGAGCGCCAGGGACGCACGTGCGCGCTTACCAGCACGCTCGACTTTACGCAAAGAGTGGTGGTGGCAACGGGGACGTCAAATGTGAAATCGAAAAGCACATCATGGATACGTGCGACCAGTGAGTCTGCCTCCTGCTCCAAATGAGTGGCGTCTACATCGCTTTGCAACGATTCGTAAAAGGTATCGGGCAACGTCAGATACCGCCGTAGCCAGGGCTCAGAAGACACATTGGAAAGCGAAAAATGCAACCAGAGGAATTCATCCGGTGCGGCGGGACCCGGCGCGGTCAAAAACTTAACCGCCTCCTCCGAAGTAATTGATTGTGCTGGTTGGTTGGGGACAAAATGATAGCCCCAGATCGGCCCATCTTGGTCCGAACCGGAAGGCGGGTGGTTATCTTGCGTCATTGTTTGAGTAGCCATCGGATCATTGGTCAGCTGGCTTCATAGCGGCGGAAGGCCCAACGGGAAAGAGATAAGCCACCCAGCACTTTGAAAGGGAAGCTGCGCATTGTCCAAATCGTAGTTTGGAAGTTCTCTAAAGGGACCATAAACATAACCGATTATCGGAATGCTGAAGACGATGTGAATCCAGCGAAAAATCGAACGTCTGGTGGTCTCGTTCATGATTCGTTGCTTCCTTCTTTTGTTACAAGGTCGGGTGGCGAGACCAGCGGATTACTTGCCGCCAAGGCGCGGACGTCGCCCCCGTGACTTCCTGATTCGGCCGTGCGCCTTCGTTGGCTGCAAGCGCTGGTCGGGCCGTCGCCTCGCGGGTCGCGTTCGCTCAGACGCAGAGAGCGCACTGATCGTCACGTAGTATCCGTTCGGGTCCCGCAGTGAGAACTCCGGTGTTTGAGTGTTTGGGTTCACGTGAGGCTCTTCTTCGAACCGCGGGACGAGAGCGCGTGCCCTCTTCAGGGCCATCTCGTAGTCGTCGACGCGGAAGAACAAGAGAAGCCCATTGCCAGGTAACGCCTCGTCCGGGCTCATCAAGGAGGGATGCTCGTGTTCGCCCCACCGGTGGAGGCAGAGCAACACGGTTCCATCCGTATCCAGGATCTGGCCAAAGTAGTCATGGCCCGGAGGCGTCTCAGGCTGACCGAAAAGCGACTGGTACCATTTGAAGCTGCTGGGAACGTCCCTGACGCCGATGATCGTCCACGTGCGTTTCATAGCATTTCCGCGGTCGGCTTATCCCGGACAAGCCGCAACTGGCGAAGCGGTAAGAGTGCAGGCGGCAAGTAAGTGCTCATGATCTCGACTACTTGCGTTCGCCCGCGAGCAAGATCGAGAACCGATCCAGCCGCTCGACAAACTCCAGATAGTCCTTGGTGTAGCCGCCTGTCATTCCGCTGTTCAGGAAACGAAAGTTTAACGTCCTGGCCGACTGAGAATCTTCCATCTCGGAGCGACTGGCCCAGTTTTCCCGCAAGCTGATCAGGTGCTTGAGAAACGGCGCTGTCACCAGCTCGCTGCCCGCCGCGATCATTTCCGGCGTCAGTCCAACCGCTGCATATTTCTGGATGCCGGTCTCGACGCGCCGTGCCGCAGCCGCTGACTCTTCGGCGATGATGCGCATCGAGGTTCGCGTATCCGTGCCGAAAGGCACCGAAACTGGAATGTACGGCGCCTTTAATCTTGCGGTCGGAGACACATACAGCCGTTCAAGGACCTGGGTCGCCTCCTCCGAGAGCAAGTCGATATCCCATGCCTTCTGCGACTGGGCGTACTTTTTGTAAGGCAACTCTGCGGGCACTCCGTCCGCTTTCTCCGCGTTTGTCACGTAAGGCATCAGTGCCGCGTGGCGAAGAACATCGCGCATCGAATCGAGCGACGCCTGCAGTTCGCGAAAAACAGCGGTTTGCATCTGCTGCTTCGAAGCTAGCGCCGCCGCCAGTTCCTTGTTCTTTGTGTGCTGCACGTAAACGGCCACGCACAAGCTCGCCGCCGCGATTGCACACGATGCCCAGCCGAACGGCGTGATCGCGCGGAACCCCGTCCTGTCCGCGCTGCGGCCCGGCCCCAACAATCCGACGAACATCGCTAGAAACGCGATCAGCGCAGGGGCGTATCCGATCAGGTTTTTCATGGTGAATTTGACTAAGTCCCCATGCACAAATGTGCCTGACGAGACGGAGATAAGCCACTCAGCCACTTGAAGCAAAAGCTTCGATTTTGGCGCAGTTGCAACGCAAGTGGCTGGGTTACCTTCATCGATTCGTTAGGCTGAATATGCGTGTCGTTCCGTCGCCTTTCGACGCTGGCTGCCAACTCTGCGTCCTTTTTTCTTCATCGGTGAATTCACGAAGCGCCATGCCAGGCCCAACAAATTCCTTAAAGAGTTCCGGTCGATCCGAGACAGTCGCACCAGCACCATCGGATAATTCACGTAATGATCGGTCAGGTAGTAGACGCTCGGTTTGGCCGCCATCAACTTCGCGCGCTGATCGAAATCGATTCGAATGGCAAGCGTATTCGGCTCGGCCGATCTGTGAATAGCCGGGCACGTCAAAAGCTTTCCACGCAGCTTTAACGACGGAGCGCCGTGAATGGTGCTCTCCTCGACATCTGGCAGCGCCAGGGCGATCTCTCGAACCACGTCAAAGTCCATCGTCTTCTTTGCCATAGGATGGAGCGTCGCTGTCAGTCTAGGGAGAATCGAGCAGATTGGGAATCTGTGAGATGGACGGGTTAGCCCGCGACCGCGAATGAGCTGGGAAGATCATGAGTCAAAGAGATAAGCCACCCGGGACTTTGGGAATTCGGCAGCGCATCTTCGAAAGCTTACAACAATGTGCTGGGTTGAGCTTCATCGAATGGTTAGCGGCAGGAGGTTGCATCATTCTGCATGCGCGACTGCGTAGCGCTCGGCAACGTCGCGCAGGATCTCGTAGCGGTTCAGCTCGCAGACAAAAGCCAGTTCCGACGACGCGGCAACATGCGTCAGGACGAGCGGAAAGCCGATCTTCTTCAGCATCCGGTTCGCCATCGGGTTGTCGGCCTTAGGCTCGCAGATGATGCGTTTCAGATTGAATCGCTCGTAGAAATCGAGCGCCGACAAGCAAAAGAGACGCGGACCGTAACCCTTACCCCGCAGATCGGCGCGCCACACGTGCAGATGTATGCTGCCGAAGTCGCCCGGCACGATGTCCTTGAGCGAAGAATGTCCGATGGCTTTGCCGTCGATACACCATGCGAGTACGAAGCTACGAAGCCGATCGAGCGGAGCGGCCATCATCGCTTCCAAGTCCGCACGCAGCCGGGCGGGCGACGGCACCCGATCGATTGCGAGGCCCATGCGCTCGGCGTCGGCTTTGGAAATCCGGGTAAAGTAAGCGATGTAGCCGTCCAGATCTTCGGTGGCGAGCGCGCGAACAGTCAGTTGCACATTTTGCTGATCGTTACGGGGCCGGAGAATCACAAGGCGTCTGATCAGAACATGCGCGTGGCGGGGTCGGCTTTATCGATCGGTTAAGCGTTTGGTTGGATCGAACCATGCGCGCTGCATTAGGGTCGGCGTAAGCGTTGGAAGAGCCTAACTGCGAGTATCCCTGCGGGCGCGCCAATGGCACCGGCGAAAATAGCGGTAACCCCTATCTGGAACATCAATACATACCACCCGGCTGGAGTGCGATTAGAGGACATGTAAAGAGTGCGGGCAAGTGGTTTAAGCTCACCCGCACTTATGAATAAGTGTCATTTAAACACTGAGTTGTCCTCACACGAGGGAACCCGCTGCCAGTTTAATGGCGGCAGATGCGCGATCAAGCTTGGGATTGATGTGCATCAGGATTTTTATGTGGTGGTTGAGCAGATGGGCGGAACCAACCCCAAACCGCCGCAGCGATTTGGGAAGCAAGCGTTCCTGCACTGGGCGACCAAACTTAAGCAAAGCGGAGCCGAAGTACAGGCGCTCTATGAAGCGTGCGGGTTTGGTTTTGCGCTGCAGCGGCAACTGAGCGCGCTCTCGATTGTTTGCCATGTGGTGTGTCCGCAGAAGTTGGATGAGCGCAACAAACGGGTGAAGACTGACGGGCTGGACGCCAAGGCGCTCTGCCTGAAGCTGGATCGCTTTATCCAAGGCAATCGTGATGCGATGGCTTTGGTACGTGTGCCCACCGAACAAGAAGAGCAATTGCGAGCCATCCATCGGCAGCGGGAGCAATTGGTCGGCGCGCGCAAGCGATTGGAAGCCCAGGGGCGCAGTTTGATGGTCAATCACGGCTTGGAGCCGGTGAAGAGCTGGTGGAAGCGAGGCAACTTTGGTGCGCTCCAAGTGCCCGAGTGGATGAAGGAGCTGCTTCTAAACAGCCAACCCATCTTGCTCGGGTTGCAGCAAAAGATCGCTGCGCTCACTCTTCAACTGCAAGTTGCTGCGGCTTCAAAACAACCGCGCGGTCTGGGCGCTATGACCAGCGTGATCATCGATCGAGAGATCGGTGATTGGAATCGGTTCAACAACCGGCGGCAAGTCGGCAGTTACACCGGACTGTGCCCCGGAGAGTACAGTAGCGGCAACACGCGAGTGCAAAGTTGCGTGACTAAACATGGCAATCCGCGCTTGCGCGCTGCGCTGGTGGAGTTGGCCTGGCGACTGGTGCGCTTCCAGCCCAGCTACAAACCGGTCCTCAAATGGCGGGCGATCCTGGCTAAAGGTGCCCTTGCCACTGGCGCGGCCCGTAAAAAAGCAATCGTGGCCGTGGCGCGGCAGTTGGCTGTTGATCTATGGCGCGTGCGCACAGGGCGCTGCAAACCAGAAGCTCTCGGCCTGGAGATTTAGTTGTTCGAGGGGAACAGAAAGGAGAACACGCCAAAAAAACCACTTTGGAACGTGGGCGCTGCCCGGCGTCTAACCTGCTCCGAATACTCTTCGCGTGCGTCGGATTAGATTGGGCGCGCCCTCAAGTTCCTTTTCCATGCTGATCGCATTGATCAAATTGCTGCTGCGACTGCGGTCGCATGCACGGATAGGAGTACGAGCCGCTGGAAACAAAACCAACGAGCAAACAGGAAGAGGAAGCGCTCCAGAGAAACTTCAACCCCGACTAACAAATCTTATGACTTAACAAGCCACCTATACCGTCCGCCATACTTGACATCTTACATAGGGGTTAGACGTATTAGTGCTGTTTCTTCACTGCATTGTCGATTGTGTTGAGCGCCGTCAAAACGTCAGCAGCTGAGTTTGCCTTCGAGGCGTCAACAAATGGAAGGGAGCGCATCAGAGTTAGAGCGACCTGGAAGTGTTGATCTGCGTCAGCTTGCTTTCCTTGAGCTTGCTGGACCTTGGCAAGTCGGGCGTGAGCTATGAATTGCTGGAACTGTAGTGCGGAAGGAGCAAGAGGCGCGACAGGAGAAGGCGAAGCGAGGTATGGCAGCAAGCGGGTCAGCTCCAGTTCCGCAATTTCTGGTGACCGTTGAAAGTAGGCGGCCTCCGCCTGCTGTTCGGCTTTGAGTGCGAACGAGGTCTCCTGGACATCTTTAAGGAAGGTAAAGTAAGACCGCCAGAAATGATCTGTGACGGCCGAACCGACAATGAGGCCAACAATCAGGCCAACTATGAGCCAAAGGGCGATCTTCAAGGCAGCTTTCACAGAAGGGCGTTCATCGTCTAACGAGAATTAGACGAAAAAGTTTCGTCTAACTCGGAATAGTACCGCCTCCTTCGCGGCGGTTGACTGTCGAGCGGACTGCGGACGGTGAGACCGGGCTTATTCAGGACATGGGTGTAAATCATGGTAGTGGAAACGTCCTTGTGGCCGAGTAGTTCCTGCACAGTGCGGATATCGTAGCCGGCCTCCAACAAATGGGTAGCAAAACTGTGCCGGTAAAATCATTGTTGAGGGTTGATAGCTGAGAGTTGAGAGACTTATAAGAGCGGCATGTTTAACTTTGAAAAACTCGATGTCTGGCAGGAAGCAATTCAATTTGCTGATCTGGTGTATGAGTTGAGCGGCGATTTTCCGGCCGACGAGCGTTTCGGTTTGACCAATCAGATGCGGCGCGCAGCCGTTTCGATTTCGTCGAATATCGCTGAAGGAAGTTCGCGCATGTCGCGTACGGATTTCGCTCGGTTTGTAGAAATCGCAACGGGCTCACTCTTCGAGGTTGTTTCGCAAACTACTATAGCGCTTCGGAGAAAATTACTCGGGCCAGACAATTACAATCGAATCTACGCTGCAGCTGAAAAGCAGAGCAAGATGCTCAGCGGATTGCGCAGGTAATTGTCTGAGGCCTAACCTTCAATTACCAGCTCTGAGCAGTAGTAAAGAAGGGGAGAATGAAAGTTCGTGATCGCGAGGGCGCGATCACCAGCGCGCGAGGGCGCACGCGCTCCCCGGATGAATTACGCTGGCGCGCCGCCGAGAGCGCCCGGGAGTGGCGGGGTGACGTCGGGCGCGGCTACGACTTGCTTGGGCGGTTTTTCGGCCGGCATTTTTTTGCCGGGCGGCGGCGATGCGCCGGGCGGCGGATTGATCAGGCGGCCGTGCTCGACGATTTCTTTGAGTTGCGAGCCGTCGAGCGTTTCAAATTCGAGCAACGCCTTTGCGATTACCTCGAGTTTATCGCGATTTGCCGTGAGCGTTGCCTTGGCAAGTTGATAGGCGTCATCGAGAAGTTTTTTCACTTCCTGATCGATTTGTTCGGCAGTCGCTTCGCTGTAGTCGCGCGCGCGAGAGATGTCGCGCCCGAGGAAAACGTAATCTTCGTGGTCGCCGTATTCGACCATGCCCATTTTTTCGCTCATGCCCCACTCACAAACCATCCGGCGGGCAATTGACGTAGCCATCTTGATGTCGCCGCGCGCGCCATTGGTGATGTCGCCAAAGACGATTTCCTCGGCAACGCGGCCGCCCATGCTCACAGCGAGCCCGGCCAGCAATTCGTTTTTGCGATTGGTGTATTTGTCTTCTTCGGGCAGCCACATTGTGGATCCAAGGGAGGGGCCGCGCGGAATGATGGTGACTTTGTGCAGCGGCTCGGTGTGCGGAAGAAGCTCGAGCAACAACGCGTGACCTGCCTCGTGATAGGCGGTATTCGTTTTTTCTTTTTCGCTGAGCGCCAGGCTGCGGCGTTCTTTGCCCCAGCGAACCTTGTCGCGCGCTTCTTCAAGCTCGGCGAGCGTGATTCCTTTTAACCCGCGACGCGCCGCGAGCAACGCCGCTTCATTAATCACATTGGCCAACTCCGCGCCGGAATAACCGGGCGTGCCGCGCGCGACCACGGCGAGATCGACGCCTTCGGCGAGTTTCACTTTCTTGGCGTGCACCCGCAGAATTTCTTCGCGTCCTTTCACATCAGGCAAATTGACCGTGATCTGGCGATCGAAACGCCCGGGCCGCAACAATGCAGGGTCGAGAACATCGGGGCGGTTGGTCGCGGCGATGATGATCACGCCTTCCTGCGTATCGAAGCCGTCCATCTCTACGAGCAACGCATTTAATGTTTGTTCGCGCTCATCGTGGCCGCCGCCGACGCCATGACCTCGGTGACGACCGACCGCGTCGATCTCGTCGATGAAAATGATGCAGGGCGCAGATTTCTTGCCCTGCTCGAACATATCGCGCACACGTGACGCGCCAACGCCAACGAACATTTCGACAAAGTCCGAGCCGCTGATGGAAAAGAACGGAACATCAGCCTCGCCCGCGATCGCGCGCGCCAGCAGGGTCTTGCCGGTTCCGGGAGGGCCGACCATCAACACGCCTTTCGGAATCCGGCCGCCGAGTTTCTGAAATTTTTTCGGATCACGCAAAAATTCGACGAGCTCCTGTACTTCATCCTTCGCTTCCTCGACCCCGGCGACATCGCGGAATGTGATCTTGTTCTTGTCGCGGGCGAGCATGCGCGCCTTCGACTTGCCGAAATTAAGTGCACCTTTGCCAGCCATGCGGATTTGCTGGCGAAACAGGAAATAAAGCACGAGCAAGAACAGCGCGATCGGCAAAAACCCAACCACGGTTTGCGCGAGCATGTTGGATTCGGTCTTGATGGCGGGCTGCATGCCGGCGGCGGCGAGTTTCTCCTGCAAATTGTTGGTAAAACTCAAGTAAACTGTGGTTCGAAACGGCACCGGCTGGGCGGGCGCTGCGCCAACGCCCTGGCGGATATATGCGCCGCGCAATGTTTGCGTTGGACGGCCGTCTTCGACCACCAACTGAAGTGGATAGTTTTTGTCGTTAACGATCTGCTTGTTTTCGAGGAGTTCGAGAAAGCGGTTATACGGCACGTCTTCGACCGCCTGCATCCCGCCGCGGTAAAAGAGCATGGCCATCGCAATCAGACTGAAAGCGATCACGATGAGAATGACGCCGCGCCAATTGAAATTGGGTTCGCTTCCCCGGGGCTTATTCTCCCTTTGCGAGTTACGATCAAATTGAGCCATAAAAACTGTTAACGAGATTAAAAATTAACATGAACAACTACCAATGCAAAACGGCGGCTGGCATGTGCGCATAACGCTGGTCCTTGCTGATTAGTCATTTGTTCGACCTTGTTCGTTCGGATTTCGTCAGTTGTTCCCCCTTTATATTCGCGCCTGCACATTGCGTCGCTCGGTGGTTTCGGTTAAAATTCGCATCCGGACTACCCAGATGACCGAACTCGTTTCATCCGTCGCAGGTAAGATCGACCGCGCTGTGCAGCGGGTGACGCCGTTTGCCTATCGGGTGCGACGGACTGGCCGCCGCTGGATGCGGCGGGCGATGCGCAAGCCTCGCAGCGTTTCCGAAGGGCCAAATCTGTTGCCGTTGCTGATCCAGGTACTGGCGAGTTTTACTAAAGCGGACGGCGTTATCCTTGAGGAAGAGATCGACTCCAGCCTCGGTTTCCTGCGTTACGATTATCCGGAGACGGTCTATTCGGAGCTGCGCCAGTTGTTCCGGCAAGCGCTTTACGAGCAGCAGGACCTGGCGGCCATGGCCCAAAAACTCGGCGCCCAACTGAGCACCGAACGAAAGATCATGCTCGGAGTGCAGCTCTACGACCTGATCTCCCAAGCCGGATTAAAGCAGGAACAGGTCGTTGCGTTTTATTCGTTCATGTCGCAGATGGGCATGGCTGCGCAAGCAATCGACATTGTTTATCAACTCAACGCGTCAGAGGACTCAGACCCATCGATATATCAGCATGGCGCATCCCCGCTGGAATCACTTTCCTTCGGAGTTAACGGCAAGGCCGATGTAACACTCAAGAACCTCGGTGAAACCGATCACTTGATGGCCTTTCGTTACCACGATTTGATTTTGTTGAAAAATTACAGCGGCCAGAACGTCTCGGTGCGCGGGAGACCTCTGGTGCGCGGCGGCTTTTGCCGAATTTATCCTGGCCAGCGCATTTTGGTGGGTGACCAGGTGCTCAGCTACCAGGAGCTGGCGCAATATTTCAACGCCAAGAAGAACGTTTCGCTGCCCGAGATTTTCATCCGTGTGAACAAGGACTCCGATGAAGTGCAACTGGAACGCTCGCGAACGCGTGAAAGCGCACTTCGGGTTACGTTCGGGCTAAACGTGCGGGTGAAGGCATTGCGGGACGTGAATGCCGAGCTCAATGGAGTGAAGCTAAAAGCCGGCACACAGGTCGATGCGACTTTGGAAGACAAGATTGTTTTCCACAATGACAGCGAATTGGATCTAAACGATTTGCGCCGGCGCGCTCGCGCGCTAGGCGGACGGTTTCAACTCAAGGCGTCCAAGTCGGAATATTTAGTTTCGAACGATTCGAGCCGCCTGGAACCTGACGACATTCTGCTGTCCCCTGGCACGAGCGGTGATGTGGTGCTGAAGATTTTCTGTGATTACGATCAGCGCGTAGGCGTTCTCGAGGTCATCGAGGCGGATCGGCCGATCATGGTGGGAGACGAGTCCGTGCGCACCACGGCGCAACTCAAGGACGGCGATACGATTCGAATCGATGTCGGACAGATTCTGCGCTGCAACTTTTCGGAACGAATCATCGAGGAAGAGCGCAATATCATTCGGACTCTGGACGTGAATGAAGTCACGCACCGTTTTGGCAAGGGCCATCTCGGCCTGGAGGGAATTTCATTTTGCATCACCCGTGGGGAGCTGGTTTGCGTAATGGGCGCGAGCGGTTCGGGAAAAAGCACGCTGCTGAGAGTGCTCGCGGGCCAGCTCCAGCCGACGAGCGGGGACGTGATCCTCAACGGACAATCGGTCTACCAGAATCTCGACGTCTTGAAGCAGTACATTAGTTACATGCCTCAGCAGGACGCCTTCGACGAACATCTCACCATTGGCGAAAACCTGCTGTTTGCGGCGGCGATTCGCGCTCCGCACCTCTCACGCCGGGACCGCGGCCGGCGACTGGAGGCAAAACTAGTCGAGCTTGGATTGGGCGAACGCCGCGACGCGGTCGTGGGCAGCCCCGAGAGTAAAGCACTCAGCGGTGGCGAACGGAAACGTCTGAACATCGGGCTCGATATGATCGGGATGTCGGACGTTTATCTGTTCGACGAACCGACTTCCGGCCTTTCCTCAAAGGATTCCGAGCACGTCATGGAAATCATTCGAACCCTGGCGCACAACAAGATCGTCATCGTCACGATTCACCAGCCAAGTTCAAAAATTTTCCAGATGTTTCACAAGGCGATCCTGCTCGATAAAGGCGGGCGCCTCGTCTTTTTCGGAACGCCGTCCGACATGCTGCACTATTTTGCCGAGGCGGAACACCAACACCAGTTCGGAGCGGAGTTGGGTGCGTGTCCATCCTGCGGAACAACCCGACCGGAATTCATTTTTGATGTGCTGGAGACGCCGCTGCGCGATTTAAGCGGCGATATCATTTACGAAGAAAACAGCCGCGGCCAGCTCACCGCAGCGCGCCGGTATTCGCCGGAATTTTGGCGCGATAAATACGAGGCGTTCCGATTGATTCAGGACGTCAAGCAAGTTTCACTGGCCCCGGAGCCGGCTGTGCCGTTGCCCGTCGCGCCGGTGCAGAGAAAGCGGCTTCCCCTCCGCTGGCACGACGAGTGGACGCAATTTCGCACGATTTTGCGCCGTTCTTTTTTAAGCAAACTGCGCAACCGGGCCAACCTGCTGATCACGATTGGCGTGTCGCCTGTGCTGGCGCTGCTGATCTCGACCCTCCTGCGCTATTCAGAGAACGGTACATACGATTTCGCATCTGCTTATCACATTCCGACGTATTTGTTTCTTGGCCTGATCGTCGCAATGTTTCTGGGACTAACCAACAGCGCTGACGACATCATCCGGGATCGCCCTGTGCTACAACGCGAGCGGAATATCAAGGTTCGATTGTCGTACTACGTCATTTCAAAGACCCTCACGCTGGGAGTCTTTGCCCTCATTCAGTGCGTCCTTTTCGTTCTGATCGGCAATTCTCTCCTGCAAATTCGCGGAATGTTCTGGATCGATCTCGGGATCATGTTCTTGACTGCGATGGGTGGCGTGGCGCTGGGTCTGCTCATCTCCTCTCTCGTAGCCGACCCGAAAACCGCGGCTAACATCGTGCCGCTTGTTTTGATTCCCCAGATCATCATGGGTGGCGCACTGATCAAGTACGAAGACATGAACCGGAATCTGGCTCTGCTTCACTCGCTCTCACAGTGGTTCTCCGAACATCCGGACACAGACAAAACCGTGAAGAGCGAGAGCAAGCTGCAGGTGCCATTGGTGTGTCAATTCATCGCGATGCGTTGGTCATACGAGGAGATGGTCGTCGCTCAGGCCAAACTCAATCCGCTCACCCGGAGGCAGGATCGCGTTAATGACGAAATTCAAAAGCTCGCCCCCAAAGCGAACACGCCCGAGCAACGCGCGCGTCTCAATGACTTAAAGGACGTCCTGGCATTGCTCTCGGGTCTTGAAGGGCGTTCTGGGAAGGAAGTCGATCGTTTTATACGGCTCGTTGACCCCGTAATTGCCGGCAAACAACGATTCGATCCCTCGCTCTTCAAGGAGGCGAAAGGCCCGGTCACAGCCGAACAAATCTACGTCAACCAGAAGGTGTCGGACTTGATCTCGAAGGCCGAGATGGAACAGAACGATTATCGCCGCGGCAAAAAGCCGAACGTGTTCTTCGGTCTGCAGAAGCGTTACTTCGGAATCAGTTTTGGCGTGTTTACCTTTAACACGGTAGTGCTGATTGCATCGATGCTTGGATTGCTCGTGCTGCTGCATTGGATTTTGCGAAAGCAATTGGAAGTAGTGCGAAGGAGTTAGAGAGACCTGTCTCATTAACACCGTGCTTCAGCGCGATGGCGCCCGCCGTCATAGGCTCGGACCCGCTTGAGCGGTTTTGTGCGCCCGGGAAACTGCTAAAGCAGTTCGGGAACTTGGTTTGCTTTTTCACACCGAGCTAAGGCAGGGTTCAATGAAAAGTTGCTCCAGCGAGCTTGCCGAGGAAAAATACAGGCCACAATGAGTAAAACAAAAACCAAACCAGCCCGCTTGATCGTCGCGGCCAGCGACAGCGATGCCGACATGCTTTATGCGACGAAGTTTTGGGCGCCTGATCCATTCATTTTTCTGGAGCGCAACGGCAAGCGCACGCT
>WNGI01006624.1_pt1 | contig 13448 bp, 13 predicted proteins | sample 5400621 | NCBI WGS metagenome assembly WNGI01 (sample SAMN13153374, study PRJNA577476) | soil metagenome | isolation source: 20 cm soil or saprolite under Garry oak tree replicate 1 | place: USA:California | collected 2016-06-15
AGAGGTCGGACGTCAGAGATCGGAGGGAACCTGGCGGTGTTAAGATCTGTGTCTGACTTCTCCCTTAGCCGTTTCTATTTTCTATTTCCTACTCTCCTGAAACCGACAACGACTTCGATTTCGCTGTTCAGTTGGTGCTGCGATCGCACATCGTCGACACGTGCCGCGTTGTCCTTGGGCTACTACTGAACCAGCCATCGCCTATCATGATGACGAATGGGGCGTCCCTGTGCACGATGAACGGATCCTCTTCGAGTTTCTCATCCTCGAAGGCGCGCAGGCTGGACTGAGCTGGATCACGATTCTAAAGAAACGGGAGAACTATCGGAAGGCGTTCGATAGATTTCGTGCAAACAAGATCGCCCGCTACGGCGCGCGCGATGTGAAACGGTTGCTCGCCGATGCCGGGATCGTGCGGAACCGGCTGAAAATCGCGGCCACGATCCAGAACGCGAAGGCATTCCTGGCGGTGCAGACAGAGGTGGAAAGTTTCGACGCTTACTGTGGAGTTTTGTTGGTGCCAAGCCAATCCAGAATCGGTGGCGGATTATGGCGCAGGTGCCCGCGCGCACCGCGGAATCCGACGCGATGAGCCGCGATCTATTGCGGCGAGGATTCAAATTCGTCGGCTCAACAATCTGCTACGCGTTGATGCAGGCGACGGGCATGGTCAACGATCACTTGGTGACGTGTCCGCGACATGCGGAACTGGGCGGTGCGCCCCGGCGCAAGTAACGAAATGCGCGGATGGTCCGACTTGCGGGTGTCGAGCGCTGTCGGCCTGACGAGAGACCCGCCGACTCATAGAAAGTTTCGCGCGTTATCAGCTCCGAGCAACAGCGTTGGAAAACGCCCCTTTTCACGATCGCGCGGCCAAGAGTCTCCATTCGCCGGGAATGCCCTTCAGTTGATGGACCCCGTAGTCCTGAAAATCAATTCCGGAACCCGAGACGAGATCTTTTACGGTCCCGGAAACTAGGACGCCGCCCGGCTCGGCTCTCGCCATGATACGCGCACCGGTGTGGACTGCGATGCCGCCGACATTGTCGCCCATCAATTCGCATTCGCCGGTATGCACTCCCGCGCGCGCTTCAATACCGAGTTGCCTGACCGCAAGTACGATGGCGAGCGCGCAGCGTACGGCTCGCGCGGGGCCGTCGAACGTAGCGAGAAAACCATCGCCGGTGGTGTTGGTTTCCTTGCCCCGAAAGCGCGCCAATTCCTTTCGCACAATCGCGTAGTATGAGTTCAGGAGATTGCGCCACGCAGTGTCGCCAAGCGCCGCTGCGCGCTCGGTGGAGGACGCGATGTCGAGAAAGAGGACGGTGGCCAGGATACGATCGGAGGAATCGGTCGGTCGTTCCCCGGTGATGAACTCCTGGATATCCGACAGCACCGTCTCCATGTCGTCGAGCATTATTGAGTGGCTATCGCCGGCATATTCCTTGAATTTCGCGCCCGGAATGCGCGACGCCATGTCGCGCGCGGCTTCCACATTGGCACACGGATCGCCGGTGCGGTTCATCACCAAAGTGGGCGCCTGAATGGACGAGAGAATAGGGCGGGTGTCGATTTGCCCATTCATCTGCTCGTAGGCATAGACGGCCGAAGGACTCGCGGCCGCGCGCATGTAGCGGGCAATCGACTCGATGAATGCGGGATCCGCGTCCCTGCCAACGCCCGCGCCAGGTCCGGTAATGTATTCAAAGGAAGGCCAATCGTCCTGAATCATCGTAATCATTTGATTGTGCTGCTCCCGTGTCTGCCCCCAAGGGTGGTCGGCCGACGCAATCCAGCGAGCCTGGGCGCCCCAGACCAAGAGCGAATTCACTCGTTGCGGGTAGGTGGCAGCAAAAAGGCACGCCATGGAACCGCCCTCGGAAACGCCAAAAATGTTGGCCCGCTCAATGCCGACATCATCCATCACGGCGCGAATGTCATCGGTGCGCTCCTCGAGGGTCGCCATTTTCACAGGCCGGTCGGAAAGGCCCGTGCCGCGTTTGTCGAAGCGAATAAGACGGCAAAATTGGCTGAACCGCTCAAAGAAAAGCGCGCGCCGCGGGATTTCCCAATCCAGATCCAGATGTGACATCGTGCCAGGCGCCCACACCACATCGAATGGCCCGTCGCCACTAATTTGATAGGCGATACAAACGTCGTCGCTGCGCGCGTACTTCGTTTTCGGCAACATGAAGCCAACAAAAGGGGTCGGAACCTTCTTTGGCAAACATGAAATGCTCGCCGCGGTCGCGATCCTTGATGGAATTGCGCTCGGGGTAATCGGAGATCGGAGGACAGAAGACAGAGGTCAGCGGAAACTGGCGGTGCTAAATCTGTGTGTGACTTCGACGTTGGGCGTTGGACGTTGGACGTTGAGCGTTGGGCGTTTGCTTCCAAACATCTGCGATTCAAGTTGTCGATCTTAGCCGCGCTTGCCAAAACGGGCCAAACACAACACGCTCCGTCGATGCATAATCCTGAGGATCGCAGCTTCCTCGGTCATCCGCGCGGTCTCGGCTACATCGCCTTCGCCGAGGCCTGGGAACGTTTTTCCTACTACGGCATGCAAGCGCTGCTCGTTCTTTACATGGTCAACCGGCTGTTGCATCCCGGACATATCGAGCACATCGCTGGCTTCGGTCCTTTTCGCCAACTCATCGAGACCTTTCGCGGTCCGCTCTCGGTGCAGGCGCTCGCTTCGACGATTTTTGGTCTCTACACTGGTCTGGTTTATCTCACACCCATTGTCGGTGGTTTGATCGCTGACCGCGTCCTCGGACGTACCCGCACCATCACCATCGGGGCGCTGCTTATGTCAGCCGGCCATTTCCTCATGGCTTTCGACGTGACCTTCCTCCTCGCGCTGACTTGTCTGCTCACCGGCGTTGGTTGTTTTAAGGGCAACCTTGCCAGCCAGGTGGGCGCGCTTTACGCCACCGGCGACAACCGGCGCGCGGACGGCACACTCGGCGAAGTCTATGGCTGGCATTATGGCTTCGGTGCTGCCGGCGTCGGCATGTTGATCGGCCTAACGATTTACCTCTTTGGCCGGAAATGGCTCCCGCCCGATTCGCCCGTTGTTGTAGCCGAGGTCGGTGACCCCGGTCGGGTGGAGAAGGGTAAACGCGCCGCGAAAACTCGGCTGACTTATCGCGAAAAAATGGCGATCATCGCTTTGCTCCTGCTTTTGCCAGTCTTGACGATCGCCGTCATTGGCAATCAGCAAATTTTCAATGCCTACCTCGTCTGGGCGCAGGACCACGCCAACCTCGTCTTCTTCGGCCGCAAAATGCCAACGACATGGCTGATCACTCTCGACTCAATCTTGTCGGTGAGCTGTCTTGCCGGCGCGGTCGTCTTTTGGCGGCTCTGGTCGAAGAAATATCCGGAACCCGCCGAGATCACCAAGATCAGCATCGGCAGCATGATCGCTGTGACCGGTTTTCTCTCACTTGCCGCTGGAACGGCCATTGCCACCGGCGCCGAAGCAAAAGTTCCAATCGGGTGGCTGATTACATTTCACCTCCTCAATAGCATCGGCTTCGCCAACGTCTTTCCGGTTTCGCTCGCACTCTACGCGCGCGTCGCGCCGGCTGCATTGTCCGCTACCATCATCGGTATCTATTATCTGGCTTTCTTTGCCGCCAACAATCTCGTGGGCTGGATCGGCGGCTTTCTGGAAAAAATGCCAGCGACCCACTTCTGGCTTTTGCACTCCGCATTATGCGGTACAGCCGGCATCATCTTCCTCGTCGCCGGCCGCCTCTTCGGCCATCTCCTCGCCCCCGGCAACAACGAGAGCAATCGGCAATGATCCGTTACTAATCGCAAGGGAAGGCAAGAATGGAAAAATCTGAACAGAAGATAACAAAGGAAACAAAGCGCTTAGGAGACATCCATAGATCTATCCTTCTTCGTTTCCTTCTGTTGGAATCCTCAATCTGAACTGTAGGGGATGTTGCCTGCGCAGCCTGCCCGGCGTGGTGGGTGAGGAATTTTGGACCTGTCGTCCCGCCCAGCAGAAGATGAACTGAAGGCAACGAAGAGGACAACGGGCTGCAACACTACTGCAACCCCACCCTTCCTTACCTTCGTTTCCTTCTGTTGGAATTAATCCAAAATTGGTTTGTGACGAAGTAAATTTGCCTTGCTGCAAGGCAAGCTCACGGCGCCTGTGTCTTGAAGATGAAATTTACTTCCCAGGTTTGACCGAAAGCTTCTGCCTTTCCGTCCGTCGCGATCTTTCCTGAGATTTGGCCGGCTTCGTTCTTGAATTCGCTCATTTTCACTGACGCAGGCGAGCTAATTGGCTTCTGTTTGTGCGCCTCGTGCGCGACGTCGCAGGTCACAACCTTTCCGTCCGGCTGAATTCCAATGACGAGAGCGCTGCCATAATCGCCGAACAATGCTTTCAGCTCCGGCCGCTCATCTTTGGAATGATCCTTCTCGGTAAACACCAGCTTGATCGTTTCTTTGCCGCCGACCGGCGTGCCTTTGAGCGCGGAAACAAAAGCCAGTTTTGCCGGCTGATCGTTGCCCTTAAAAATACCGACCACCTCCGAGTCGGCCGCGCCCACTTGTGCTGAGCTCAAAATGACGGCAACAAGAACACAAAAGATAACCAACCGCTGGATCGCCATGTTCGTCTCCATCTTCTACTTTAGCCCTTCTACTTTCAAATTTGCGTCCTTGGCACGCCCTCTTGTTTCGCCGAAGCCTTGGCGAAGGCGGCTGCCATCTGACTTCGATGTTCAGTGTTGGATGTTCGGCATGCGGCGTTTTCAACCATCCGGCTTTTCGAAATTCTAATTTCTGCTTCTTGCCTTCTCCTTCTTCTTTCCTCCGCCGTTCTGTTGCTTTTAGCGGCTGGCTCCGCTTCGCCCACCCAATGCTCTCAGCGCCGGTCCGAACACAGCAAAGCATATCAGCATTACAGCGACACAAATCATGAACTGGCGATCGATGCCCGTTGCCGAAAGCGATTCTACCCGAAACGATCCAATCAACCCGTACATCACGGGGATCACACAAAAATCAGCTACCGCATGCAGCAGCATCGAAGGACGAATCGAACCGCATTGTTTCACGATCAGCCCGTGCACTGCGCTGATGGCCAGGAAAAATGGAAAGAATGCAAATGTCGCGTAGGCGTGACTCAAGTGATGATCGAAGAAGAACATGATCCCGCTGATCAAAATGGCAATTGTCCAGCCATGTCGCCGCTGGATCGGCGAGATTAAGAAACCTCGAAAGCCTGCCTCTTCCACCACGCCCGCAGTCGCGCTAATGCAGGCAATCGCGCAGACCACTGTGAACATCGGGTAATGTGCGAAGTCGACCGGTGCGGCAAATGCCTCTCGCGGTAGGTTCGCGAAACGTGCTGTAGCGAACCCCATCGCAATCGTACCGGTGATCCCAAGCGCTCCGGCAATGAGCGCCCATGTCCAGGCTCGCTTCGAGAGCGACGATGCGCGGAGATCGCGTCGTCGCGCCTCCGCGGTGCTCCGTGGCCAGCCGTGCCCACTCAAATACCACCAGAAGAACCAGAGCCATCCCGCTGTGACGATGAGCATCCAGGGAACGGAAGGCGATGTTCGCAGATTCAGGATCACGGCCACGCTGGGCGGAATTCCACCGATAGATACCACTACTTCCGCGACAAGAATTCCGCGAATAATCGCTGGCAACCGGTTCCACAGACGCGCAACCATCGACGCCAACGTCCGACGAATCAGGCGCCGGACAACCACCGACTTCAGCCTTTTCGACAATTCGATGTTCCATGCCTGCTCGCGAAAACATTCGGAGTTGAACGTTCGACGTTCGGTATTCTCCTTCTGTCCTCTGCATGCCTCGCCGAAGGCGGGATCTCATCTCTAAATTAGGATCATGATCAGGAGCAAGAGCAAGACAGCTCCATTCGTGCTTCGTCATTCATTCGTCATTCGCTTGCCGAGCTGTAGTCCCGCGACTGCGGGACGAAGGCTGGTGCTTCGTCATTTTCGTCGTCTGACCTCTGATTGCCTTGCCGCTCCACCGGGCGTTTGTCACGATCACAATATGAAGCAATTCTTTCTGGCCTTGCTCTTACCAGGATTCTTAGCAGCTCAGACCGCCCAGCTGACCGACCAGTTGGGAAGAACTGTTCTGTATGGCGACATTGCTCTTTCTCCCGATGGCACAAATGTCGCCTGGGTGCAGTCCACGGCCGCGACTACATCGAAGTATGCGTATATTCAGAGAACGTCGGGAAATACGCCGGTCGCGATGGTTGATACCGGAACCGCTGGCGAGAGGATCGATTCAGACCCGGCCTGGTCTCCCGATTCCAAGACACTCGCGGTTCTCTCCACCGCCGGCGAAAAAGACCAGAAACAACTCTGGACAGTAAACGCTGACGGTTCCGACCCCAAGAAGCTGACCAAGTTGGCGGGATACGCCGCTCGTCCTCGCTGGTCGCGCGATGGTAAGCAAATTGCCTTTCTCTATATAGAAGGTGCTGGTGGCGGCGGCCCGTTGATGGCCGCGCCCACCGCCACTGGCGTCGTCGACACCGCTATTCATAATCAGCGAATCGCTCTCCTCGACGTTGCCACCGGCCAGCTCCGCCAGATTTCGCCGCCGGACCTTCACATCTACGATTTCGATTGGTCTCCGGACAACAAAATGTTTGTTACCACTGCTGCTCCCGGACCTGGCGATAACAATTGGTGGATCGCGCAGATTTACACCATCGACGTCGCCGCAGGAAACGCGATCTCCATCTACAAACCTTCTCTTCAAGTCGCGGTGCCGCGGTGGTCGCCGGATGGTAAGTTTTTCTCGTTCATTGAAGGCTTGATGAGCGATGAGGGATTCCACGGTGGAGACCTCTTCACGGTCTCGGTCGCCGGACACGATGTCTTGAATCGCACGAAAGGTCGCAAGAGCTCGGTTAGTTCCCTCTTCTGGCACGCGCCGGATCGCATCCTGTTTACCGAATATGTCGGGGGCGGAACTGCCATCTCTGAGCTAACGCTCGCGAACAACTCCGTGCGAACAATCTGGAAAGCCGCCGAAGGCCTTCACGCCTTTGGCAATTTTCCCGACTTCGCGCTTTCCAAAGATGGCAAAGTTTTCTGCGCGGTCCGGAGCACTTACGAAACGCCGCCCGAAGTTTGGGCCGGCCCGATCGGTGAATGGCAGCAACTGACGACCAACAACTCGACTCAATCTCCCACCTGGGGTAAGGCCGAGAACCTCGAGTGGACTAACGATAGGCTCAGCATTCAAGGGTGGCTTATCCCGCCCGCGAAAGTGGAGTCCGGCAAGAAATACCCGATGGTCGTGCTGATCCACGGCGGACCTTCCAGCCTAACGACACCGGAGTGGCCCGCTGGTTTTGGAATGTCGCGCGCGATCGTCGGCGCTCTCTCGGCCCGCGGTTATTATGTCCTTCTGCCAAATCCGCGCGGGAGCTACGGCCAGGGAGAGAGTTTCACCCGCGCCAATGTGAAAGATTTCGGCGGCGGCGATCTTCGAGACACTCTCGCCGGAGTCGACGCCGCCATCGCCAAGTATCCCATCGACCACGCCCGTCTTGGAGTAACCGGTTGGAGTTACGGCGGGTTCATGACCATGTGGACCGTCACGCAAACCAACCGTTTCCGCGGTGCCGTCGCGGGCGCCGGCATTGCCAACTGGCAAAGCTATTATGGCCAGAACCTGATCGATCAATGGATGATCCCCTTCTTTGGTGCATCGATTTACGATGACCCGGCCGTTTACGAAAAGAGTTCACCCATTCACTACATCAAAAAGGTGAAGACCCCCACCCTGGTCATCGTCGGCGAGCACGACGCCGAATGTCCCGCGCCGCAGTCCTACGAATTCTGGCACGCGTTGAAGGCGCTCGGTGTCCCGACGCAGCTCGTTATCTATCCTGGCGAAGGCCATCTTTTCGTTAAACCGGAGAACCAGGCCGATCGGCTCGACCAAACAGTCGCCTGGTTCGACAAGTATTTGAAATAGCTCCGCTATTTACTCAGCCATCACACCCCAGGATGGAATACTGTCCTCCCACTTGTTGTGAGTCAGACGAATGGGCTCTGAGTGTCCATCGATCGGCGCGACAAACAGCTCCCCATACGGCTGGGGATTGTCATTCGAAAGCGGGTATTCGTCGTTCAGCCAGCCGCGCGCTGAAGCATAAACCAGCCACTTGCCATCCGCAGAAAAACGCGAGTGCATATTGGGACCGAACCCGTGGGTGAATTGCCGCGGTGCGCCGTCCGGTTTGCCGTCCTTCATCGGCTGTAAATAAATTTGAAACAGACCGCTCCCGCGATCTGAGCTGAACGCGATCATGTCGCCGTTTGGAGAAATCGACGGCATCGTGTCGTCGGCCGGATCGTTCGTGATCCGGCGCACATTTGTGCCGTCGGAGTTCATCCGGTAGATCTCTTTGTTCCCGCCGCGTGTGCTGCGTAAAACCATCTCTTTCCCATCAGCCGTTAAATCCGGAAAAGCGTTGTTGCGGAATTTGCCGTTGGTCAGGTTCGTCGCCGGCTTCGAGCCATCTGCACGAACGACCCAAAGATCGACAATTGCATCGTCGGGCGCGAACTGCGGACCCGTCGTAAAGGCGATTACGTTCGCGCGACGCGCCCAACTCGTTGCCCAAACATTTTCGCTCTTCGGTGGTCGGAAGATTTCACGTGCATTCGAGCCATCAAGATGATTGATCATCAACCGCATGCCAGCCGAGTCGTCGCTTACCAGTTGTCCGTTTGCCAATTCGCGGCCGTCGGGACTGATCGAGCAAAACTGACGATGCACTCCCTGAAGATCGAGAATTCGATCTGGCAAACGAATTTCCTCATGCGCGCCGCGTGCGAGGAACGGCCGGCCATTTGAGAGGAGCAACATCCCGGCGAGCGATCCTTTCCCAGTGCAAACCATACGGCCGGGCTGATCGAACGCGGGACTGCGGCAATCCTGTTGTGTTCCACTCTCGATTCGAATGTCAGAACCATCCGGCGCGATTGACGCGATTCGAAATCCGTCTGTCGTTTTCTCCGCGAAAGCGACCCGGCCATCCGATGTGACCGCCGGTGAAAATCCCGGCCGCTCTTTCGGTGAGACCGTCTGTGGATGTCCGCTGTCCGCATCCATCGCCCAAATACGAAAGGCACCGCCGTCACGATTGGAATAGAAATAGATCGTCCTGCCGTCACGCGACCACGCCGGCGAACCATTGAAGGCATTTGAATTCGTGAGGCGTCGCGGATTCGAGCCATCGACGTTCATCAGGTAGATCTCGCTGCGAAACAGAACAGCGCGCGTTGCATCGTTCATCACATCGAGCCAACTGTCGCGATCACTGCTGAAGGCGACCGTTTTTCCGTCGGGAGAAATGGCCGGGCGAAAATCGCCTCCAGAATTCTTGGTAAGATTCACCGCCTTCTCGTCCACGGACGAATCGTTAGGTCGAAAAGCCATCGAAAAAATGTCTGCATTTCCATCGCGATCGCTCACGAACAGCAACGTTTTTCCGTCTGGCGTAACTGCCGGTGCGGCATTCATGAAAGGACCGTGGGTCAACCGCCTTGGCGCATCAGTCTTGTCCGGATCGAGGGCATACAGCTGCGGGTTGCCTGATCGCTCGGAACAAAAGACGATCCAGCGGCCATCCGGAGAGAACGTTGGATCATAATCTAGCGCTGGATCATTAGTGAGTTGTTTTGGCGCGGCGCCGTGGTCGAAAAGATACAGCTCCCAATTTGCCGGACGCAAGGTGGTGTAAACGATGCGCTCTCGCGGAAGATCGCCACCAGTTGCCACGGCTCCGAACCACAACCAGGCAATTGAAACGAATGTCCATCGCGCTCTCACTTGCGGACCTTAGCATACCATGCCGTCGGCGGAATCGGAGGCGCGACCTGGCCATGATATCGCCGAAAACTGCCACTCCCGCTTGGGCTCAGCTTCCAGTTTGCACCAGTGGCAAGAACTCTTCGCGCACGATCTTCCGGTCTTTGACGGTATAGACGCCCACTTCCGAAAGCCGCATCCGCTTTTTCGAGCTCTTGTCGGTCACATCCAAATCGTATTGCACTACGAACCGATCATGCGCCACGAACGGGCCGTGAACTTTCACGCTGTGTGTTACCATGGCCTCCAGCCACCAGTCAACCTTGCCACGAACGCCGTCGATGCCTCGCGTTTCCGGCGAACCGGTCTCGTTCGGTCGCGCTTCGACGCTGACAATGTCCTTCGCATACAGACTCTCCAGCGCTTCCTTCCACGCCTGCTTGCGAGTTAGCTCCACCACTCTCTTTGCCACTTCTTCAGTACTCATTTTTTCCTCCTTTATTTGGGTCGACAATTACCTGCTGAACATTTTCTCCAGTTTGTCGAGCGCGCTGTTCCAGCCTCGGTTGTGTCCGTCACGTGAATCTTCGTTAGGCAGTTGCTCATGCGTCAGGCGGAGCTCGGTCCCACCGGCGGCATCCTTTAGGTCTACGGTCACGATGCTGATGTGGTTTTCCCAATCCTCGTCGTCTTGCCATTGCCAGGTGAAGACGACTTTCTCATTCGACTTCAGTTCGCGGAACTCGCCGCGCATGGTCAGTTCGTCTCCATCGGAATCAATGAGGTCCCAGCGGAACGTTCCTCCCACCCGCGCCTCCGCGACGATCTCCCGGGTCTGGACATTTTCCGGACCAAACCACTTCTTCAATTGCGCGGGGTCAGTCCAGGCAGCATAAACGCGATCGCGGGGAGCTTTGACGAATCGTTTGATTTCAACCGAGAGCTTTTTTGCTGTTCCTTGCATAACCAGAATTCCTTTCCGATCGATTCGCTATTTCTTTGCCAGGTACTCGGAGAGCTGATCGAAGGTTCCGGTCCATCCCTGCCGCATTCCATCACGGGCGCCCTCAAAGGTCTTCCGCTCGTCATCGGTCGGATTGATCGGGATCCATCGCACGGTCACTGTCGTCTTTCCTTTCTCTTCAGTGAAGGTAGTGGTAGTTAACATTTCCCGCGGCCACGTCGGACTAGCCGGGTGCCGCGTCAGCTTGCCATCCTTGTCGGAAAACGAATTGACCAGGACGATCCGCTCCGGCGCAACAATCTCGCGATAAACAAATTTGCCCCACATCTCTTTGCCATCAGCCGAGCGCAAACAGTAATGGAACATTCCGCCGGGTCGAAAATCCAGCTTCGCGGCCGACATCGTGAATCCTTTCGGCCCGAACCACTGCATTAGCTGGTCGCATTCGGTCCAAGCTTTCCAAACAGTGTTCCGCGGAGCATCGAACGTTCGCGAGATGACGAACTCCTCCATATCCGCGGGCACTTCCAGAAACCGCTCCAACTCCGCAGCGATCGATATCCAGCCCTGATTGAAATTCTCGCGCGCGAAAGCCGGCGTTTTCGGAAAAGTTTCCAAGCCTTCGTGCGTCAGCTTGAGCCGCGTCTTGTTGCCGTCGGCCGCCAATTCAAATGTGACTAACGAATCGCCCTCATGTCCTTTGTACCGCCAGGTATAAGCGATCTTCTTTTGCGGCGTGACCTCGGTAATCTTGCAAAGGTGATGATACTTCACGCCTTCGTGCTCGACGATGAACTCAAACTCGAAACCCACCTCGGGCTTGAATTCCTTCAGGTCGAAATACCAGCGCCGCATTTCCTCGACATCGGTGAGCGCTTGCCAAACCCGCCCCACGGGAGCGTTGAAGGTGCGCTCGATCACAACCGCTTCTGCCAAATCAGTTTTCATGGTCATGTGTTCTCGCTTTCTCTTCAGTTAACGTACTCGTCGTGACGCCGAACCCAATCCATCGTCGATTCCGGGTTTTCGTCGCGACCTTTCGGCGTCAGATCGAGGAAATTGTAGGTCCCGACCAGAGTGTCGAGACCGCGCGAATAAGTCGAATAAGTATGAAACACTTCGCCGTCTTTATTCTTATAGAAGACGCTCAGACCCGGCATTTCATCGCTCAGCAGCTCTGCCGTCCGATAGTTGTAATACATTTCGTCTTTTGTTTTCTCTTCGTCAGTCGCCGAGACGTGGTAGTCGAAATTGAAATCGTTCCCGTGCGATGAAACCCATTTAAACCGCCAGCCCATGCGTTTCTTGTACTTTTCAATCTCCGCCAGCGGGGCGCGGGAGATGACCGCCAGTGTTACGTCCCGATGAGGCAGGTGCCAGTTCGCGCCGTCGAAATGATCGGCTAAGTAGGAACAGCTTTTGCAACCTTCCTCCCATCCCGGACCCAACATGAAGTGATAAACGATTAACTGGCTCCGGCCGTCGAACAGATCAGCCAGCTTTTCCCTGCCGTCTGGTCCATCGAAAACGTACTCCTTATCGATCTTAACCCATGGCAGCTCGCGGCGATGTCGGCTCACTTCGTCACGCAACCGTGTCAGTTCCTTCTCCCGTGTAAGCAGGTCCTTGCGGGCAACCAGCCACTCAGCTTCCGATATCACGCGCGGTTCATTCAGTTGCTTGGTTTCTACTTCCATTTCTTGCAGGCTCATTTGGTTTCCTCTGATTTGGTTTGCTTGTTTACTTTTTCTAAAACTTGATTGCGACTACTTCGCTCCCCTCCTGTGCGATTGTTTCAAAGGGCATCCAGGAATTCACGGTTAGTGTTCTTCAATCCCTTTGGGATAGCGATCCGCGACAAGATTCAGTCTGACGTTATGCTCAAGGAGTGCTTTGAGCCCCGCGAGCACCAAAGAGAACCCTTGTGTCGAAGCAGTCACCTGTTTTACCAGCTCGTCCCCGTCGCCGGTGAAGCCGGACTCGGTGATATTGACGAAGGTGGTGCCATCCTTTTGAGGCGAGAAGGTCCATTCCACGGTGGTTTGACCGCTGTATCCCGCCCACTCGATGACAATACGCTTATTCGATTCGATCGCTTTCACATCCACCGGAATCGAAATGCCGTACATTTCCCAGCCCCATTGAAACTGCTGATCAGTCGCGAGCCGACCGCTGCTCTTGGTGAACCAGAATCTTGTAGTGATATCCGGGTTGATAAACGCCTCGAATACCTCGGCGACAGGCTTGCGGATGAGCATTCCGGTCTTTGTTATTGGCACCTGTTTGAGCACCAGATTCGCTTGGTTGGTTTCTACTTCGATCTCTTGCGGTTTCATTTTGCTGTCCTCTGACTTTTGTTCGTTTGATTTCTTCTCAAAAACCTGCCGATGGTGAGGGCCATCAGTCCGCTCGTTGAACCCGCGCCGGCAGCAATCAATGTCATGTTTGCGATACAAGCGGGACACATAGGATTTCTCGGCTCATTCTGTTTGCGGCGGATACTCTTTGAACTTTGGCAACGCGGGATTCATTTGGTCCCACGGGTGCGCGTCTGATGTCCACACATCTACTTGCGGGTTGAACCAGCTCGGATCATCCAAGCTCGCAGTTCTGATCGCGACAAATTGCGGGA
>WNGI01007375.1_pt1 | contig 13448 bp, 6 predicted proteins | sample 5400621 | NCBI WGS metagenome assembly WNGI01 (sample SAMN13153374, study PRJNA577476) | soil metagenome | isolation source: 20 cm soil or saprolite under Garry oak tree replicate 1 | place: USA:California | collected 2016-06-15
CACAACGCACTCGAAAGGATTCTCGCGTTAAAGATCGCGTAGCCAGGAGAGCTCTCCGAATTCGCGTCGTTGACGAACATTCTATCGGCGAACGTCCCTTCGGTGACAAGCGTCGCGATAGAGCTGTGCAACGCGGCGGATGCTTGGAACGTCTGCCGGGGAATGCCGGGGGTTCGGTTTCCGGCGTAGTGTGACGTGTCCACGGTGAAATCAACGAAACGATAGTTCGCGTAGGTGTAAGCTCCGCCTAATTCGAGCTGCCCGATTGCCGCCCCGACTCCGAACTCGACTCCACGGCGCGACGTGCGGCCGGCATTTCGGAAATATCGCCGGCCACCGCTGGCAGGGATGTCGAATGGAATCAGCTCGTCGTGGACCCTGGTCGCGAACAGTGCGGCGTTGTATTGCAGCCCGCTCTCTCCCACGCCCTTCATTCCGACTTCGTAAGTGGTCGAGCGTTGTGGCTTAAGGTCGCGATTGATCCCGGCCGCACCATTCGGCTGATTGCCGAGCTCCGTCGCCGTGGGAGTCTCAAATGCGGAGGAGAGGTTCGCGTAGGCGCTGTGCGATTCAGAGAGTCGGGCCAGAACGCCCACCATCGGACTCACCGCATGAAGAAGCCGTTCCCCCGAGTCATCAGGGTTCGTCGCCGTGATCAGTTTGTCCTTGACCCGGAAGCGCACGGCGTCCGCCCGGGCCGAGGCGGTGAAAGTGTATCGCTTTCCAAAGTCGAGCTCATCACGGACGTACGATCCAACTGAAGACACTAGCTCGCGCTGATTGAGCGTAACCGTCCCGCGTTCGACACCAACGTTCGGGCAGGTAAGAGTAGGAACGGGCACAACTGGTTGGGGCGCATTATTGCAGTTCGTAAAATTCCGCCGCAGATCGTGCTGGAGCTGCAACTCCGTCCCGCCGGTGATCCTTTGCTCCGCGCCGAGCAGAGTGACAGGAATCGTGGCGCGCAGATTCCCACCGGACATGTTACGGTCGACGTCAACGATCGCGAACGTGAGCGGATTATCGAGCGCTCGTGTGCCGACATAACCCGATGCTTCGATCTCGCCGCGCACGCCGCTGCGTCGCGCCGTCAGTCCAAATTGCGACTGCTTCACGGCTTTGCGGGCGCGTTTCGTCACGGAGAGCGGATCGGCCAATTGCGCATTCGCCTCGAACTGCGCGCGCGTAATGGCTCCGGGATTCTGTGCTACCGGCGTATTCACCCCGAGCCATTCGAGAGCGTACGATCCTCCGCCGTCGTCGTAGGACATGCGCGCGAACCCGTTCGTCATTCGCTGACGTGAGTAGTCGCGATAACCGTCGCTCTCGGTTCGCGCGACGTTGGCCTGATATCCAAATCCCTCGGTTTGGCCCGCGGTCTTCGCGACGAGGCGGCGCGTGCCAAATCCTCCATTCCACATCCGGAGTGCGCCCGACACCGGGACTGGGGGCGGCTCGCTGGTCCTGATATCGACAACACCGCCGCCCGCATTCCCATAGAGCGAAGAGGAACTTCCGCGCATTACCTCTACGCGGCCAACTGACTCGAGGTCGAGGTAATCAACAGGTGTCTGTCCGTCGGGAAGCGTGAGTGGAATTCCGTCGCGGAGGACCCGGATGCCGCGGACCCCGAACGCGGAGCGGGCGCCGAATCCGCGGATGGAGATGCGCGGATCCTGCGACGGGTTGTTGCGATTTGAAACGGAGAGACCCGGAATCAGCCAGAGTGTCTCGTCCAAAGAGAGATGCCGCTGACCGGGCCTCATGGAATCCGGAGTTTGGACGGTAACTGCGAAAGGAAGTTCGAGGGGTGATCTGTGTGCCCCTCGCCCGACTTCCACGACCACCGGCTCGAGTCGTGTCACGGCCGTATCCTGGGCCCGGACGCTAGCAGCGAGCACGGCGATCGAAACCATCGCCGCCGCAACAATGCGGGAATTCCCCGAGTTCATGCTCCTATATACAGGGCGGCGCAGGCGCGCTCAACCGGACACTCAGCCCTCGTCCAGAACTTTCCGCACGATTTGGAGCAGGGATTCCGACGTGAAGGGCTTTTGCAGGAAGCTTTTCGACGGCTCCATGAATCCGCGGCGGATGATGTCGTCATCGGTGTATCCCGACATATAGAGCGATTTCATCGTCGGTCGGATCCCCGCCAGGCGCTCCACGAGCCCCCTGCCGTTCATGCCTGGCATCACGATGTCGGTCAGCACCAGGTCGATCTTTCCCGCCTCTTTCGTCGCGATGTCCATTGCCTCGCGTCCGTGCTGAGCGGAAAGAACGCGGTAACCCTGCTTCTCGAGAATCCTCGACGTGAGCCCGCGCACGGCCGCTTCGTCCTCGACGAGCAGAATCGTCTCCGAGCCTCGCGCTTCCTGCTTCGACACTGGATTGTATTCCGCTGGCTGAAAAGCCGCCGCGGCGCTCACTTCCGGGAAATAGAGCTTGAGCGAGGTCCCTAGCCCCGGCTCACTGTAAATCCAGACATACCCACCCGACTGCTTGACGATGCCATATACGGTCGCCAGTCCGAGTCCCGTTCCCTTTCCAGCTTCCTTGGTCGTGAAGAATGGATCGAATGCATGCTCTCGGGTATCGGCGCTCATTCCGACCCCGGTGTCTCCCACTGCCAGCATGACGTACCGTCCGGGCATGACTGGCGCATGCTCGCTGGTGTATGTCTCGTCGAGCTCCACGTTCCGGGTCTCGATACTGATCGTGCCGCCCTGTGGCATCGCGTCGCGAGCGTTCACCACCAGATTGACGAGGATTTGCTCGATCTGACCCGGATCAGCGACGACGTAGCCGCGCGCCGCACAACTCGATGCGATAATCACGTCTTCGCCGATCAGGCGGCGAAGCATCGGCTCGACCGTCGCCACCACGCTGTTCATGTCCAGCACTCTTGGCTGCAGAATCTGCTTTCGGCTGAATGCCAGCAGCTGCTTCGTGAGGGAGGAAGCCCGCTCCGCTGCGCTTCTTATTTGCTTGACGTCCTCGCTGCGCGGATCCGAGGGGTCGAACCCGTCCATGATGATTTCAGTGTTGAGCCTGATCACCGTCAGGAGGTTGTTGAAATCGTGCGCGATTCCTCCCGCCAATCGGCCGACGGCATCCATCTTCTGCGACTGGCGGAATTGCTCCTCGAGGTTGCGGCGCTCGGTAAGATCGATCGAGACGCGAACGTATCCGACCACTGTCCCCCGCTCATCGCGAACCGGCGCCGTGGTAAGAAGCGCAGGGAATGCCTTTCCTGATTTTCCGTGCACGAGGTACTCGCCAGTCCAGCTTTCTCCCGCTGCTCCGCGCTGACCGATCTCTCCGCCATGGTCGCGCAGGAATGGAGAGGGCGTCAACTCCTGGATCGATTTTCCAACGGCCTCCTCGGCGGCCCACCCGTAAAGTTTTTCCGCGAATGCGTTCCAGAAGATCACGAGGCCGTCGGGGTCCGTAGCCACAACTGCCTGCTGTACGGCATTGAGCAGCTGGGCCTGGAACCTGATCGCCGCCTCGGAGCGCGAGCGCTCCGTCACATCCGTCATCGCTCCAATCATTCGGATTGCAGCCCCGACGTTGTCGCGCGCAATGTGGCCGCGATCCATCACGTTGGCGTAGGTACCATCCGCCCTGCGGTAGCGATACTGATCATTCCAACTCGTTCCGCCCTGTTCCAGGACGCCGTGAAGTCCGGAGACGACTCGTTCGCGATCTTCCGGATGGATGTGATCGTACCACCACTGGATCTCGGGGAAGATCTTCGTCTGCTTGTGGCCGAAGACGTGCTCGACCGAGTCGTTCCAGGTGAGCGCATTCGTTCGAATGTCCCAGTCCCATATCACGTCGTTGGTGGCTCTTGCCACGAAGCCAAGGCGCTCGTCTGTCGACCGCGCCGCCCGCTCGGCTTTCCGCTGATCCGTCACATCAACCACGATCGCGACTGCGGCAACGATTTTTCCGTCGGCATCGGCCACCGGCGCCGAGCTCATTCGAATGAATCCGTCGGTGCCATCGCCGCGTCGGATGCGAATTTCCTCTCCGCGTACAGATTGCTGCTTCAAAACCGTGCGTGCCAACGGCCAGTCCATGGCACCGAGGCGCGTGCCGTCGTCGCGAAATCCGATCCACTCGTCGTAGCTGTTCAGATCCGGTGCGGGCTTGAACGAAGTCAAGAAGATCTCGGTCATCTGGGCGTTGACCGAGACGAGCCGCCCCGACGGAACTTCCGCCACAACAACGCCGACCGGCATCTGCTGCTGCACGGCGTGCGCGAGCGTCCGCTCGGCAATGAGGCGCAGATGCGTGTCGTGCGCCGCGCGCGAGGCAATGCGGCGTTGAATCTCCGACATGACCGCTGTGGCGAGTGCGGTCAGCACTTCGACGTCGCGCCCACTCCAGTCGCGAGGCCTCTCATCGAAGGCGCACAGTGCGCCGAGGATATGCCCGTCTTCTGTTACGAGTGGTACTCCTGCATAAGCCCGGACTTTGGTGTCGCGGTCGGCGAAAGCGGGCTCGTTCCGCGCATCAGCCATGATGAGCGGAATACCCTTTCCCACGACGTCCTGGCAGAACGATGCGTCGAGCGGATTCCAGCCAGCGGGCGGCGAACTGCCGTTACCAGCTACACTCTTGAAGCACTGTCGTTTGGCGTCGACGAGCGAGATCAGAACCGTGGGAACGCTGAGCAGGTCCGCCGCGAGACGCGTGAAAATGTCCAGGCGGTCGTCTGCAGCTCTCTCGAGAAGTCCTGTATTATGGAGAGCAGCGAGCCTGACGGGGCTTGTCAGTGCGTAATCGTTGGCCAAGAAGTGATTGCGGAGAAGAGAAGTCGAACACTATCTGACGAGCAACACATGGTTCCGGACACGGTCTCGACACGCCAATACTGCAAGAATCACAGCCAGCAAGGCCGCCTCAGGCCCGCGGGAGGGACGTGACCGAAGGCATCTCCGAACGCGCTCCAGAGGGCTCTGGGGGTTTACCAATCAATTCCGAACGGATCTCCCGGCGGGGCACGTAGCGCGGGAGTAGGGGACGGAAGCTCTTGACGCTCGAGCCAGCGATTGAGATCCGCGGCGATGCTCGTCCAGTGCGCGCGGTGCTGTTCGCCTCCCGAAGCAGCAAGCGCGCGGCTACGGGCGCGCAGGGAACTCATCTTCAGCTCGACAAGCGACCGGACCTCCGTTGCCGCTTCTTTGTCCGCAGCCAGAAGCAGCATGCGATCGACGACCGCTCGCTGCGCCACCCGCCTCAACGCGGCAAGTTTGGGACTGGCAGGATCAGGGGCGCCCCAGTCAGCGGTCAGGGCATCGACCACCTCTCCGAGCGTAAGAGGGTGCACCGCGCGGGTCTGAAACGCGACGACACGCGCGGCGCGCTCGCGTTGAAGAATTCCGTCTACGATCATCTGCGCCAGCGTGCGCGCGGCACCCAGCTCGTCGAACGCCGGACGTGTGCGGCTGCTGAACAGCTCGACGTAGGGCTGGTAGGAAAAGGGCCGCGGTCCGAGCAGTGTGACGACCGTATCGGGAATCGCCAGTTCACGCGGGTCCAGCGCCGATATGAGGGACGCCAGTGCCGCGCGCTGGGCGGCCGGGTCGATAGGGCGGGTCGCCTGCACACGGTCGCCCCGGACAGCGTTTGCGTACTCCATCCCGCCGATCGTCTTGGTTAGCGAGTTGAGCGCGAACCGGTGCATGAAATAAAGTGGAACGAAGCGCTCCTGGAGAAGCGCGATTGGCTCCCCGACGCGAATGTTGCGCTCTCCGAATCTGGACATTGCCACTCTTCGGGCCCCCATCTCGTGCTGCAGGAACTCCGAGGGTGTCGACGCATCGTCCCAGAGATTCGTCCGTGGGTCAGACGCGAAGTCGGGACGCGCGTCCGCGTCCGAGAGGAAGAGGAATCCGCGTCGCAATCCATCTTCGACGATGGCGCGCAACGAGTCCGTTTCGGATTGGGGAGGAAAAATGCCGTAGCCCCAGTGAATCGCGAACACATCGTAAGCGCCGGGACCCACTGCGTAAGCACTCGAGACGTCGATGTCGCCACTCGCGTTGACGGAAACACGTGGCGGGGGATAATCCATTACCGATCCCCGATCGTAGGTCGATGCGATGTAGTTGTGGGAGAGGCCCAGCGTGTGTCCGACTTCGTGCGCGCTGACCTGCCGGACGCGCGCAAGCACAAACGCGGTATCAGCGGCCGCCGCGTCCGCGCCAAACAATCCGGCGTAGATGTTGTAATCCGTTCGGGCGCGGTGCGAATCAAGACGCGCCATGCCTTTGATGATCTCGCCGGTCCGCGGGTCGCTAAGTGCGCCCCCAACCGACCATCCACGCTCGTTTCGATTCTCCCACTGGACGACATTGTAACGAGCGTCCATCGGGTCCACCCCTTCGGGCAGGTCCTCGACCCTGAAGCCACCTTTCAGTCCCGCCCGGTCGAAGGCTTCGATCCACCAGCTGACGCCCTGCTTGGTCGCGGTTCGGATGGGCTCCGGAATGCCGCGGTCGATGTAGTAGACGAGCGGGTTCCTGATCGGACTGTTTGGATCCGCGGGATTTACGCGCTCGAGCCGGTGACGCGCGATCCAGCGCTGCTCGAGCGGCTGCTGAATGGGCTGTGCGTAGTCCTTGAACACGATGCCGAAGTAGCCGACCCGCGGGTCGAGCACACGCGGCCTGTACCCACCGTCGGGAAGCGGCAGCAGCGAGATGTGCTGCCTGAGTGTGAATGATTTTCCGTCAGGGACAATGGACGATATCGTTTGGCCGGCGCGGCCCTGGGTGGAGAATGTGAGCGCTACGTCGACTTCGGTGTTCTCCGGAAAAGCTTTCGTGTAAGGTCTGTAGATACTCGACCTGTCGCGAGCGACGGAATACGATCCCTCATTGCTCGACGTGATGGTTCCGGCCACGTCGTTCCAATCGCGCATGAAGAACTCGGTGGCATCGACGACCAGGTGTTGCCCGTCCTGCGCCATGATCGGGAGCGATGCCGCAGTACTCGGCGGAAATGCTTCGAGGACCGTTCGCGCGTGCGCCGGATTGTCGAGCGCCGACGTTCGGTAATTCCAGTTCTCGAACACGACCAGGACGTGGTCTCCGTTCTTGTCGAAGCGCGCGATATAGGAATCGCCGCTCGCACCCCGGTCGAGGCCGATCGGATTCGATCCCAGGCCAGTGGCTAGGCTGACGAACATGAGCGCACGCGTTGAGTCGCGCGGAATCTCGAGGAAGATCTTGCCCTGTTTCGCATCCAGGTAAAGCGGGATAAAACCGTCGCGCCGCTCCATTCCGGCCGTCTTCACCTGGAGCTGCGATCCGGCCGCAGTCTCGGGAGTCGGCTGGGTCGCTGTCTGGCGCGAGGTCGACGCGCAAGCGACGGTGGCGACGAATGTAGCAATGCGAGCGATTGTGTTTCTGCTTGGCATGCCGCAGGAGGCTAGGGGAAGGCGAAAATCCCACGGTAGGACCCGGTGCGCAAGGCGCTGATAATTGCTAACTGCAAAAGCTAGCTCTTCTCGCAGTTCAGTCTGCTCGTTCTACCTCCGAAATTCGGGCGGCGCGGATTTCAGTTGAAGCAGTACGAGAAGTGGCTAGCGGGATCGTCACCGTGAATACTGACCCGACGCCAACCTCGCTCCGCACCTGCACGTCGCCTCCCATCCCCCGTGCCAGACCGCGGCTGATTGCCAAACCGAGTCCGGTCCCCTCGGTAGTTCGCGTCAGGCCCTGATCGAGCTGTACGAACGGCTGGAACACCGCCTCCTGCTTGTCGTGCGGGATGCCGGGGCCGTTGTCCTTGACGTGGATCGAAATCAATTTCTCCGATAGAGTGCACGAGAGCCTGATGCGCCCGCTCTCCGGCGTGAACTTCACGGCGTTGGAGAGAAGGTTGATCATGATCTGGCGGAGCTTGTCCGCATCGGCACGCGCGTACACGTTGGCGGGCGGCGAAGCGCATCGGTAATGGATGGACTTGGCGAGCGCGAGCGAACTGACCACGGCGTCGAGGTCGCCGATCAGGGCGCGAAGCGGGACATCGATGATGTCGAACTTGACCTCGGTGGCCTCGAGACGAGTGAAATTCAAAATGTCATTGATGATTCCCAGCAGGTGGTGCTGGCTCCGCTTGATGCGCGCGAGGTCGGATTTCTGCGCATCCGTCAGCGGGCCGCGCAGCTCCATTTCCAATAGGTCCACATAACCACCGATCGAGTTTAGCGGAGTCCGCAGCTCGTGGCTCATGACAGTGAGGAACTCGGCCTTCGAGCGGTTGGCGGCGTCAGCAGCGGCCCACGCTTTTCTCGCTTCGCTGATAACGGCGCGCAGCTCTTCGTTGGTGAGGGCCAGCTCGTGTGCGAGCTCGCGCGCCTCGTTGGTCTGGTGCGCGAGTTGGCGCGCCTGGGTCTGAAGGAGATGATTGCTCTCTTCCAGCGCAGCCACGCGTGCAGCCGCGATCTCGCGCTGGCGTGACATCCTCACAGCGCGAATCACCGCGTTGACCTTTGCGAAGGTAAATGGCATTTTCGCACCCGTTACTCGGGTTACTCTGCAGACGATTGTTTGTGATTCTTAGGCACCCAAACGGGCCATATCTCGGGCGGGAAGCCTCTCAATCGCACTCAACGAAGATTTGTGATATCTCCCGGATGAGTTCCGGCCCATTATCTTGAAGGCCACCAAGACGGTGTTTCGCGTGTGTATGGGCACAACCGGGCACAGGGTCGGACAACATCTAAACACCATTGACAAAAACTCCTCGTATCCGTTCCGTATCCGTTATGCGTATTTCCTATCCGCTCTCCGTCCGGAGTGTATCCATGCCCACCGCTTTTAGAGCTTTTGCGGCTTCAATCTCACTACTTGCCTCGGCGCTCTTCGTTGTCTCTGCCTGCTCGGAATTGCCGAGCGCCCCGAACGAGGGACAATCGACGATAGCGCCCCTCTTTGCGAAGGCCGTGGCGACCACGACGACAGCATTTGCGTCCGATCCGACGTGGTTGCCGGCGTCCCAAAACGTCTGCCTGAACGCCTCATCGCCCTCGCCCTGTCCGGCAGGTGCAACGCTGTACGGATACGCCGGCAACGGCTGGACGGCGCCTCTATCGACTATTCCGGGAGCGACTTGGATCTGGGCAGCGGGGATCACCGGCGCAACTGTCCCGGCCTTTCCGGCGGAGTTCACCTTCTCGAAGACTTTCAGCAACGTAGGGCTTCCGATCTCAGGCTCCATATCGGTTGCTGCCGATGATTTCGCCGCCATACTCGTCAACGGTGTACTGGTTGGAACGACCGGCAGCCGGACCGATGCAGCACTTGCCGGTGCCGCTTCATCGACACTCAAGACCTTCGATATCGGGCCGTTCCTCGTCCCGGGCACCAACGTGATCACCGTCGAGGGGGCAAACGGCAACTTTGGTTGCGGGAGCGGGCCGTATAGCTGCAATCCGGCTGGTGTAGTCTTTGGCGGGTCGCTGAACTTCCAGGGCAACCCTGCTACAAAGGACGAGTGCAAAAACGGCGGTTGGGTCATCTTCGCCTTCGAGAACCAGGGCCAGTGTGTCCGGTTCATCGAGACAGGAAAAGACAGCAGGTAGGTCCGTGAGCATCATCGCCAGCTAGGTAAAAGAATCGCAAAGCAGAAGCCCTTGCGCCGCCGACTCGCCGAAATGAGCGCGGGGCGGCTCATGGGTCTCGACGCGGAGCGGACGACGTTCGAGGATTTGGTCGCCACCCTCTTGGACGACTAGGCTGAATGGCCGTCGCTCTGCGAAACGCGTCGAGGCGGCCTTCGTACATCTGAGAGCCGGGAGTTTTCGTTCGCGTCGTTCCCAGCTCTGGCCGAACTACTCCGCGAGCGGCGCGTTCTCGAAGAGTGCTTCCAATCACGACCGGCACAAATCGAGCAGAATCCGGCGCTTAAGCGGAGTAAAGCGGGATTCGCGCAGGTTGTCCAAGTCGTTTACCAGTGTGAAGTTTCAGTGTTCTTGACCCGGTAGCTCAGTTGGTAGAGCAACGGACTTTTAATCCGTAGGTCGTGGGTTCGAAACCCACCCGGGTCAACTGGCGTCGGCGTTGCACGGGGGCTAGCTTGGCGAAAGTGGCAGGCTGCTTCCCCGGAGTGTGGAATGCGGCAATTCAATTGGGTTCTCGTCGCCGGAATTTTCTTCGCAGCCTCGCTTAGTAGCTGCGCCACGACTGGCTATCGTTCGACAGAAACCCCCGCTCGCTCGGATCTTATCAGCTCGGCCGAGATCGCGCGCTCATCGTCGACGAACGTCTGGGACCTCCTCCGCCAGCGCGCCAGGCAATACAACTTCGCCGAGGATCGTTATGGACGACCGCGCTTTATTACGACGAAGCGCGGTCGCAGCACCATCGCGCTCGCGGGATCCGACAGTCCTCTCGTGCTGATCGACGGTGCTCGCCTGAGCGATGTAGCCGCGCTGCGCGACATGCCGACCGATTCTGTCGAGAGCATCGAGCTGCAGAGCGGAATCAATGGCACGTCGTCACAGGGTACCAACGCTCCTGCCGGCGTTATTTACATCCACACCAAGGAAGCGTCTTCGACCTAGTGGAGAACGCGGCTAAACACGGCTTCTTGCCGAATCGACACGTTGACGCGAGAAGCAAAGCGCTCCGTCGAGGTGATCTCCCGGCGGAGCGCTTGTTTTCTTATCCAGGTGTCGGCCTACGCTACATTCTGCTTGCAGGCCGTCTTGTCGTACTGGGGATTGTTCTGCTCCTGGAAGGGTACCGGCACGTTCACATCAGTGCCGTATAAACCTCCCTTGAAGTAAGCGCCGTTCGGAAAGACCGTATTCACCGGGCGGCCGTACTGACGAATCAACCGGCGGAGATCACCCAGCCGGTGTGATGTCAGGAAGAGCCAATAAGCTCTCTCCTTGAAGAGTTGATCCTGCTGCGCAGCCGCTGTGACCTGCAACGTTAGCGGCGGCAGCGAGTTGGCGGGATACCCACGAAGAGCCAGAAGAGCGGCATTGCTACGTAGTGCATTCAGTGTGGTGAGCGCGCCCGCCGCATCGCCCGCGTTCAGCGACGCTTCGGCCTCGATCAGGCGCGCTTCGACGCCGTCGGCAATCGTGACCGGCGAAGAACGCGCTGGATACTTTGCCTGAACCCACTGAATGGTGGTCCCGTCAAATCCTTTGTTGCCCTGGCCGGCCCGATTGGCAACGCTGTCCGCGACTCGCGGATCTACCAGGCCAGCGGTCTTTTTCAGGTTTCCATCCGACTGGTAAGGAAGCCCAACGCCAGCCTCGGCATCGGCCTCTCCGAACCGGGCGACGCTGAACGTCAGACCCCACGTACCATTGTTCTGGCGGCCGGTGGTTTCGGAGTGAACGTAGTTGTACTGGAATGTCGTCGAAACTCCGGCCACGGCGGCCGCGGCTTCCGGGTACTTCGCCTGATCGAGCAGCGCGCGGCCCTTTCCGACCTGGGCCAGCTGCTTGAACGTGGCGGTTAGAATCGTTGCCTGGGGAACTGCCAGCGCCTGGTTGAATTTCGAGATAGCGCTGTCCAGGAGCGTGTTGGTCGGCTCCGCGGCGCCGAATGTAAACGACCCATCCGCGTTCTGCTTGCTGATGGGCACGCCTCCACAATAGTTCTCTGCGAACAGGATGTACGAGAGGCCACTCAAAGACAGCACTTCAGGAAATCCGACGCTGTCGGCCGCCTTTTTCGCGCTGAGGCGGTAATTGTCAATCGCCAGATCGGCGAACGACCGTGCGCGCATCAGATCGAAGAAAGTTCCGATCAGACTCGTGTTCGGCAGAGTCATCGCGCGCTGATCGATCTCGATGCGCGTCGGAAACGTCTCGGTATTGATGAACTCGTCCGACACCAGAGCAGAGAGGTGCACCTGTTCGACGTCGGCGGCGCCGCCATTGTATGCGACTCCAAAGTTTCCGACTGCGCCGGCGCGTTGCGCCGGCAACGCTCCTGCGCCCTGGAGTGCGTCCGGTCTCGCTACGTCCGGATCAGTGACTGTAAGCAGTTTGTCCGAGTTGCAGGCCGCAAAAACGGCGAGCAATCCGGCCGCGGCCAGGCGCGCCGGCGTGAGCCGCCGATCGCGCAATGAGTTTTTATATCGCATTTGAATTATCTCAGTGGGTGAAGGTGGCTCAGAAGTTGACCGTGACGCGAGCTGTCCAATTCCGCGTCGGCGGTAGTGTCAGGAAGTCGGAGGTGCTGAAATTCGTGCCCGGAGTAGAGTTGGTTTCCGGATCGAAGCCGGTGTAGTTGGTCCATGTGTGAAGGTTCCTGCCAGTGATGCTCAACTGCATGGCTCGCCCGAAATATCGAGTCATGGCTTCGGGAGCTCGCAGAGTGAACGTGAGCTCGCGGAGCTTGGTAAAGGTTGCATCCTCGATGTAACCGGCGTCGGTGCCCAGAGCGCTGGCAGCGATCGCCGCGGCCTGATCCGCAAAGGGAGTGGTCTTGTCGTACGCTTCCTGGCAATTGAAGAAAGTGCAACGGAACCGGCGCGTCAGATTGAACAGCTTGTAACCACCCTTGTGATCGAAGAAGGCCGAAATCGTGAACATCTTGTTGAGGGTCAGCGTCGGCGTGAACCCGAACTGGTGCGTCGGGAGCGGGTTGCCGAGGTAAACGACATCAGGCGTGAGCGTGATCTCGCTGCGCGCGATGATACCATCTCCGTTGACATCGCTAAACGTGTAGCCGCGCTGGAAATACGACCCCAGCGGGAATCCCACCTTGTGCAGCTGCTGTGTATTCACCACGATCGGTGGCACTGGACTGTCCGTCGGGAGCTTGCCCAGTGTCAGGAGCTTGTTGTCGTTCGTGGAGCTCGTGATGCCAAATTCGAAGCCGACGCGCTCCAAGTCGAGAACGCGCGTGTTCATCACGAATTCCCAGCCCTTGTTGCTGACCGAGCCCAGGTTCTGGAACTGGGTCGTGGTGAGACCCAACGAGGGCGGAAGCGGAACGGCTACCAGAAGATCATCCGTTCTCTTGTTGTAATGGGTGACTTCCATGCCGACCCGCTCATCAAAAAAACCGGCGTCGAAGCCAAGCTCCGTCTCTTTCGATTTCTCAGGGCGCAGGTTGGGATTACCAGTTCCACCTACGGTGATCCCCGGAACGTCGGTGCCACCAACGGTTACCGTCTGGGCGTTGAAGAACGTAATCGCGTCACGGAAGTTGGGCTTCTGACCAGATTTTCCGTTCGCCGCTCGCAGCCGCAGCGAGCTGAAGTAAGGAGTTTTCGGGAAGAACTGCTCCTCGTTCACCACCCACGAAAGCGTGACCGACGGATAATTGATACTCCCGAAGTTCTGTCCGAAGGCGCTGTTCTTGTCATTGCGCAGGGCACCACTCAGAAAGATACGATCTCGCCACGCGAGATCTTCGCGGAGAAGACGACTGATCGTCTTGTTGTCCGTGTTCGTCTCA
>WNGI01004328.1_pt1 | contig 13444 bp, 14 predicted proteins | sample 5400621 | NCBI WGS metagenome assembly WNGI01 (sample SAMN13153374, study PRJNA577476) | soil metagenome | isolation source: 20 cm soil or saprolite under Garry oak tree replicate 1 | place: USA:California | collected 2016-06-15
TTTGTTCCGGCGAGCTCGAAGGCCCCGATTCGGTTCAATTGCAATTCTATGAACCCGGCACCGACGGAAAGATGCATGAGATCAAGCGCTCAATTTTCCCGATTGCCGATAGTATGGAAGATCGTTGGCAATTCGACTTACCACGAGAAGGCAAAACGATTGTCGTGCGCGCACGCAAGAGCAAGAAGGTCCTGCACAAGTTCACCTGGACGGGCGAAAAGTTTCAGGAAGACAAATGATGGTCATCGCTTTTAGATCGACAAAGCCTCGGATTGTTACCCAATGCTCATGAATTCGATCGATACACTCGAAGTCGAGCAAATCCGAAAGGATACTCATGAAACGCTGGTTCTTCATCCGCGGCAAGAGTCGAAAGACCGCAGCCGATTACTATGGCGAAGGTGAAGAATAATTTCATTGGCGGTTGGTCCCTCAATCGTTAGGTAGTCGGCGCATCTTCAGTATTTCGACACGCGGCCCCTTCGGGCCGTCACTCAGGCGTAAACGTTCGCTTACCTTAAAGGTTGTTTCGCCCCTGCAGTCGCCAACGCGGCATTGCTCCGACGCCTCAAGATCGATCGTGCCATCGTTGCTCACTTTGTTGATTTGGAGCGAAAGCTCGCCGGCGGCGCCATTCTCCGAATCGAAACGCTTTTTAACAAAGGCGTAAGTTTTCTTTCCGATCGCTTTGTCCAGGTCCACTGTGACGGCAAGCTTTGGGCCTGAACTGATCTTCCCCGTCACGCACTCGGTAGAGCTCCATTTGTCGTCCCAGAGCTGCACAAACTTAAGCGAGTCCGGTGACCACCTAAGGATACATTGTTGGTGATTATAACGGCGCTTCGTCCCAAGGTAATGGCACCCTGTTTTGCCAAGAATTTTTTTTTCAGCCAGATCAATGATGTAATTCGGCACGTCGTAATCACGCGCGCCGTTCTCGTAGAAGTAGTTCTCATCCCCATACAGCGTGTCCCAATTGGATTGCTCAGGCGGTAGGCCCATCGCGACGGCAAACCGGCCATCTGGCGAAACGCTTCCATGAATGACGCGATACTTGTCTGAGTCGCCTTGAACGCTAGCGAACGGGTCGAAAAATTGCGGCGGACCGGCCTTCCTCAGGGCGGACGCGAGTTCGTGCGACTCACTCCCTAGAAATTCTTCTGCGCCGCCGCTATCGCTTTTGTTCTCCTTGGAAAGGTCGACCACCACATTCGACACACGGACCGTGTCGCTGGGTTCACCTGTTTTGAAACGCGCGCTCTTTCTCAACTCGCGGATCAGGTGGTCGAGGCCTTCCTCGGTTTCGCCGAAATATTTTCGCGATTCCTCCACCTGCGTTCCGCCGTCGGGCAACGGCATTTCCTTGCGCGTAAGCACGAACAGCCCTCTCCAGCCAAAGTCACTATCCAAATCGTGCGGGATGTATTCTGTGAGCTCGCGTCCAGAGGCATCCGTGCGCTCGACTGAGACCTTGATCAGGTCCCCGGCGCCGTTGTACCATTCCTGCCTAACTGTTGTCGCGCCGCCAGACTCGTCTTTGCTGGTATAACGAATCGAGCGTGCGAGTTGGTCTTCGACTTGACGATAACGCTCCGCTAACATGTTCACCTGCTCGTCCACTGAACGCGCGCCTGATGCTTTGCACGCGATTGCGACAACTCCAATAACCACTGAGAGACGAAAGAAAGTGTTTTCTTTCATAGGTTAACTAATGACCCTCCGTCTCGGTCTGATTCACTTACGCTTTTCTTCTTCTAGTAGCTTAGTTGCTTCTTCGAGATTAGCTCTCGTCGCAAATTTCTCCAGGCCGCGATTGAGTTGATCCGTGGAAGCGGCGCCGAGCTCGATGGAAGTCTTGAAGTCAGCGATAGCGCGTTGCAGATCAGCAATTTTCGATTGTTGGTCTTGCGACGCTTTTGCTCGGTTAAGGTAAAGCATGCCGCGGTTCTGATAAACGAAGGGCGCAAAATTTCCTTTCACCTTGATCGCCTTCTCGTACAACGCCAGGGCTTCTTTATAATTCTTGTTCATTTCCGCCCGGCCTGCCTTCATCGACAATTGTCGATCTTCCGTAACAACAGCAGGCTCGCGCGGGTATTGCTTTCCCACCGCATCAGCCGCTTCGCTTTTTACGCGCGTATTCAGCTCGATGTGGATTTGAACCGGCCAATCGGGTTGAGGAGGAGCGCGTAAACGCAAATCGCCGAGCTTGCTTGCGACACAGGCCGCCTCGGTCGAGTCGGGTGGCTGTAAAACTTGTGCTACGTGACCGTCGCCGGCGAAAACAAAAACCAGGTCGAAGATTAGTGGCTTGGAATCTTTCGCACACTGGCCGACAATATCTGTCAGCCGGTTCGACACAGTCATGTTGAAGTCAAAATCGTAAAGCTTTCCCGCTTCCGTTTCTGTCAGGCGTTTTGCTTCAGCCACGGCATCTGTTAGCGATGCAAAACGGCTGGGACCTGCAGCCATCGGCGACGCGGATTTGACTGGAGGGGATGATTGATCGGAGTTCGGTTCGAGATAGACCAAGCTCTTGAGAACTTTCTCCAGCGCGGGGGCGTCTTTGGAATAGCTCGTCTTATCGCGGGATGACAGAACAATGTAAGCGACGGCGTGCGGAAGTTGGACGTAGGCTACGCGCTCCCACTGCGAGTAAGTCTTTGAGGCTGGATACTCATTAATGAAGTAGTCGCGGCCATCAGCCGTCTTGCCGGAGGCGATTTTCTCTTTCGGTTTGCCGTGCACCCTTTCCATTTCTTTGATGGCCGTCGAAACGAATGCATTCACATCTTCAAACTGAGTACCGGCAATCTTCGCATAGATGATCGTTTTCGCGTCCGCCCAGGACGAACCCTTCGGGTAAAGGACACATGGCAACCCTTGTTTGACTCCGGATTTGTTGTCCAAAACCCAGCCTTCCGGCGCATCGATTTTGAATGCGGCTTTCGGGCCGTAAACAATTCCGCCGAGATAGCCCTCCTGACCAAGCATGCACGGAGAGAACGCAATGACCGCGAGCAACGCGATTGGGTGTATTTTTGTTTTCATTTAAAAGATCTCATTCCAGTTGTCAGCATGGTGGTCGAACAAAGACACGAATTGCACGAATTACCACGAACTGATATGTCCAGACTCTCTTGTTGGATCATTTAGTGTGAATTGGTGGAATTAGTGTCTTGAGTTTTGCTAGTCAGCAGCGCTTTGATTTTCTTCATGTCGGGGTGAATGATGCCTGCTTCTTCGAGTTCCTTGAAATCGTCTAACACAGCTTGGCTGAAGGTTCGCTCGTCGTCGCGGAGCTTGGCATTTTTGTTTTCCAGATAGATAGCCTTCGCTTTGTCGAATTGGTTATCGAAAAGATAACTGTGGGCGAGAATGACCTTGATCATCGCCGCGTTATGCGGGGATAGTTCCAAGGCGTTGAGAGACGCTGCTATGGCCTCACGGGGGTTTCGATCGAAAAGATGATACCAGGCCAGGGATAAGTAGTAATCCCAACCTTTTGAGGTTAACCCAATGGCGTTCTGTACATCTTCCGCCGGGCTAGATTGTTTCTCTTCGGCAGCAGATTGACCACGGTTGCGATAGCCATCCGCGCCGCGCTTCCGTCCCGATATCTCCTTGGATGTAAACTTTGCTTGTTTGACGTCCCACGTCGCTTCAACACGCCCACGCCACGCGTCAGGGCTCAAGCCTAGATCGTTCGGACTAGTATGCACCTTAGCATCGATGACGACGCGGCTGGTGCCGTCGAGTTGGAACGTCGTATCCTCGACGAAAATGACTTTGCGATAGTTAGGCGGCAACAGATCATGCGCTTTGCGCAGGATGTTCGTCATCCGACTTGGCTTGCCTTTATGAAATTCGACCAGGAAAACGTCGTGCGGACCCCACTTCCCGTCGAGCGTGATGAGTGCGACCGAGCTGTCATCCGACCATTCGGCACTGATGCCGCCGTTGCTTTGGTGTTGAAAGTAGGGTTCCTCTGCTTGCAGGGCGCCGAGAATGCTGAACGGCTGTAAGGTGACCACGTAATCCTTCGCATTATCAGACGATTGGTAGTAATCGTCAGTGGGGTAAATCACAGCGAACTTTTTGTTCGGCGAGATCGTGCTGCGGGCGATGAGATAATTCTTTGCGTATTTATCCGGCAGGCCAGTCGAGGAATCAGTTTCGGATTCTGCCTCCTCCTCCTCCGGTTCAGGTTGCGGCCGACCGGCTAAGAACACAGTCTCCGCACCATCGGGAGCAAATCTTGAAATGCCTCCGCCAAAGCTTTCCGCGACGAACAGGTTGGCTGAGGCATCAAAGGCAAAGCCGCGGGGTGATGTTGTTACCTCAGCGAAATCGCTTTTAACGCCGCCAGGCGTAAATTTGAAGATCGTGTTTCCCGTATCGCCGACATAGACGTTACCTGCCTTATCAACAGCCAGCGCATAGGTTGTTATACCCGTAGCGAAGTCGCTCTTAGCCCCGCCAGGTTCGTATTTGAAGATACTATGCTTCAGTGGAACTCCGGCAAAAAGATTGCCCGCCTGGTCACAAGCCAGGATCTTAGCTGCGATCTCCGTAGTGGCGAAGACGCTCTTATCTCCCTTTGGAGTAAGTTTATAGATCGAGCCGGTGTCCCAATCCGAGACGAAGAGATTGCCTGACGGGTCGGTTGCCAGGCTGTAAGGAAGGCACACGCCGCTGGCAAACGTGCTTTGGGTACCATCCGGACTGAATTTGAGGATCGTGCCGCCGACGTGATACTCGCCGCTTGGGCTTAACACGAAGAGATTGTTCGCCGCATCAAACGCAAGCCCATTGCCATTGGACAAGCGAACCCCGGTAACAAAAACGCTTCTCGTCCCATCGGGAGTAAGTTTAAAGATTGTTTGGGCCGCGTGATCTGCGACAAAGAGATTGCCAGAGTGATCAAAAGCCAGGGCCGTCGGGTTGTTCAAATCAACTCCGGCCGCGGCGTCGATGGAAGCTAACAACGTTGCCAGGCACACCACTGTAAGGACAATTCGAATTGGCATTCGGTTAGTTGAAGACATCAATTGCAAAAACCATAACGACCTGCCAAAGGCTCGAGCCAGGTGTTCGACGATCTAGTGTGGATTGGTGGATCTGGTGTCTTGAGTTGTGCTGGGCATCAGCGCTTTGATCCTGTCCATATCCAGCTGGTAGACGCGCTCGTGCGGCTGCAGTTGAATAGCTTTCTGCATGTCCGTGATGGCCGCATCATACTCTTCCTTGTCAGCATGAACCCAGGCGCGGTTCCAGTAAGCAAAATGGTTCTTGGGATCGAGTTCTATGGCGCGATTGAAGTCAGCGATAGCCCGATTCCGGTCCTCTTTTTCGTATTCGGCGTTGCCGCGCCGGCGATAAGCCTCGCTATCTTTCGGGTTGCGCCTGATATCATCCGTAAAATCCCGGATCAACTGGTCGTAGTCGGGAAAGAGGTACTTTGCTGACTTGGGGAAGTGCCGGCGAAAGTATTCTTTGCCATTAAATGGAAATACGAGGTCGGTCCCTTCGATGCTCACAAAATCGCGCGACTGTTCCCGTAGATATTTGGCGTACGCGTCGTCGCCGATGAGATGGATCACAACGCACATAACACCGTCGTGCTCTTCCGCAGCACCTCCGTCCACGGCAATGTTATCGAATGTCCTCAGCGCTTGTTGGTCGCCGCGCGCAGCCGCCTGGGTCATTTCGTAATAATTAACACCTTGCTCTCGCGCTGTTTCGTCAATTTCAACGCCCTTCTCCGATTTGGGAGGCAGATCAGCTTTGGTAAAATAAAGCTTGATCCGGCTGCAATCCATCCAACCGCTCACGCCGGATTTCAGTCTTACTTCGCACCAATCTTCGCCCTCTTTCTTCTTGAACTGAAACGGCTCGCCAGCCTTGACCTTTGTTATAACTGGTGCGTCAGCTCGTTTCTCCTTGCGTAAATTCACATAGCCATCCGGATCATCTACGACGCCGCGAAATTCCGACACGTCCGCAAACCCAAGGAATTCGCGCGGCACGGTTTCTTCACTCTTTTCGTCTGGGGCCGGCGATGACTTCTCGGATGCACTCTCGCCGGAGACGGGTTTCTCGTTCGCAGCAGGTACTGAAAAACCGCAACCAATGGCGCACGCGATTGAGACGAAGGTAAAAGACAGTCTCATTGTTCTTTCTCTCGCTTTTCGACTTCTTTCTCCGACATCCGATGCATTTTGACGATTTTCCAGTTGCCAGCATCATCGAACTTGAGGGTGAAAAGAAAGTCCCCGCCGAAATCGAGATCTTCTGCGTAGGTTTCGCCCCTATTGACTCGTTCCGCTAAGGAAGCGTGCACCACCAGTGTGCTCGCGTCGACCCATTGATCGGCTTCGACTGTCCACCAAAGGCTCCGCAGCGAAGTCTTTTTGGATAAGCCTTTCCTCTTTAGCTGTCCTGTGACGACGCCATCGACCCGCTCGAAGGCCTTGTCTTCGGGGGATTCTAGCGCTACCCAGTGATCGTCACGCAACTGGTAAAGCGAGCTTTGATGTCCCCGGCTCCGCTTGAGCGCAAACCGTTTTGAATCCGGCGCCCAAAGCACCCCGCCGGGACCTTGTTCCCACAAATCCAATACCACCTGCTTTGTGTCGGCCTTTAAGATTTTTGGTTCCTCTCCGCCGATGTGTTGCCATTTTTTATCCGGCGATAGCGAAGTCGAGTTCGGCTCCGCCGTCGTTTCTGTCGCTGTGTTTGTTTCTGCGGCCTTCTGCGGCTCAGGCGAGGGCGGCGGCGTCACTGTACCTTCTTCGCGAGGAGTTCCGTTTTCGCCGAGCCTGGTCTTTAGCTGTTTGATCCGCTGTTGAGTGAGTTCCGTAATCGTTTCGTAGCGAATTGTGGGAGCCATTGACCCGCCACGCGCCTGATCAGCTGCAAACGCTGCCTCGGCATCGCGAAAGGCGAGCCATGCGCGCTGGCTTTCCTTCAGCTTTTGTTTGCTCTCGGCATCCGGAAGTTTTGCCAATAGCGCTTCATAAGTCTTGTTGAGTTCTGCATCGGCTTGCTCAAACTCCGCGCGCACCTGGGCGTTCATGGCCGCCTGCGTCTGCGCGTGCATTTGCGCGATGGGAACAAGAAGCGATACCAGCAGCGCTACGTGAAGTTGTTTTGGGAAACGCAAGATTGACCTCTATTGTTATTCGGTTTCAGATTCCTCAAACATTTTCATCGCGTCTTCTTCGTTCAGCTCGCGTGTTCCGGTGATGTTCCAGTTCCCACGATTGTCGCATTTCACTGTGAACAGCACACCACTGATGAGGGAAGCGGCCTCACCAGAACCTCTCATCGCAACGCCGCCTTCCGAATAGGCGAGTGCCTCGAACGTGTCATTATGGATCCAACGCAGCACCCGCCACATGTCCTCGATTGGATTCACACTCTCCGCGCCAGCCTCCTTCAACTGCTTTTGCTTCGCGCGTGCCATCAGCTTCCTCACCGCCGCGGCTTTCTTTTCCAAATCCGGCAGCTTCTTCCATTTCGTGCCGGTAAGCTCGTACAGATCACACGAGTAATACTTACCGCCTGCTTGATAATTGAAGGCGAGCCGTTGCGAGTCCGGCGCCCAGATAAGCTTTCCAGTTTTGGTTTTGAGGGGGCCATCATTCTCGGGATCGCTTAGCTTAATTACTGGCTTTTCCCTGTCTGAGCGCGCGAGCACCGCGGAATCGTCATCCTCGACGCGATACTCCCATTTCTTGTCGGGGGAAATTGAAGTCGGTGACGGCGAAGGCGTTTGACCAGGTGAGGACGCCTGCGCATTGGAAAAACTGCAACTGATAGTGCACGCGACGATTACGACGAAGGCGAATGTGCGCTTTCCATTTTGCATAAGCTAAATATGGATCGAGACCGCCAGTTGTTTCAAAGAATTCAAAAAAGGTGAAAAACGCTGTCATTGTTCGCCTTCGAGCTCTTTTTTCGACATCTGATGCGTTTTGACGGTCTTCCAGTCGCCAGCCTCGTTGAATTTCAGTGTGAAGAGGAAACCCGTCGTCATTCATTAACGTTATCGAGGCCGGCAAATTTCCAGCCGCTCTTGGTCGATTCAAAAATGAAGCGAATCGGTGCATTCTCCCGGTCGTCTGGAGTTTCCTTGAACGGGCAATAAATCTCATACTGTCGATCGGATTCCTTGTGCGGTTCGGCGCTTTTAAAACATTGGGCGGCATTGGCCTCGCCTTTGAAAATTTCATTATAACGACGCGAGAAGTCCTCCTTGTTCTTTACGGCTTTAACCCCATAGGGCATCGACAGTGGGAATTTCGTCATCTCCGCAACCTTAGCTTTATCGCTAGCCATGACGGCGGATTTAAATGTTTTCCAGAACGCTGAAAAATCGGACTGCGCAAAGGCGGTTGGAAATGACAACAGAATTAAAAGCCCGGCTAGGCAAGTCTGCCCACGAATCACCAGCCTTCGCACAGCTTCGGCGTGGCAAGCGCGAATAGCCGCTAATGACTTCAGTTCCGAGGATCTCATTGTTCCTCTTCGAACTCCTTTTTCGACATCTGGTGCGCTTTGACGATCTTCCAGTTGCCGGCCTCATCGAACTTCAAGGTGAAGAGGAAGCGTGACCCGAGATCTCCCGAGTTGCGCTGATAACAAGCCGCATAAAGGATTGCAGTGTTGGCATCAGTCCAATTGCGCAGCTTAAAAGTGTCGACCTCCGGATCGCAATGGCGGGGGGTAAGCGTTCTTGGGCACGTGCCCTTTCGCGAGGCTCTGTGTGGTTTCGTCCTCCAGCGAACGCAATGCTTCCCATTTATCGCCACGCAGCTGATAAAACGCGACTGTTTTTAAGGCCCTATGGAGCCCCGTATGGTGCCTCTGAACCGGAGAGTAATTGAAGGCAAAACGTTTTGAATCCGGCGCCCACAGTATCTCTGGATTCGTAGCCCCCGCACCATCCGGCGCGTCGGTGAGATCTACGACAACTTGAGTCGTGCCAGCTTTTACGATTTGCGACCAACATTCGCCATTGTATTCAACGCATTTGTATCCCCATTTCCTGTCTGGAGAAATCGAGGGTTGCTCCTTTGCCGGTGACGCGGACTCCTGCGCACTGGCAAAAACACAAGTGGTCGTGCTCGCGATGGCAATCACGAGGATTAAACGATATTTCATTGTTGGGTGTTAACGGTGTTATTCATTGATGTTATCGAAGCCAACAAATCTCCAGCCGTCTTTGGTCAACTCGAACAGGAAGTGAATGGGTGCGTTTCCCGATCATTCGGAGTTTCTTTGAACGAGCTGTTCCTCGTTTCGTTAGGCTACTTGCCATATAGGATCGCGTAGGTTTTCGGAAAATGTAGTTTAATGTACGGCTTCGGGTTTGAAATTGGGTAGGTATCGCCTTCGGCAAAATGCGTTGCGTACCCTTCCCGGACCTTGGAAGACTGTCCTGCAAGGAGCTTGGCGAAAGTGTCATCGCCGGCGACATGAAGAAGCACCCACTTATCCTCGGAATGCCCTTCGCCGGCCGCTCCATCCATGAACGGGGTGAGAGAATTAAACTGCGCGAATGCTTTTACATCCCCGTCACTAATTTGCACTAGAGTCTTATAATAGTTTGCCACGCCATGATACTCTGCCTGAGCGGCAGTATCGTCCTTAATCCGTTTAGACTGCAATTTTCGCCATTTTTCCTTGCAGCCAGCGAAGTTCAGTTTTGTTAACGGCTCATCCTGCAGGACACGAATCCTATTACGAGGAATGGTGCCACTGACTCCCGACCTGAGGTACACCGCCCAGTCCTTTTTGCCGTAGCTCAATTCTCTAGCGAGAAAGCGTTCGCCTGGTTTTATGGTGGAGGTTGCTTCACCGCCGCATTCGGTGGAACCGGATATCGTGTATTCATCCTCACCCTTAATCGTAGCCATCGTTGCTTCCTGGGCCCTGATTGTCGTCGAACAAACAAGCGCCAGCGTCGCACCGGAGGTAAGAAACAGTCGGAAGCTTGGTCTCACAACTCTCATGATTTTTGTCATTTGAAATCTGTGCTCATTGAAAGAGGCCTGGCGGTGCGTCGTACTTCTCGTGCCAATCCGTCGATTGAAGCGATGTCATAGACGACGACCCGCCATGGGGTTTTCTTTTTCTGGAGCAGAGCGAGAATGCCGTCGTCGAACATGCCAGCCTCAATGGCAGCCGTTACCGTCACAAATAATTTTCTCATTTCTGTGTTCACGTTAGTGGTTTTGTCATCGCGATTAAACGGTCGGTTTTTCAGCACAGGTGTTACACGTACGTTTAACGCTGCGCCTTGGCTTCCGATGACAGGCGCTTCGTTTCTTCAGCATCCAGGGTTCGAGGCACAAGTTTGAACGAGCTGACCAATTCTTTTACCAACGGATCTATATCCTTTTTGGCTGGTGAAACTGAAAGGGCAAAAACCCCATCTTTCGCTGCAAGCCCGATCAAATAAGATGACATCTGTGCGCCTTTGTCGTTATACACTCTTATCTCAGTCACCTTAACGTCCTTTCGTGTTCCTATTAGGTCTGCTCGGTTGTTACTTTCAACTCTGCTGGCATGTTGATGCCAGTAGTCTATTTCCCATAGAGCGTGAGCGCTCAACACATCCTTGTCGTTTTGAAGCTCCTTTTGATCGACAAAGGAAACCATCATTCCAACATTCTTTTGTAGCAGGATATGATAAGGGTCTTGAAGTTTTGCGCCGCTCCCTATTACGCGGAATTCAGCGTACTCGTTACCATGTGCATACGCGCCATTCCACCCATTGGAGGTTTTGAGGTAGATTGGATCTTTGGGAGTTTCTGCCTGGACACATTTAACTGGCAGCAGTATGAACACTCCCAGTAGTAGTAATTGAGAAAAAAGTTTCATAAACTCTCCTGGGGTCTACTCATGCGCCCCCGGGCCGTGCAGCCGCCAATGCCCTATTCATTTTCCTTCTCCGGAACCGGCGCGCCAAGCTCACCATAGAAAGCGTAATCGGCCTTCTTGCCGGTGATTTTCAATTGCCAATGGGTAAAATCTTCGGCGCCGTCGCACCTATTGCCCCGGCCTTGAAACACGAGAACATATTTGGTTCGGGCAACGATCCCGGCCTTGAAAAAGCCCGTCCCGTTAACCTCTCCCTCAAAACGCCATTCTTTATAAAGCACTGGTTCGGGGTAGCCGGGTTTTGTCCGCCCATCGTGAATGTCGGCTGCGTATCTCAACATCTTGGCTGGCAACGCTAAATTGAGTGTGCCGGATTCATCCCCGTTGCGGAATGTTAGCTTCCACACGTTACCGACAAGCGAGCCACTCAGCGAGTAGGTATCCGCCGGGTGAGCCAAGCCTTTAGCGGCGTCGTTCGGCTCCGCCTCGCCTGTAAACAGGTATGCCGTTGTGCCTAAGCGCATCCGTTCCATGACACTAAGTTTGTACGCGTCAGGTTTGACAAAATTGATTTGGTATTCACCTGGATGGGCGCAACAAGCGCATGCCCAAACGCGAATCGGTAGTAAAAGCAAGCTTAGCGACATCGCCATCGAGAATAGATGGTGCCTTATCCGAACTTTCATGTCGCTCTCTTTTCGTCACACACCGGGACGGAACCAACTGTCACGCACCATGAGGCAACTTGTTTGATCATTCGATGTGATTTCGCCCGCCGCGCCGTAGCCTGCGCGAAGGCGGGTGAATAGAGCTGAGCGATCAACGACATAGAAGGTTAAGGTCGCCGTGGCGACCGAGCGAGGGGATAAGTAAGCGAGTTTCAAATCCGTATCTGGAGTCTCGGCGGTTCATTTTTCCGCTTCGGTCTTCTCTTCGGCCTGCGCCGTTACCGACGCCCACCTTAAACAGCAGAGAAGAAACAAGCATCTGCCGACCTTTTCTTGCCACGACATCGTTCGAATAACCATCACGCTCATCTTTGTTATCTCTAAGCGACTTGCGCATCGATTAGTATTCGTTGTTCTCGACCGGTTTTTCTTCGGTCGTTAATTTTCCATCCGGCCCGATCGTCATCATAATTTCATAGGTGCGCTGGAGTTCGTGGTTAGTGCCGGACTTTCCGGTGCTTTTGTAATAGCAAGTCTTTTTGCAGACGAGTGTACCCGGCTTTCTCCAGTGGATTTTTTCAAGACCTGGGTACGCGTTCCCCAGCTTGGATCACACCCACTCAGCGGCATGTGGTCCAAAGATGGTACTTCAATTTTGACGAACGATTTGCCTGACAATTGATAAGCTTCCGGTTTGATGGGCCCCTCCCCAAAATATAGGAACGCTTTCGAATCCGGGGCCCACTCGACATCGCCTTCCCGGTACAACCAGCTACCCTTGTCCTCCGCGGTCAGATCCTTGATGACTTTGCCGGTGCGTTTGTCGATTAATTGCGACCGCGTAACCTTCGAGTCCTCGGTTGGTTGTTCATCGGAAAAGACCTTGTGAATTGTGTAATGGCCGTCGGGTGATGGGAAATCGATCTCGCGCCGGAAAAATAGTTTGGAGGTTTTCGGAAAGTGGAGTTGGAGATATTCCAGGCTTCGAAATGGATAGGTTACGTTGTCGTCGAGTTTGTTTCTCACCGTGAACTGGAAGTTGAGCGGCTGGTTCCGCAAAAACTCGGCCAACGCATCGTCCCCAACGAGATGGATCACTACCGGCAGAATCGACGTAATGTGCGTCTCCATTCACACCTTGCTTGCGCGTTTGCTCATCAATTTCTTCGCCTGAATCCTCTGGGCCTTTGGGTAAATCCTTTTCGGTGTAGTACCATTTAATGCGGCTGTAATGCATCCAGCCGGTCACACCGGATGCTAGTTTCACTTTGCACCACGTCTCGTGTTCCGTGCGCTGTTCGTTTATTACCCGACATTCAAACTCGAACGGCTCGTCCTTTTTCACTTTCGCAACGATTGGTGAGTCGGCGCTTTTCTCCTTGCGCAAATTCACGTAGCCGTCGGGATCATCGATAACGGCGTCTGGGACCCCGTAAAAACCTTCGGCGTCGGGTGTCACGTCCGGCTTTTCGCTTGACTTGGATGATGACTCTTCAGATGGACTTTCGGCGGCTAGTGATGCGTCATTGGCAAAAAGAATGGAAAAACCGCAACTGAGCGCGCAGGCGACGCTTACGACAAAAGTCAAAAATGATCTCATTGTTGCTCTTCAAGCTCCTTTTTCGGCACCTGATGTGTTTTAATAATTTTCCAGTTGCCGGCGGTGTCGAACTCCAACGTGAAAAGAAAACCGGCTTCCAGCTCGCCCGACGTTCGCCCATAACAAGGCGCATAAAGAATTGCAGTGTTAGCATCGGTCCAGTTGCGCACCTTCAAAACGTCACGGTCCGGCGCGCAACGGCGCGGGTTAAAGTCTTTTGGCAAATGGCCCTTGCCAAGTTGCGCCAACTGAACGCGCTCTGATGCTTCGTCCGCCGGTGAATGCA
>WNGI01003762.1_pt1 | contig 13442 bp, 10 predicted proteins | sample 5400621 | NCBI WGS metagenome assembly WNGI01 (sample SAMN13153374, study PRJNA577476) | soil metagenome | isolation source: 20 cm soil or saprolite under Garry oak tree replicate 1 | place: USA:California | collected 2016-06-15
TCCTTGCCGTTCCCACCACACCGGAAGGCGAAGGTTGGTTGAGAAGCGCGGCGGTTACGGTGAGTCCCTGCCGCTCGACGTGTTCACCTTGCGAAATAATGCTGACGGAGACAGGCCTCTCCAGAGGCAATGTTCTAATCGCCTGATCGAGCTCGTTCGCGGAATAAACCCTATGGCCTGCGACCCGCCAAATAGTATCGCCCGGACGAATGCCGAGTGGTTGAAAGGGACTGCCAACTGAAATCGACTCGACTACCACGCCGCGCCCACGCGCGAGATCATAGACACTATAGATCGAGCCAGCTATCCCTGACAGTATCAAGACGCAAACAAGGACAAGCGCCGAGTGTCGCGTGATAACTGCGCGCGTCAGATAGAAGAGAAAAACGACCCAACATGGCAACAGTTTTGCTATGCTGATGCGTGGCTCGACTGACAAGAAAGAGGATGCGGCAGTCCAGAGAAGAAAAAGGACGATGATTAGATCAAACCTGGAGCGTCTCAAACCTGTCGTACCTGTGGCGAGAGTGCGCAGAATCCAACCCGCAGCCGCGATACCTATGGCAATCTCAGCGCCGGCGATTGAATGCGGTGCGAAAAGGACGTAAAGCAGAAATCCAAACAAGGCCAGACGTTGGGCCAGCAGGGCGAAGGGCGTTTCGGGATGATCAGTGGACAACAATCCTAAGTTCCAGGGGCTTTGAGCTACAAAGAGTGCACTGGGGCACTGAGGTTACCGCAACTATTCCAGCGACAGTTAGAAAAACATATCGAAGGCGCGGTAAACTTTGAAAATAAGCGCGTTGACACCCTTTAATTACGCATGTTAGCGTATCTGGCGGGTTTTTTCCGGTAAGGAAATGCTTCGTCTTTTGACAGTCTATTAGATGTCCTGGCTTTTCCCTGCCCGCCGCTACGTTAACGCCGCCGACCGTTTTAATGTTACATATTATCAAGAATGGCTTTCGACAAAGCTAAGGTATTAAAGGCCGCTGAGAAATTCCTGGCGCAGGGGAAGATCAGCTCAGCTATCAAGGAGTATCGTCAGATCGTCGATAACGATACCGACGACCTTACTGCCCTGAATATGCTGGGCGATCTACATGCGCGCGCCGGTGAGGACGATGACGCAATCCTGTGTTTCGAACGGATTGCGGAACACTTTCGCGACCAGGAATTCAATCTCAAAGCCATTGCAATGTACAAGAAGATCGAGCGGCTCAAGCCGCGCGATCCTTTTCTTTCCCACAAGCTTGGTGAGCTATACGCCGCCCAGGGGTTGGTAGTTGACGCGCGGGCGCAATATCTCATTGTCGCCGATGCTTATACGCGAGCCGGGCAAAACAAAAAAGCTCTCGACATCCTTCACAAAATCGCAGACCTCGATCCCAACAATACCGATATCCGCCTAAAGCTGGCTGACGGTTACTTGAACGAGAACATGCCCCGCGAGGCTGCTGGCGCGTTCGCTCAAGCAGCAACTCGACTCCACCAGACGGGAAGGGACGATAAAGCCTTAGCGGCCTTCGCCAAGGCCCTGGAGATTCAGCCTGATAACACGGACGTTCTGAGCGGAATGCTCGAAGCTCACATCGCACGCCAGACACCAGACGAGGCCGCGGAGGTGCTCGAGCGAATTGTACACGGTAAAGAGGACGACAACTTCCTGGTTTCGTTGCTGGCGCGCGCTTACATCGAGGCCGAGGACGCACAGGGTGCGGAGCGAGCAATCGCGATGCTGATGACGCAAGACGCGTCAAACTATACCCAGCTTATTACCGTAGCCCGACTGTACCTTAAAGCCGGAGAAGTAGATCAAACTGTCCGCATCCTGGCGAGCATTATCGAACGCATGCTGGCCGGGCGCGAGGAAAAAGAGCTGGTGGAACTCGTGAATCAGGTGCTGGAGCGCAATCCGGATCATGTGCCCGCGTTGAGAATGTTGGTGCGCATTCATTGGTGGCAGCGCGACATGGATGCTTTGCGTGCCACCCTTGAACGTATGGCGGAATCTGCAGAAGCGTCCGGCCTTGTTGACGATGAACGTTATGCGCTTACCCAACTCGTACGTCAAGCGCCTGAAGAGACGCGCTACCTTGAGCGACTGAATGAAATCGGCGGTTTGCAAGAGGAAGCTGTGGAGGACTTTTCGACGGCTCCTGATGTGACGTCAACCGATGTTCCCGACTTCGACAGCTTCTCGATTATCAGTCAGCCTGAAACGGATCAGCCGGAGCCCGCTCCGATGGCGCTGGAATTTGAATCGAATCAGGCCGGCAGTTTGGCGGCTTCCGATCCGGAAACCTCCTTTGCTGACCTCAGCGAGACGGCGATGCCGGCGGCGGCTTCGGGGTCTGCCAGTCAGGACTTTCAAGAAGTAGATTTCGGCGACGGCGCGGGCACTGGCAGTCATCCAGTGTCGGCGGATACTGGCGAAACAGGTGGCGCATCCCGCGAAACCCTTATGAAGCAGGAATTGGAAAGCGTGGATTTCTACATAACGCAGGGCTATTCAGACATTGCTGTCGACACGCTCCAAATGCTCGAGAAGCAGTTTGGCGCGCATCCTGACATCGTGGCTCGACGTAAGAAGCTGATGGCGGATCAGGGGCAAGCCCCTGCGTCCGACGCTGTGTTTGAGTTTGGTGGAGCTGAGCCTTTAGCGAAGGTAGAAGACGCCGACATGTCATTTGCTACGCTCTCCGAAGAAGGAAGAAAATCTCCCGCTGTAGTAGCTTCAGCCCGCCCTATTGTCGATTCTGGTTTGACAGAACTCTTCGAAGAGTTTCGCATGGCCGAAGAGAAGGATGATGTAAGCGAAGAAGATTATGAAACCCATTACAACATGGGTACTGCTTACAAAGAGATGGACTTGCTTGACGAAGCCATTCACGAGTTTCAGACGTCAGCAGCTTTAGTGAAACCGAATGACGGCACTTCTCGTTTTCTGCAGTGCTGCAATATGCTCGGACACTGCTTCATGCAAAAGGGCGTGCCTCGCGCCGCAGTCATCTGGTTTAAGAAGGGCCTCGATGCCCCTGGACAAAATGAAAATGAATATCAGGCTCTGCGTTACGAGCTAGCTCTGGCGTACGAGCTCTTAGGAGACATCGATAACGCCTTACATCTCTACACAGAAGTTTACGGTGCAGATGTTTCCTATCGCGATGTCGCAAAAAAGCTGCGGAAGCTTGGGAAGAAGTGAATAGCGTTGATTGACGGTTTTACGATTCGCTATTTACGAGCTACTATTCATTAACAAGAGATGTCAGCCAAACTCAGCGTCGTCTTCTACATTATCCTTTGCCTGGAAATAGGCATCTTTCTGACTGTGCTGCCATGGTGGCCGCAGGGACTGTGGGGACTGAGCGACTGGGGTAACAACTACTTTCTGTTATACGCCGCTCGCAAGACCGGATATTATGAATTGCAAACAGTGGTGGCATCTGGCTGGGTTCGAGGAGCTGTGACGGGTGTCGGGTTGCTGAACCTTGGTATAGCTTTCTGGGAGATTTTCAACTTCAAGCACACCGTACAAGCTCTGCAAAGACCATCTGGCAGCGCCAAAGATTCAAAAGACGATGCCGCTCGATCTGACGAAGCCAATCATCTACCTAATAACGAGCGGAGCGACGACACAGGCAACAACCCCTGAGAGCGACGACTTCGCACGGATCCTTACTCTGATCGAAGCAGCAGTCGCCGCACAGATTCCCCTCCTTCAGCTTCGCGAAAAACACCTCAACGCACGTGTACTCTATGAACTTGCCACTCGAGCTGCCAAAATCACTCGAGGCACCTCGACGCGGCTGCTTGTCAACGACCGCTCTGACATCGCTCGCGCAGCTGGCGCTGAAGGCGTGCACCTCACAAGTAGTTCGCTGACGGCGGATGTGATACGCAATACTTACGGCAGCGAGTTCATAATAGGCGTCTCTACTCATTCACTCGAAGAGGCACAAGCAGCGCGCAACGCCGGCGGAGATTTTGTAGTGTTGGGTCCTGTGTTTGAAACTGAATCGAAACGTGGGTTTGGTGAACCACTGGGCTTGAAAAAACTGAGGGAAGTCGCAACCGCCCTCGATGAGTTTCCGATTTTGGCCATAGGTGGGGTTGCGCTCGAAAACGTCGCAGAATGTTTTCGTGCCGGTGCGGCTGGTGTTGCAGCGATTCGACTGTTCAATGATGACGAAACAATAGGGACGGTAGTAGAAGAGATTCGCGGGCGATACAAGAGCCTGCGGTAAGCTCCCCATCAGGGGTTCCCTGGAATACTGAATATCCTTTCCGTGCTCTTCGTGTCTCGGTGGTGAATACTGGTTGCAGATAACTTACCACGGAGACACGAGGAGCACGGAGATAGAAATCAAAACGACGCGCTTGTACAAGTAAGCGAAACTTAACCTATGGATAGGAAACCATCAGACAGTAGACCAGTTGTCTTGACGATAGGGGGTTTGGATCCCTCCGGTGGCGCCGGGATAGTTTCCGACATCAAGACGATTGCCGCACTTGGTTGTTTTCCCACAGCGGCCCTGACCTCGATAACTTTTCAGAACACGTCAGGAGTATTTGGCGCTTTGCATCAGAGCGGCGCGACGGTGCGCGCGCAAGTCGAACCAATCCTGGAAGATTTCAACATAACTGCGCTGAAAACCGGCTTGCTGCCAACAAAAGAAATCGTCGATGAGGTTGTTCGCCTGTGTCGCAAAAGTAAATTGCCTGCGCCCGTTGTCGATCCCGTGATGTGTTCTACCGCCGGGCAGGCATTAATTGACGACGATGCATTTAACGCCGTCCAAATGGAACTCTTGCCGCTGGCGTGTATCATCACTCCAAACATTCCCGAGGCAGAGCGCCTCGTGGGATTCTCGATAACAAAAGAGGCCGACATGAGGCGTGCCGCCGAGGAGATTCAAGCGCTAGGCGCTTGTGCAGTGCTTATTAAAGGCGGACACCTTGGAGGCAGGCGGCAGGATCCGGGAGAACTCAGAGAGGCGATTGACGTTCTTTTGGACGAAGCAGGAAAGTTTACTGTCTTTCGTGAGCAGTTCGTTGATGTGGGTGAAGTACATGGCTCGGGATGCACACTATCCGCGGCCATCGCGGCTTGCTTGGCGAAACAGATGAATCTGGAAGAGGCAGTAGGAGCGGCAAAGAGTTTTGTAACCGAGGCTATACGCGCAGCGCCACGGATCGGTCATGGCGCTCGGCCGCTCTAGTGAGTGTTGGGAGATTGTGTGAAAGGCTCAAGGTTGGATTTAAGCACTCAACTCAGATTAATTTCCATTTTCCATTTGACATTTTTCATTCGCCATTTAAAGAGAATATGTCTCACGAAGATGTCATGCCGTTCAAAAGACGGATAGTCCTCGCTATGAATGGCAAATGAAAAATTGAAAATGGAAAATGGAAAACGATCCGGGCTCACCTTCCTAATCCTCGATCGTCACTTTCTCCATCTTGATATCCTCCATCGGCCGATCGTTGCTATCCCTCTTGCTGGTGGCAATCGCGTCCACTACATCCTGGCCCTCAGTTACACGACCAAAGATCGTATAACTCGGGGGCAGCGGATAATCTGCGTGCATGATGAAAAACTGTGAGCCGTTGGTGTTTGGGCCAGCGTTCGCCATGGCGACTGTGCCTGCTTTGTATCCTGTTTTGTAGACCGGCGATGACGAATTGATTTCGTCGTTAAACCGACCGCCCTTGGCAGCTTCTCCACCCCTGCCAGTCCCGGTCGGATCCCCACCTTGAATCATGAAGCCTTTAATCACACGGTGAAAGATTATGCCGTCGTAGTAACCGCGTTCTGCCAGCGTTATGAAATTCTCCGTGGTCTTCGGCGCATCTGATTGCAATAACTCGAAACGTATTGTGCCCTTTTTAGTTTTTATTACAGCTTTGCGATTTCCCATGTTTTTCTCCTCATCAATTGAAATTACAGAATAAACTCCTCAATGGCGAGCGCCACTCCGTCTTCGTTGTTCGAAGCAGTCGGGTACAGGCCCGCAATCTCTCGCAACGAAAGCGCAGCGTTGGCCATCACCACGCCGGTTCCCGCAAACAGTAGCATCTCGAGATCATTGAAGTTGTCGCCGATCGCCATGATTTCTTCTCGAGTCGTTCCCAACTGCGCGGCCGCGGCAGCCACACCGGCGCCCTTCGACGCAGCCGGATGCACAATATCGATCAGCGTGAAATCCATCTCAGGATAGATCGTCGAAAAGATCTTGACACTCGCTCCTAATTCTTCCTGTAGTAGCTCTTCAAGTTTTTTCATCTGCGCGCAACCCCCGGAGAAAGCGAGATGAATTGGCTCATGGTCGAGATAGTCTTCAACCGAGTCAACCTCGCGCACAGCTTGCCGCCCCTCTTCCTCGCCATGAAGGCGGCGAGCCCACTTAATATATTCCTGAAGGGCAAGATTGTCGCCGCTGAAGTGGTCGTAGACAAGAACACCCAAACCCTGATGGTCGTCGCTCACAAGCGGGCCTGCGCCCACCTTCCGACCTACGCGCAGAGCTTTGCGTGCGGCTTCCAGTGGTAGGGGCATAACAGCCACAGTTTCCAAAGTGCGAGCGTGTTTTGTTAGCGCGCCGTTATGAGCGATGACCGGCACATCAAGACCCAGGTCGAGCGCGACTGGTCGCGCATCGCGAAAGCGGCGGCCTGTCACAACCGCGACGTTTACTCCATTCTCACGCGCGCTTTCAATCGCTGCGCGATTACGCTCGGAGATTTTCCCCCCCGAATTCAGCAGAGTTCCGTCCAGATCCAGTGCTAAAAGACGAATAGCCATAGGTTACGAAGTGTCGAGTGATTCGTTAACAAAAACAGAGACAAGATAAGGCTTCGGGGTCTGATTGTCATTGATAATAACGGCCTAACAGGAGGGTTCTGGGAGTCTCGTCGGTACGGTCCCCTTGGTTCGAGCCAGATCAGGTGTTACGAATTGCAGGCAATGGCACTCAACCGCAGAACAGGGAGCGGTAGCGACCTGGCCGTTACATGACCACACAATCTAGTCGTTTCTTAATTGTGCTCAGATGGCTCCCTTTCGTTGATTGCTTCTTCTTGTATCAGCTTGCTGCTTTTGCGGCAACAGAGTTGAGTGGTTACGCAACGGCCAGGTCGCTACTGCTTCCTGTTCCGCGGTTGAGTGGCATTACCTGAATGATTACGTGGCAGACATCGCAGAAACCATATATCAAGACATGGTCGAGACGAACCTTTCTGATAGCATTACTTTTCCGACAACTGTCAGAATTTGGTTTGATCATTATTGTGTTAGTACCTTGGGTCAAGTACCCAATCGGGTCAGTGCCTAACTGACGCCTCAGGTCGGGGGATAATAGTCAACAAACTCTAAAAGAAAGAGACTTTGAACCATGAATGTTACGCATCTTGAATGCGCTTTGTGTGGGTTGGAGCACGAGGCACGACGGTTGCTCAACCTATGCCGCGAGTGCCAGAAGCCATTGTTGGTCCGCTACGATCTGGAGCACGCAAAACGAACTTTGACAAAAGAATCGCTGGTCGGGCGTCGCGCCGATCTCTGGCGCTATCGCGAAGTATTGCCGGTTGAAAGCGACGACAACATCGTTTCCCTCGGCGAAGGATGGACACCATTACTCGCCGCCCGCAGGTTAGGCGAAAAGGTCGGAATACGCGAGTTATATATCAAAGACGAGTCGCAGAATCCGACGCAAAGTTTCAAAGCAAGAGGCATGGCTGCGGCTGTTTCGATGGCGAAGGAATTGGGAGCTACAAAGCTTGCCGTTCCTTCGGCGGGAAACGCGGCGGGTGCACTGGCAGCTTACGCGGCACGGGCCGGACTTGAATGTTTCATCTTCATGCCGCGCGATACACCGCGGGCCAATGTCGTTGAATGCGAGCAGACGGGAGCCCACGTGACGTTGATGGATGGTCTCATAACGGATTGTGGTGCGGAAGTCGGCCGGCGCAAAGACGCCGAAGGATGGTTTGACGTTTCCACTTTGAAGGAGCCCTACCGCGTTGAAGGAAAGAAGACCCTGGGCTATGAGTTAGGCGAACAAATGAACTGGGAGTTGCCGGAAGTAATTATTTATCCAACGGGTGGGGGCACGGGTTTAATCGGCATGTGGAAAGCATTCGATGAAATGGAACGCATGGGGTGGATCGGGGCGAAGCGTCCACGCATGGTTACGGTGCAAGCTGACGGTTGTGCTCCCATCGTGCGCGCATTCGAGGAAGGCAAACGCTTCGCAGTTGAGTTTCCTAACGCAGCAACAACCGCTTCAGGGCTGCGAGTGCCGAAAGCCATCGGGGACTTCCTGATCCTTGATGCGATACGAGCCTCAGGGGGGATGGCTGTCAGCGTTACGGACGATGAGCTGATTGCTGCGACCGGAGAGATTGGCGCGGCGGAAGGCATCTTCTGCGCTCCCGAAGGAGCAGCCTGCTTGCCTGCGCTGCGAAAGCTGATCGATCGCGGAGAGGTCAAACCAGAGGAACGCGTTGTTTTGTTCAATACGGGTGCTGGTGTCAAGTATCTCGAATCATTTGGGGGCTGAACCAAGCTACAGACAAAGATGAAATTCCAAATACCAACAATTAAATCGTTATTGCTTATGGCCGCTCTCGTGTTGTTGAGTGTCTCGACCAGCCAGACGTTTGCTCAATCCTCGTTTTCGATCGGCGACAATGTTCGGGATTCGATTGTCACAATACTCTTAGCCGGCGATGGTGAGTCAATCGCGGCAGGCTCCGGAGTCGTGGTTCGACCGGATGGACTGATTCTGACGGCTTATCATCTTGTAAAGGACGCTCACGGCATTGGCGTGAAGCTCCGCAACGGCGAAGTGTTTGACCGCGCCGAAGTGGTTGCGACGGACGAGCGGCGCAACCTCGCAATTTTGCGTATTAATGCAACAGGTTTGTACTCGGCGCAAAATGCCGTGCTTGAGGAAGCCCTCGTAGGCTCGCGCATAGTCATCATTTCAAATGAGCAAGGCGAGAAAGGAAATGCCACCTCGGGCATTCTTACTTCGGTTAGCCTGGCTGAAGAGATTCCCGGCGCCGGGCAAGGCTATCGAGTGCTGCGCTTCAGCGTGCCTGTTTCACTTCCCAACAACGGCGCTCTGCTGCTCGACGAACGAGGGCGTGTACTTGGGATACTGGCCGCACGTCCTCAGGCCCAGGTCCAAAACTACGCTGTTCCGATGAGCAACGTGATCGGTCTAGTCAGGTCCATTGGCATGCCAGCCTCCGCTCCCATGACCCTGGCATCGGCATCGGCTACACCAGTTCCTATTCCTCAAACCTCGGTGCTCGTTCCCCAGCGCGCTGTGTTGCCGCTGCAAGCAAGAGGGCCAGGCTCTGTCGTCGTCAAGCCTTCACGCCCGGTTGATATATTGGCAGCCTCGAAGACGATTTACGTTTCAAGTGAGACTCAGTTTTTCAAGCCTGAACATTTAATCAATGCCCTGAAAAAGAGAGCTGAAATAGAGCAATGGGGCTTAAGCTTTGTTGACGACCCCCGAGTTGCCGATCTTATCCTTACGATCGATCACGTGCTCTTCACTTACAAGTTCACCTTCTCCATATCGCACCAACGAAGCGGGGTGATTGTCGCAACGGGTAACGTAATTGTGTTTGACGGCAATCTTGGTGGGCCGTGGATGGCAGAACGGGTCATTCAAAAACTGGCGGCAGTGAGGGCACAGCCGGCGACGAAATAGAAGAAGATTCTGAACATGAAAAAAGGAAACACAACATTGAGAAATGCAGGTGCTGCTCTGGCAATCATATTAGCGTCAATTGTGACTACACATGCTCAGCAGCCATTATCGACCTGGCTGAGCGACTCGGAGCGAGCTCGCTTCGAAACTCTGCGCCGCAGCGGCCTCGATGCGCTCCACAACCTCGACTACGACAAAGCACAGCGCGACTTTAAGGAAATCGCTCAGCTCTATCCGACTCACCCAGCAGGTCCACAGTTGTTGGCGGCGCGTGTTTGGATCAAAACACTTTACGAGACTCGGCGATTACAGTCGTCTCTCTATAACTCAGACTCTTTTTACTCAAACGGCGACGACAAGGTTGACCCATCGGTTGTCCAGGAGTTTCGGAGCCTTACTCGCGAAGCGAAGAAGCTTGCTGAAGCAAAACTAAAACAGGACCCAAAAAATATCGAAGCTCTCGATTTCCTGGCAGCCACCGAAGGGTTAAAGGCTTCGTTTGAAGAAGCGGTCGAGCGTCGTCACTTTGCAGCGTTGCGAGACGGTAGTGACTCCGTGGATCATCATCGCGCTGTTCTCAAACTCGATCCGAAATTCATTGATGCACAGATAACTGTTGGACTCTACGAATACGTTGTCGGGACGTTGCCTCTGCCTATTAAGATCATTGCCGGCATAACAGGATTTCGTGGCTCGAAGAAGCGTGGGCTTGCAATGCTTGAGCAGGTGGCTAAAGAAGGACGCTGGGCGCAGGATGATGCCAAGACTCTATTAATTCTTCTTTACACGCGCGAGGGGCGTTTCGCAGAGATCATACCCATAACGCGCGAGTTAAGCGCCAAATATCCTCGCAACTACCTTTATAGATTGGAAACTGCCGACGCGCTTGTAGGAATGGCCGCGGCGCAGAGAAAAGCGAAAGACCCGGTCGGTGCGGCGCAAGCCGAAAAGGAAGCTTTTGCGACTTTCGACGAACTGCTTCGAGATCGAGCGGTTCGCGATACGGCCTCAAGGGCGCTCGACCTAATTCATTTTAAGTATGGGGAAATCCTGGCAACGGCAGGCCAGCAGGACCGCGCGACAAAGGAATTCCTGGCCGCAACTAAGGTCGAACACGCTGAGGCTGGACTGGTAACCATGGCGCATCTTTTCGCGGCGCGGGCCTTTGATCTGGCTGGGAAGCGCGAAGAGGCGCTGGCTCAATATAAGGAGGTGCTGGCGCGGCCGAACGTCTACGATGCGCACGAGGAAGCCAAGCGGGGGCTAAGGCAGGCCTACAAAGCGGCTCAGAGTGCGCGGACTGAGAGCAACGGCATGGAGCAACAGTAGGCAGGGAGGAGCAGGAGGCAGGAGCCGCGGCAGGAGCAGGAGGCAGCCCTAACAGACAATGCAAGAAAACGGTCAGTCAGGTCCAGGTGTTACCCGTCCTCGCAGGTTGTTGCTCTGTCTTGATGGCGTTCCTCATGAGCTGATCGAAGTGGCCCGAAACAGAGGTTTGTTTGAGACTTTTGGGGCACCGACGCGACTGCTGTCGCCCTTTCCTACCATGACCAATGTCGCGCTTTCCGCCATGTTTCACGCCACACCGCCGGCGGGTTATGAGAGTCTTTACTTTGATCGCAATGCGCGAGAGCTGCGCGGAGGAATCAAGAAGTACCTCGGGCGTCGCACGCCAGATAAAATTCCGTCGTCATACATGGACGAACTCGATTATCAGGAACCGCTGGCGTTCGAGTTTCTGGTTTACGTCGCGCCTGAAAAGGTCTGGCGGGCAGACATGCAACGCTTCCGTGAACGATTTCTTGCCGCCCCTCAAACTCGCGACTACTTCGCGTTTCTCAAAGGGACTGACGGGTTGCTCCATAGTTGTGGCCCAGCCCGCTTATCAATCGCACTCGAGTCTCTCGATCGCATTTTGAGGGAGATCCAGGAGGATTGCGGCGATGAAACTGAGATTGTGCTGTTTTCCGACCACGGCATGAATCTTCAGGAGAACCACCGTGCCGATGTTGCTACTCATCTTCGCCGGCAGGGCTTCAAGTTGCAATCGCAATTGACGCTAATTAACAACCATTCAATTTCGATACCGGCTTTTGGGCTGTGCAGCTACGCGGCTCTTTATTGTGGTGATGAAGCGACTGTGCCTGAAGTGGCGGATGCTTTGTCAGAAGTGCCGGGAATTGATTTTTCAGTTTACCGCGATGGAGAAGCCGTCGTAATGAAAGGATCGCGTGGCAGCGCTCGTATTGAACTCAGAACGGCGTCGCCAGCGGGAGAGGCCCGTTGGGGTGAAAGCACAACATCGGGCCGGCAGGGATTTCTGGCCAGTGGACCCGCGGCGGCCAAGAGCGTTTCCTATCGCTACCTGAATACCACCGGCGATCCTCTTGGTTTGATGCCGATCGTGAATACCCTCCGTGCAAATGGAAAGTTGGACCAGGAAGGATTTGCCTCAGACGCTGCCTGGTTCGATCAAACACAAACTCATCTCTATCCGGACGCCCTTCGAAACATCTATACTTCACTACACACTAACCGCGTGAAACACACCGCCGATGTGCTCGTCAGCCTGCGGGATGGCTACTACTATGGTTGGTCGCCCTTTGGTCACCTTATTCGCTTGGCTGCCACTCATGGAAATGCGCTACGATCCAGCTCCAATGCTTTTCTCATGAGCACTCATAGGCAACTTCCCAGCTGCGTTAGGGCAGATGATGCGGGTGGGCTTTTGAAGGGTTGAGCGCTTGCCTCACTTGACGCGTGCTCTGCCAAACGCGTACAAAAGCCGAGATGCTCGAACCCACAACCTCCACAACCGCCACCAAGGCGGTTGAGACCTTCGATCTCGTACGGCAGTTTGGCAGTTTCGTTGCTGTCGACCACATTAACCTGCAAGTCAATCGCGGCAGCTTCTTTGGTTTTCTTGGTCCTAACGGCGCAGGCAAATCGACCACGATCAAGATGCTCACAGGGTTGCTCGCGCCTTCCAGCGGCAAGCTGCGCGTGCTTGGTCTCGACATTACGGCGCGGCCAATGGAAGTGAAGAAGAGAATTGGCGTCGTCCCCGAAGACTTGAATCTATTTGAACGACTCACCGGCGCTGAGATGCTGTCGTTCACCGGACGTATGTATGGCTTGCGCGGTGAAGAGATAGCTCAACGCTCGAAAGAACTGCTGGAGTTGATGGAGTTGCAGGACGAGCCAAAGAAGCTGATTATCGAATACTCACATGGGATGAAGAAGAAGCTCTCGCTGGCTTGTGCGCTGATTCATCGTCCGGAGATGCTCTTTCTTGACGAGCCTTTCGAAGGCGTTGATGCAATTGCTTCACGAACTTTGAAAGATTTACTTTCACGACTAACTGCCAGAGGCCTTACCGTCTTTCTCACTTCTCACGTTTTGGAAATTGTGGAGCGACTCTGCAGCGACATTGCAATAATAGCCCAGGGTAAACTGTTGGCGTCCGGATCGCTAAATGAATTGCGCAAGGGCATTCGGTTGGAAGACGATGGCCAGCAGCAAGGCCCTGTGTCCCTTGAAGAGTATTTCATTCATGTTGTCGGTGGGACGCGGAGCACTGGCGAAGAAGAGGTGCTGCAGTGGCTGGGCTAGTTATGCTTACAATGAGATGCGCGCTGATATTTGTTCTTATTACGCCGAATCCGAGTGCCTTTGTCCAGAAAGGCACTCACGTGACCACGCGCATCATTTTTC
>WNGI01005081.1_pt1 | contig 13442 bp, 13 predicted proteins | sample 5400621 | NCBI WGS metagenome assembly WNGI01 (sample SAMN13153374, study PRJNA577476) | soil metagenome | isolation source: 20 cm soil or saprolite under Garry oak tree replicate 1 | place: USA:California | collected 2016-06-15
CCACCGTTGCCGGCCGACCGCGCGCGCTTCGTCGGCGAGGCGGTGGCAATGGTCATCGCGGAGACCCCGGCGATCGCCCGTGATGCGGCCGAGGGGATCGTGGTCGCCTACGATCCCCTGCCCGCAGTGACGGGAACGCTCGAGGCTCCCGCCGCCGGTGCAGCGCTGGTCTGGGACGACGCCAGCTCCAACGTCTGCGTCGACTCCATCGCCGGCGATGCAGCGGCGGTCGATGCGGCGTTCGCGGGCGCCACGCACGTGGTGAGGCTCGACACTCAGGTGAACCGTGTGACCGGGGCGCCCATGGAACCGCGAGCGGCGCTCGGAGCATGGGACACCGCCACCGGGCGCTTCACCGTGTATGCCGGGTCAGGAGGTTCGTGGAGGATCCGGAGCGACGTGGCCGGCGTGCTCGGCGTGCCGGAGGCGTCGATTCGCGTCGTGGCGCGCGACGTCGGCGGCAACTACGGCACCCGGAACAGCTGCTATCCGGAGCACGCGCTGGTCGCGTGGGCCGCCCGACGCCTGGGCCGCCCCGTGAAGTGGACCGGCGACCGGCGCGAGATGCTGCTCACCGACTACCAGAGTCGCGACCTGGTGTCGCAGATGGAGCTGGCGCTCGACGCCGAGGGCAACTTCCTCGCCGTGCGCGGGACCAACACCAGCAACGTCGGAGCCCACGCCGTGTCCTTCATCCCCCTCGCCAAGGGTGTCGCGGTCTCGACCAGCGTCTACCACGTACCGCTCTCCTCCATGCGAGGGCGCGCGGTGCTGAGCCACACCGCGCCGACGACGCCGTATCGCGCGGCGGGCCGGCCGGAGGTCATGTTCGTGATCGAGCGGCTGATCGACATCGCGGCGCGCCGGCACGGCTTCGATCGCGTGGCGTTGCGGCGGCGCAACCTCGTGCCGCGTGACGCGATGCCATATCGCAACCCGCTCGGCCTCGTCTACGACAGCGGTGACTACGCGGCCGCCCAGGATCGCGTGGTCGCTCGGGCCGACTGGGACGGGTTCGAGAAGCGCCGCCTCGCGGCGCGCCACCGTGGCCGGTACCGCGGCATCGGCCTCGCCAACTACATCGAGCTCAACACCGGCGTGCCGCGCGAGCGCGCCGAGATCACGGTGCGTCCCGACGGCCGCGTCGACGTCGTGCTCGGCACGCTGTCGGCCGGCCAGGGTCACGAGACGAGCTTCGCCCAGCTCGTCGTCGAATGGCTCGGTGTCGGCCTCGAGCAGGTCCGGCTGATCACCGGTGATACCGACCTCGCTCCCGTCGGCGGCGGCTCCCACTCCGGCCGCTCGATGCGGCTCGGCGCCGTCGTGATGTCGAAGGCCACCGAGCAGATCGTCGAGAAAGGCCGGCGCCTCACGGCGTGGCTGCTCGAGGCGGCCGAGGCCGACGTCGAGCTTTCCGAGCGGCGTTTTCGCGTGAAGGGCACCGATCGCTCGGTCGACCTGTTCGAGGCTGCGGCCGCTGCGCGACGACCCGATGCGCCGGCTGAGCTGCGGGGGCCGCTGGCCGGGATCGGCGACGAGACCATGAGCGTGCCCTCCTATCCGTACGGCTGCGCCGTGTGCGAGGTCGAGGTCGACGCGGAGACCGGCGTCGTCGAGATCGTGCGCTACACGACGGTGGATGACGTCGGCCGCGCCGTGAACCCGCTGATCCTCCACGGCCAGACGCACGGCGGCATCGCCGCCGGCGTCGGCCAGGCGCTGTGGGAGCAGTGCGCGTACGACACCGCGGGCCAGCTCCAGTCGGCCACGTTCATGGACTACGTGATCCCGCGGGCCGACGCGCTGCCGTCGTTCGCAACCGAGATCAGCGAGGTCCCGTCCACCTCGAATCCGCTCGGCCTCCGCGGCGGAGGCGAGGGTGGCACGACGCCGGCGCTCGGCGCCGTGATCAACGCCATCGTCGACGCGCTGGCCGATTTCGGTGTGGAGCACGTGGAGATGCCGGCGACTCCGGAGCGGGTGTGGCGCGCGATGAGGAACGGCTAGGAACGCGAGGACTGAGCCGCGAGCAACTTCTGAAGCCGACCCGACAGCTCGTGGACGAGGACGGGCTTGGCCAGGACGTCGTCGACGCCAGCGTCGGCGAGGTCCTCGTCGCTCACCAAGACGTCCCACGCGGTGAGCATCAGGATGGGGACCGACGGCTTGGCCGCCTTGCACTTCGCCGCCACCTGCAGGCCGTTGAAGCTCGGCATGGCCAGGTCGGTCAGGACGATGTCCACGGCGTTGCGCCCGAACTGGGTCAGGGCGCTGGCCCCGCTGCGCGCAGTGATCACCGTGAAGTCCTTCGACAGGACCTCCTCGAGCATGGCCAGGAGCTGCGGATCGTCGTCGGCAATCAGGACGGTCGGCTTCATACGCCGTTCTTCTGGTGCGGCTCACACCGGTCGACACAGGCGAGCAACTCACGGACCTGGAACGGCTTGGCCAGGAACGTCGCACCCGTCGCTTCGGCGAAGCGCCGGACGTGCTCGGTGCGCCCCGACATCAACACGAAGCGGGACACCACCTCCGGCCGGAGATCGACGACGCGGCGGTAGAGCCTGAGGCCATCGATGCCCGGCAGGACGACGTCACAGAGGATGGCGTCGTACGTCCAGGCCGAGAGCTTCTGCCAGGCCTCCGTGCCGGTGCGAGCGACGTCCACTTCATGCCCTTCGGCCGTGAGGATGTCGTTCACCAGGGCGGACATCGTATCGCTGTCGTCGGCAACCAAGATTCGCATCCGTGCGGCCTCCTTTCCGAGCGTGGCTCCCCCCGGGGTATCGGCAGGGGGCCCGGCCTTCCGGAGGGAGGCTCCCCCGTCAGGACCAGGTGCGCCATTCCTCGACGAGGGCCGTGATCACCCGGACCGGAACCGGCTTCTCGACGATGCGAAGAGGTTGCCCGGGCAGGAGCGCCTTGATTTCCGACGAGGGCCGGCCCGAGATGAAGACCAGGCGTCGCAACAGATCGGGGCGCTTCTCGGCCAGCCTGCCGTAGAAGGCCACGCCGTCCAGCCCGGGCATGGTGATGTCGCAGATCATGACGTCGTAGGTGTCGCTCTCAAGCTTCGCCAGCGCCGTGCTGGCGTCGCCGGCGGTGGCCACGTCGCAGCCCTCGAGCACCAGGCAGTCTTCGAAGTACGAGGCGACGGCCGGATCGTCGTCGACGACGAGAACGCGCAAGGCTTTGTCGGTCACGTGTTCGGTTATCGGCAGGACGCTCGGCGGACAGGAGGGCAGGCGGGCGCGGGCGCGCCGGCCAGGCTCAGGCGACCCAGTCGGCGATGAAGACGTTCAAGGCACGCGGGGACGCCGCACCCCGGCTCGACGAGAAGACGAGCCGGCGTCCATCGGGCGAGAACATGGGAAACGAGGCGAACGTCTCCGCGTACGTGATCCGCTCGAGACCCGAGCCGTCCACGTTGACGAGGTACAGCGCGAAGGACCGCCCCCCCGGGTCGTGCAGGTTCGACGCGAACACGATGTGCTGGCCGTTCGGGTGCAGGAACGGCGCGAAGTTCGCGGCGCCGTTGCGCGTGACCTGACGCAGCCCGGTGCCGTCGGCGCGCATCACGTATAACTCGAGCGCGCGCGGCCGCACGAGCGAGCGGGCCAGCAGCGCGCGGTACTCGTCGATGTCCTCGCGCGTCTTGGGCCGGTGAGCGCGAAACACGATCATCCGGCCGTCCCACGAGTAGAACGCCCCGCCGTCGTAGCCTGGCTCGTCGGTGAGGCGACGGACGTTGCGCCCGTCAGCGTCCATCGTGTAGAGGTCGAGGTCGCCCTGACGGAGCGAGGTGAAGACGATGCGTCCGTCCGGCCCGATTGCGCCCTCGGCGTCGTACCCATCGTTGTCGGTGAGCCGCGTGAGATGGCCGCCGTCGGCGTCGGCGGCGAAGATGTCGTACGTGGGATAGATCGGCCACACGTAGCCGCTCGAGCGATCGGGCGGCGCTGGGCACGCGTCACCACCCAGATGGGTCGAGGCGTAGATCAGCTTTCGCCCATCGGGCGTGAAGAAGGCGCACGTCGTGCGGCCGCGGCCCGTCGACACCAGTCGCGCCTCGCCGCCAGCGTCGCGCATGGTGAAGATCTGATCGCAGCCGAAGGGCGGACGCGTCGACTGGAAGACCAGCCGCGTGCCCGCGCGGTCGAAGTACGCCTCGGCGTTCTGGCCGCCGAAGGTGAGCTGGCGCAGGTTCGTCAGATGACGCTCGCGCTGATCGATCGCCGGCGCGCCCTGTGCGGACGCTCTCCGAACCCGTACGACGTCGCGCAATGCCGCGCACGCCCCGACCAGCCCGAGCTTGAGGATGCTGCGGCGATCGAGCGCCCAGGCGAGGCTCATGATTTCGATTCTAGCCCTGCCCTGCCGCGTTCCTTCGTGGTTTAATCGCCGGCATGCCGGATCCGACGTCCGTCGACCTCATCGTCAGCGGCGGATCGATCATCACCATGGATGCCGCGCGACGCATCATCCGAGACGGCGCCCTGGCCATCACGGGTGATCGCATCGTCGCCGTCGGCAAGCGCGCCGACGTCCAGCGCTCGCATCGCGCGGCCCGCACGCTCGACGCCAGCCGGTCCGTCATCGTCCCCGGCTTCGTGAACTCCCACATCCACTTCTATCACCACATGCATCGCGGGATGGCGCCGGACACGTTCGACGGCAACCAGTGGTCCAATTTCGTCCACGCGCGCGTGGCGCCCGTCCTCACCGTCGAGGACGAGATCTGGGCGGCCTATCTCGTCCTCATCGAGCTGATGAAGAGCGGCAGCACCACCTACCTGGCGGCCGGCTCCTACAATCCGGGGCCGGTGCTGGAGGCGATCCCCAGGGTCGGGCTGCGCGGCTTCGAGAGCCGCCGCACGTTCGACCACGTCCACCTCGGCCACACCTCGCTCGCCGAGTCGACCGAGACGTGCGTGAGGGAGAACGCCCTCGTGATGGAGAAGTACGCGGGCGGTTTCGCCAACAACCTGGTGCGCCCGTGCGTGAACATCGTCGGCCTGGGCCGGGTCAGCGACGCGCTGATCGTGAAGTCGAAAGAGCTAGCCGACAAGTACGGCGCGATCCTCAACATGCACCAGTGCGCGTTTCCCGAAGAGGTGGAGAGCATCCGGCAACGCACGGGGCGCACGCCGATCAAGCAGCTCGAGCACCTCGGCGCGCTGGGACCGAACGTCGTGCTCGTCCACATGCTGCACGTCACCGACGAGGAGATCGAGATCCTGGCCCGCACGCGGACCCAGGTCGTGCACAACCCGGGGACCGCGCTGAAGATCGTCTACGGGCTCTCCAAGGGTGGCAAGTTCCCCGAGATGCTGAAGGCGGGTGTGAACGTCGCGCTCGGCACCGACGCCGGGGACTGCGCCAACTTCATGGACATGGTCCGCGCCATGTACCTGGCCGCGCTGCTGTTCAAGGACATCCGCTTCGACCCCGGCGTGATGGGCGCCGAGACGGCGCTCGAGATGGCGACCATCAACGGCGCGAAGGCGCTCGGGATGGCCGACGAGATCGGCTCGCTCGAGCCCGGCAAGAAGGCGGACGTCGTGCTCTTCGACGCCGACACGCCGGAATGGCAGCCCCTCTATTGCGAGCCGTACAACCTCGTGTACTCGGCGTCGGGCGGCAGCGTCGACACCGTCATCGTCGACGGCAAGATCGTGATGGAGCACCGCGAGGTGAAGACGATCGACGAGCGCGAGGTGATCGCGCGGATTCGCGAGCTCAGTCGCGGCGTCGAAGCTCGCAGCGGCGTCAAGCCCCCCACACGCTGGCCGATTAGCTAGGCTGAACCCTCGGGCAGCAGGCGGGCCGCCTCCGGAGACCACGAGACGACGACCTCGGCGCCGGGCGCGAGTGCGACGGGCGCCGCCGAATCGTTCTGACGGTATGCGATCAGCCGCTCCCCCGTCGAGGCGCGTAGATGGACGTGAACGGCCGTCCCGACGTAGACGACGGCTTCCACTCGCGCCGGCAGCGCCGTCCCGCGCGACATCCCCGTCGCTCCCACAACGAGCTTCTCAGGACGCACCGCCACCACCACCTTCACTCCCTCGGCGGGCGTGTTCTGCCCACTGGCGCCGACCGCGACGAGCGCGCCGCCGTCGGTCCGGATCGTGACGGCACCCATCCCCCGCTCGATCACTTTGCCCTCGAGGAAGTTGCAGACGCCGATGAACTCGGCGACGAAGCGCGTGCGGGGCGTCTCGTAGATCTCGTGGGGCGCTCCGACCTGCTGGATGCGGCCCTGGTGCATCACCGCGATCCGGTCGGACAGCGTGAGCGCCTCCTCCTGATCGTGCGTCACGAAGATCGCGGTGATGCCGACCTGGCGCTGGAGCGACTTCAATTCGACCTGCATCGCCTCGCGCAGCTTCTTGTCGAGCGCGCCGAGCGGCTCGTCGAGCAGCAGCACGGCGGGCTCGACGAGGAGACAGCGGGCCAGCGCCACCCGCTGCTGCTGTCCGCCCGAGAGCTGGCGCGGATAGCGGTCGCCCAGGCCGGTGAGCCGGACCATCTCGAGCGCCTCGCCGGCGCGCCGCGCGATGTCCGCCGGCGCCGCCCGGCGCATGCGCAGGCCGAACGTCACGTTCTCCATCACGGTCATGTGGGGAAAGAGCGCGTAGTTCTGGGCGACCAGGCCGAGCCCGCGGTGATGGACGGGCACGTCGTTCATCACGCGGCCGCCGATGATCACCTGCCCGGCGTCGGGGCGGACCAGCCCGGCGATGATCCGGAGCGTGGTGGTCTTGCCACATCCGCTCGGACCGAGGAGCGACACGAACTGACCGGGCTCGACGCGCAGGTCGAGGGCGGCGACCGCCTGCACCGCGCCATACCGCTTGGCGATGCCCCGCAGCTCGACGTCAGCCATCTTCGAGCCGCCCGCGGACGTGCTCATTGACCGGCCAACGAAGTGATCTGACCGATGCCGTAGATGCGATCGAGGAGGAAGAGCAGCCCGAGCACCAGCGCCACCTGCACCGCAGAGATGGCGCCGACGATCGGATCGAAGTCCTGGTTCACGAGGTAGCTCATGATGGTGACCGGCAGCGTCGTCGTCCGGGCCGTCGTGAGGAAGATCGAGACGGGCACGTTGTCGAACGAGGTGAGGAAGGCGAAGAGGCCTCCCGCCACCAGGCCTGGCCGAAGCAAGGGCAGCGTCACGTGCCAGAAGGTTTGCCACGGGGTGGCGCCCAGCACGCCGGCCGTCTCCTCGAGGCCGCGATCGAGGCCGCGATAGACCGCGAGCGTCGTGCGGAGGACGTAGGGCACGGCGATCACGACGTGCGCGGCCAGGATGCCCCACCCTGTCAGCCCGAATCCCGAGGCGCCGAGGAAGAACAGCATGGCAACGCCGAACAGGACGCCCGGCAGGCTGAGCGGCGAGAGCAGGAATGTCTCCAGCACAGGCTGACCGGGGAGTCGATGGCGGACCAGGGCCATCGCCGCCGGCAACCCGATGACGATGGTGAGCAGCGTGGTGAGCGCGGCCAGGATGACGCTGTTGCCGAGGGCGGTGATGAAGGTCGGATTGGACAGCGCGACGCCGAACCAGCGGAGCGACAGCCCGGTCGGCGGGAAGCGCGCGATCTTGTCGCTCCCGAACGCGACACCGACGGCGACGACGATCGGCAGGCTCAGGAAGGCGAGGACAGCCGCGCAGTAGAGCCGGAGGATCAACGGCCCGTCACGCGGCGCCGCGCACGCGGAACACGCGGGCCTGGGCGTAGAGCAGCGCCAGCGAGAGCACGAGCAGGAGCATGCCGAGGGCGGCGGCGAAGTTGTTGTTGAGCAGGCTGATCTGCTGGTAGATGAGCAGCGGCAGGACCAGCGTGTCGCTGCCGCCGAGCAGCAAGATCGATACGAAGCTGCCGATGGTGAGCATGAAGACGAGGGTCACGCCGGCGCCCACGCCCTCCATGCTGAGCGGCAGGATCACGTGGCGAAAGCGTGACCACCATCCCGCCCCGAGGACGGCGGCGGTGTCCTCGAGGCTCTCCGGGATGCCTTCGATCACGCTGGCCAGCGTCAGGATCATGAACGGCAGCAGCACGTGAGTCAGCGCGACGATGACGCCGAACCAGTTGTACATCAGCGGCAACGGCCGCTCGGCCAGGCCGAGCGCCACCAACAGCGTGTTCACCGTTCCGGCGCGCCCCAGGAGCACCATCCAGCCGTAGGAGCGGATGACGATGCTGACGACGAGCGGCGAGATGACGAGGAAGAGGAGGACGTGGCGCCGGCGCGAGCGGGTACGCGCCAGGAAATACGCGACGGGATAGCCGAGCACGAGCGCCAGGGCTGTCACCGCGACGCCGAGCGCTGCGGTCTGGAGCAGGACGCGCAGGTAGAAGGCGTCACCGAAGGCCTTGGCGTAGTTCGCGAAGGTCATCGCCGAGCCGGCCGGGCTCTGGAGCGGCGACAGGTACAGGCTCTCGACGAGCATGACCCCGAACGGCAGGACGAAGAACGTCAGCAGGAAGACTATAAGCGGCGTCAGCAGGAGCGCCGGCATTCCCGCTAGGCGCCGATCTCCCTGGTCCACGCCTCCATCCACTGCGGGCGCAGCCGCGACAGCTCCTTCCACGGCACCTGGATCCAGTTCTTGAAGCTCCGGTCCAGCGACGTGGGGTCCTGCTTCTCACGCGACGCGGGCGGGTAGTCGTTGTTCTGGTGCGTCATGTAATAACCGGGGAAGAACTGGTTCCAGAGGGCCTGGTTCTTGGCGTCGGATGCGCAGTTCAGGTACTCCCAGCCGCCGTCCGAGCCGTTCTTCACCTTCATGAAGCAGATCGTGAGCATGGGACTTCCGGGCGCCGGTAGCGCGAACTGGATGTGCTTGTTGCCGGCGGCCTGCACGCCGAACGTCCGGCCATCGGTCCATGCCGCGATGTCGACCTCGCCGCTGGTGAGCGCGGTGCCGGGCTCCGCGTTGCTCGTCCAGAACTTGGTGATGTACGGCTTCATCTCGCGCAGCCGCTTGATGACGGGCGACGGATCGTTGAGGCTCCCGCCCAGCTCGCGGTTGATCAGCCACGTGATGGCGAGCCCGTCCGTCGCGGTCAGGTGCGGATAGAGCACGGCACGGCCGAACTCGCCCTTGGCCACGCGCTCGGTGAACTCGATCCAGCTCTTCGGCGGGTTCTTGACCTTGTTGGCGTTGTAGGTGACGCCGTCGCGGCCGCCGTCGAATCCGAACGCCCATCCCTCGTACGGCTCTCGGAAAATGGGCAGGATGCCGGCGGCGTTCGGAATCTTCGCGGGCTGGAGTTTTTCGATGATGCCGAGCTGCGCATTCTGGAAGACGTCGGCGTCGGTGCCGATCATCGCGTCGATCGCCGGGCGGTCGCGCGTGGCCATGACCTTCTGCACGAAGTCGGTCGGCGTGCCCACGACGAGCTCGACGTCGCCGCCGGTCTTGCGCTTGTAGCACGAGATGACGCCCGCCTTGAGGCCATCGACCCACACGCCCGCGAAGCTGCCGGCGACGATGTTGGGTCCCGCGGCCTGAGCGAAGCGAGCGGCCGCCAGTGAGCCCGCCGACGCCGCCGCCACCGTGCGCAGGAACGCCCGCCGAGTCGTCTCCGTAGCCATGATTGCCTCCCTCACCGGTGGTCGGGGCCGGAACGCCATCGAGGGCCCGACGTAATCACGGGGCGCGCGTGATTGTCAAGCCAACGACCCGCTACACGCCTCCTCCCTTGTCTCGCCAGTCGTAGGCAAACATGCGCACGCGATACTTCGGCGATCTCGTGACCGGGGTCCAGAACTCCACTCGGTCGAAGGGCCCGATGCTGGGGCCGAGCCAGATGACCCTCTGGTTGATGACGCGCCCGCTCTCGTCGAGTCCCTCCACGAGGAGCTGAACGCGAGTAGCGGTCGCGCCGAAACGGCTCACCACCATGCCCTCGAGCGCGGGCTGGCCCTTGCGCTCAGTCGGCTGCCAGTCGATGGTGAAGAACTGCTCCCATCCGACGGCGAACGGACGCAACTCCTGGCCCGCCTTCGGCTCCACCGAGTCCAGGGACGCGCACCCTGTGCTGCCGAGGATCAGGATCGAGACCGCGAGCGCGTCCACGGCTCTCATCGCTCATCGTCGAGAATCTGCTGGATCTTCTCCTTCGGCACCGCGATCTTTACCCCGGATCGCTCGACTTGCAGCAGCATCGACACGCGCGAGTCGCGCTCGCTCCAGCCGCGATTGAGCGCCTCGGTCAGCTCCTCCAGCGCGAGATCGGCCACGCGCATGGGCACGCGCAGCTCGCGGGCGAGCTCGGTCGCCAGCGTCACGTCCTTGTGGGCGAGCCGCAGCGTGAAGTCCGGCGGCTCGTAGGTACCGGGAAGGAACTGATCGCCGAGGCGATCGAACGTCCGGCGACGGCCGAGCGCGCCTTGCCGCACGGCCTGCCAGAGCGCGAGCGGCTCGACGCCGCCCTTCACGCCGAGCGTGAAGACCTCGGCCAGCGCGGCCTGGATCGCGTAGCCCGCGCAGTTGTGCACGAGCTTGGCGACCAGGCCCGCCCCGATGGGACCGACGTACATCGCCTGGTCGCCGAGCGCGTCGAGCACGGTCTTGTACTTGTCGAACACGGTGCGATCGCCGCCCACCCACAGCGCGAGCTTGCGCGTCCGCGCGCCCTTGGGGCCGCCGCTCACCGGCGCGTCGAGCAGGTGCAGGCCACGAGCGGCGAACTGCTCGTGCAGTCGCCGGATCAACGAGGGAGAGTTCGTCGTGAGATCGAACCACACCGCGCCCGAGCGCATGCTCCCGAGCAGCCCGTCGTTGCCGAGGGCGACCGCCTCGACCTCACGCGGGCCCGGCAGCGAGGTAAAGACCACCTCGGCCGTCTCGGCGACTGCACGTGGACTGTCTGCCCACTTCGCGCCCGCGGCGAGATGCGGCGCGGCCGCCTCGCGACGGATGTCGTAGACGGCGAGGTCGTGACCGGCCGCGCGCACGTTGAGCGCCATGGAGCTGCCCATGATTCCGAGTCCGATGAACCCGATTCGCACGTTCGCCTCCTACCGTTGACGGAGTGATGTCTCGAGGAGCTCGAGCGCGGCCCTGGCGAAGCTCCACATGTTGCGCTCGCGATCGCCGTGCTTGGTCTCCAGCGTGATGGCACGCTCGACGCGTCCTGCGACGGCAATGCACGCGTGCCCGGGTGCGTCGCCGTAACGATTGCCTGTCGGCCCGGTCGCGCCCGTCTCCGCGAGTCCCCACGTCGTGCCGAGCAGCGCGCGGATCGCGCGAGCCTTCACGAGCGCGTAGGCCTCGGTGCTCGAGCGAATGCCCTCGACCGCGGTGTCGGGCACGCCGAGCAGCGCGCGCCGCGCCGCTTGCGTGTAGATCACCCCGCCGCCCTGAAAGTAGGCCGAGGCCCCGGGCACGGCCAGAAGGGCCGCCGAGATGAGGCCGCCGGCCGATGATTCGGCCACCGAAATGGTCTCCTTGCGTTCCTTCAGCAGACTTCCGAGCGAAGAAGCCAGCGCCGTCAGCTCGTTCATGATGACCTCCACGTACCTGGAAAATCGACAGTTTTCCGGCGGCCCTCGCAACGCGAGAACCGCTAGATCGATCGATATAGGAACTCTGATCCGCCGATATATTGCTCTCGCTCTACGTCCCTTTTAAAGTCCTCCCCACGTTGGAGGGGGCCATGAGGAAACTAAAGATCGCACAAACGCTCAAACTTCGGTTCCTGGCGCGATTCGGATACATCACCAGTCTGATGCTGATCGCTCTTGGGCTGTTCGGTACGCAAACGGCCAGTGCCGCCGTTCTCGACACAATGCTGATCGCTCTTGGACTGTTCGGTACGCAAACGGCCAGTGCCGCCGTTCTCGACACATTGCACTACAACGGGCACACGTACTACTTGATCTCGGAGAACACGTACGAAGGGGCTGCGTCCCAGGCGCTTTCGCTCGGCGGCTACCTGGCGACGATCAACGACCAGGGAGAGCAGGACTTCCTGTGGAACTCCTGGAAGAACAGCCTGGGAACCGGCGAGGGCCTGTGGATCGGCCTGGAAAGGAATCACGACGGAATCTTCGTCTGGATGAACGGCGAGCCGGTGAACTTCACGTATTGGGCAAGCAACGACCGCGGACCTGAGCCCAATAACGGGTTCGGCCGGTATGCAGAGAATTACGCGAACATGGACAGCCGGTTCCACCCAGCTGGCGGCTGGAACGACGTGCCGAATTTGGGTGCGGACTGGATGACCGACCGGGGTATCGTCGAGTCCAACGATCCGGGGAGCAGCGAGGTCAGCACGCCCGAGGTGTCCACGCTGGTGCTGTTGGGCTCGGGGTTGGCCGGACTGGTCCTGCGCCGTCGCCGCCGCGCACGCGCCGCCCAGAATGGGGACGCAGCGGTTGAAGCCTCGCAGGAGTCGACCTCGACCCCAGTGGCGTAGAGGGCAGCGCGACCGGCGACGACGGCCGCGATGCCGTGTCACCAGAGAAAACGGTTCCACTCGATGGTTACGGTCGTCCAGGCAGAGCGGCGCCGTTCGTCAAATCCCTCCAACGACGGCGAACGGCGTCGCTCTAGAAGCGTGCCGATTTCGGCCGAGGCCGCGCTGGCAAACATAGCGGCCCGTAGTACGCGCCACGCCGACCGGATCGACCGAGCTGCGTCCGAATCTCCTTCACGAGGTGTGGGTTCTCCGAGTCGCGGTACGTCGGGGTCGTCCGGGGCACTCACGACGTTGACATCCCCCGCGGAAGCTTCGCCCGCGTCTGCTCCAGCTCCCGCTGCACGAAGGCCAGCCGCCGCTCGACCTCGTGCTTTTCTTCCTCGAGGCGCAGGACCTCGCCGCGGACCTTACGACCCTTCTTGAACGTGACCGGCCTCGACACGACCTCCCACTCGTGGGCCTCGTCCCCGAGCTCCGTGTCGGTGAGGCCGTCCAAGAGGCCGCCTGGCGGGCGCTGAACACGCCGTTCGCTCCCAACCCGTAGCGCTCGAGCACCGCGCGCAGCACGGTCATGATGGCGACGGTGCTTTCCCCGCCCTCGACCAGTTCGGCATACAGCAACTGTTTGGTGGCGTCGTCGACGACGGCGATGAGCGTGTGCTTCACCTCCGGCCTCAAGGCGAGCCAGGGATGGAGGCTGCCATCGAGATGCACTAACTCGCCGAAGCACGGCCGCGGCTCGCGTCGGCGACGATGGCGCCCCCGCGGGTGACGTCTGGTGACAAGGCCCGCCGACTGCAGGGCCTTTTTGACGAAACTGTAGGACAAGGTCAGCCCGTGCTCACGCTGCGCGATCTCATGAAAGTGCCGCACGTTGAACCCCGCATAGCGCTCGCGGTAGAGGCCCAGCAGGCGCTGCACCTCGGCCAGCGGCGCACACCGCGGCGACGGGCGCTGGCGTCGGTGATCGAACAATCCCTCGAAACCGTGGTGCTCGTA
>WNGI01003763.1_pt1 | contig 13441 bp, 10 predicted proteins | sample 5400621 | NCBI WGS metagenome assembly WNGI01 (sample SAMN13153374, study PRJNA577476) | soil metagenome | isolation source: 20 cm soil or saprolite under Garry oak tree replicate 1 | place: USA:California | collected 2016-06-15
TATTCTACTGCTCGATACCAGTGTCGAATTGATAGGTGATGTTTTCACGCCTGTAGTACAGATTTTGGCGGATAAAAGCATAGGAATAACCGGATTTAAAGGCCTGAGTTCTATAGATCTACACCATTTTGAAGAGTCGACTGATGCGGAAGTTGAAGTAATTGACGAATCATGTCTGGCTTTCCCGCGCAAACTGCTCAAGAAGATAGGATTGTTTGACGAAAGTTATCGTTTTCCGTACTACATGGCGATCGATTTTAATTTTGCGGTACGTGATAGTGGTTTTCGTGCGGTGGTTACACCAAATTTACCTATTAAAAGCTATCCTCCGTTTCAAGACGCGAATCTCTCTGACGCCGAACGAACGCGATTGAAGAAAAGGAATTTCTATCGTTTTCTAGATAAATGGGGACATAGAGATGATTTATTGCTCCTTGACAAGGACTAACGACTCAGAAAGATAGATCATGTTACTGTGTAAGAAGATCAAAATCGAGGTAAGCGACCAGGACGCCGAAGCCCTTGAGTTTATGCAGGCAAAATGTCGGGGACTGTACAACTGGTTCGTCATGAAGCTACGTAACGGGCAGCGCTGGAACCTCGAAAGGGCGAAGAAGTCCCTACGAGAGAGTAAAGCATTTGACCCAGACTTACGTTTCGTCTATGGCAAACTCTTAGCAGAGGTGTACTTCCGCTTGGACAAGGCTATGCAAGGCTTATTTCGCCGATTGGAAGCAGGCGAGAAAGCAGGTTTTCCCCGCGTCAAGCCACGGCATCAGTTCTTCACACTGTGTTATCCCGCAATGTACCTGGAAGTGCAGGGAAACACCCTTATCCTCCCAACAGGTGGCGGCGGGAATTGGGGACCCAAACGCTACCCTAACATCGTCGCGCATCTCACCGAAGACCCTCCTGAGCACTTCCACGAGGTAGCCGTTTCAAGAGATGCACGAGGCAACTACTATTGCTCATTCGTCTATGACGATGCGGAACAAGGCAATCAAGACAGTGAGTACAAGCCTCGCAAGAAGCAGAAGAAACGGAAGCAACGTGAGATACGCCATGATGGTATTGTAGCTTTTGATCTCGGAATCAAAATGCTGGCAACGGGTGTCAACGACCAGGGACGCTTCTACCACATTGGTGGGTTCAAGGGCTACCGCTGGCACAACAAACAACTGGACAAGATTCGTTCCAAGCGTGACCGCTGCAAGAAGAAATCACGCAGGTACATCCATCTCTCCAAGGTGTACAAGCGGGTCTCCGAACGCAAGCGTAACAAACAACGAGACTGTCTGCATAAAGCTTCTCATCTCATCGCACACCAACTGGCTGAAAGGGCTGTGGTAATCGGCGATCTTTCCCAACGGCAGATGGTCATTAAGAAAAAAGGAGAGGAGCCCCCCAAAGAGCGGAACAAGCGGCGCATCCGTAACCGTATGGTATATAATGATTGGGGGCTCTACGGCTTTGTGCAGATGCTTACCTACAAGTGTCTGCATTATGGGAAAGCACTATATAAAATTGATGAGCGCGATACGACCAAGATGTGTCATGTGTGTAAACGCAAGCAAGACATGCCACTGTGGAAACGGATGTATCGTTGCGAGAATTCGAACTGTGGCTTGGTGATGGACCGTGACGAGAACAGCGCGGTCAACATCTACCAGCGGTTCGTTGCGGGGCCTCCGCCACACACTCAGCTTTGAGTGCGGTGTACTGCATGAGCGTGCAGAAATCAATACATTTTCATATGTTTAGAAAGGCAGACGCATAGATTGCAAACATTGACGAAGCGTAGTGAAATTGCCAGAGAGTATACGTGGGACCTTGAAAGTATTTACCCAACCAATGATGACTGGGAAAACAGTTTCAAGAAGCTTAAGCAGGGTTTACCAGAACTTGAGGCGCTCAAGGGAACACTTGCTCAAAGTGGACAGGCATTGCTAATGGTATTGCAGACGCGCGATGTATTGTTTGAGGAACTAGAAACCCTGTATGTGTATGCATCCATGCGCAGGGACGAGGATACAACAAATAGTGTGTATCTGGGTATGTTTGATCGTGCTATGCAATTGCTCGTACGTGCTTCAACCGCTATCTCTTACGTAGAGCCAGAAATTCTGGCTTTGCCGCAAGTAACTCTTGATACATTTGTGCAAGAGACATCCGGCCTGAGCCTTTATAGACAACAATTGGACGATATTAATCGCAATCGTCCCCATGTCCGTACCGCGGAAGTAGAGGCTGTACTTGCGGCTGCTGGCGAGATCTCTGAAGTTCCAGATAGCGTTTTCTCGATGATTGATAATGCTGACTTGAAACTTCCACAGATTCAAAATGAGAAAGGCGAAGAGGTTCAACTCACAAAAGGTAATTACCTGGTCTACATTCGTAATACAGACCGCAGGGTTCGAACAGATGCGTTTGAGGGTATGCATGGAACGTTCCTCAAGCAGCGTAACACAATTGCGGCTACTCTTGCGGGACAGGTCAAAGGAAACATCTTCTTTACGAGGCAACGCGGTTTTGGCTCTAGTCGTGAGCGAGCGTTAGCGCGTAATAATATTCCAGTTAGCGTCTATGATAACCTTGTGGAGACGGTCAGCGAGCATATTCACCTTCTCAATCGATATATGAAATTGCGAAAACGCTTACTTCAACTCGATGAGTTGCATATGTACGACCTTTATGTGCCGATTGTAAAAGAAACTGCTGATGAGATAAGCTACCCAGAGGCATGTGATACAGTAGTGACTGCTCTCGCTCCATTAGGCGAGAACTATACGAGTATTCTTCAGCAGGCGTTTAAAGAACGGTGGATCGATGTCTACGAAACTCCTGGAAAACGTGGTGGGGCCTATAGCGGCGGTGGGTACAAAACTCGCCCGTTTATCTTGCTGAACTTCCAGAATAAACGTGATAGCATGTATACATTGGCTCACGAACTTGGGCATTCAATGCATTCATACTTTTCACGCAGCCATCAGCCGTTTCAGTATGGTGACTATACCATCTTTGTAGCCGAGGTTGCTTCTACGCTGAACGAGGGTTTACTGACCGAATACCTGTTAAAGACTACTGATGATCCTACAGTACGCCTGGCGATACTCAATCATTCGTTGGAAGATTTGCGTGGTACGCTTTTCAGACAGACGATGTTTGCGGAATATGAGCAGCAAATACATAGCCAGGCTGAACAGGGTCAACCGTTGACTGCTGATTCACTGAGTACAATGTACCGCGCAATCAATGAAAAATTTTATGGCGGAGAGGCTGTCATTGATGAACTCATAGACATTGAATGGGCGCGCATTCCCCATTTTTACTACAATTTCTATGTCTACCAGTATGCGACGGGCATTTCTGCTGCATGCGCTCTGGTTCAGCAGATATTGCATGAGGGGCAGCCTGCGGTTCATCGCTATCTGAAGTTCCTTAGCTCGGGATCATCTGACTATAGCATTGAACTGCTGAAGAAAGCAGGAGTGGATATGACATCACCTGAACCAGTACGTCAAGCATTGCAATTGTTCGATTCACATCTGACGCAGATGGAGGAGTTATTGGGGTAGCTAGTGGTTGTTCGAGTGCCAGAAGTCTCCGAAAGTTGCGCCTAAGATAGCGCCTAATATCCCTGCTAAAAGTGCCAATGGAAGTGTGAGCAAGGTAGATGACCAGATTGGTTCAAAAATACTCACTCCTACTGGCAAAGGCAGTAGAAATGGAATACTCATCACAAACTCAATGATTAAAGGCGGCAATATCAAAGCTGGTAATGCAACCAAAGCTCCAGGTAGCCATACCCTGAATAGCGTGTCATTCTTGCCTGTAGCGTGTTGGCGTTTCGAGAAGACAATGCCATCAACAATCAATGCTGAGGCCACAAAAACAAGTGGCAGGAGTGCAAGCGTTACGTTAAAGACAGGTAAGCGGCCAGGAAGATTTGGAAAACGGAAATGAAGCCCGAGTCGTGTTACCATAATACTTATAGCTACCGGCACAAAGGCCATTGTATATACTGTTTCGATCCAGAGAAGTAAAGCAGTCTTGAGTGCACTGCCGCGTTTTCTTGTAAACTTCGCCGCAGCTACTAAACAGAAAGCCGCAGTAAACGCCAGGGGAAGCGGGTACGTAATGAATTGTAGCGAACCGAGTGTGACAGGAATGAATGCTGTATTGGCAGGGATATTCAGATTCATGTATGCTGAGAGAACTAGAAGCGTTCCCCATTCAAGACCACTTAGCCCAAGGAAACGACGTGGAGGATATGCTGATTGGCGTTCGATCACTGCCTCTGAGGCAAAGACAAAGGCGATGCCCAGTCCTATTACAATACCGCCGACTGTGCCCATGAGGTGGAAAGGAGACCACAAGGTAACATCTATACCATACAGTATGTGCCAGTAGTTATCAAGTGGAGCAGCCAGAAGGTCAATAAGTGCTCCAAAACCTAAGATAACGTATCCAAGTGGCGCATGGAAGAAATGTAAAATCCTTACCGTCGAATGGTCATCAACTCCGGATTTCTTTTTGTAATACCGGTATGTATCGACCAGGACCACAAACAAAGCTATCAATCCGGATACCGCAATGCCGCTGTACAGCATAATGTGCGGTGGGGTAAAGAATTCATTGCGTCCAACCAGATCATGCCAATTCCTATCCCATGCAAGACCAAGTTCAGCTTGAAGGGCCAGGATAAGCATAAGCCAGGCGCCAATACGACGTAACCTACGTTCGGCGAGGTCTGGTGGTTTCGAGAATTGTGTTGGTGAAGATTCTTGCTTGTTTGTGCTTACAAATAATCTAGCCATATTGCCTTTCATTCAGCCTCGTTCTTTTTGGATATTGTACCATCTAAGAGGCCTATGTCACTTGCAATTAACCCTTTCTATTGATACTATGTGCCACAAAGCATGCATGATTTCATCGTATTTAAGAGTGTATATATGAGTAACACAACGGCCACATTCATTAGTAAGACATTTGAGGGTTTCTATCGTCCTCTACCAACATCCAAACATCGACATCTACTGAGCATTCTATGGTTGCCTTTAATGGCCTGTTTACTTTTAGCAGTGCTTGTCCGTGTGTGGTTAATAGTCCATACAAATGGTGTCATTGCTGGTGATGAAGCCGAGGTAGGTTTGCAGGCCGAGCATATTCTGCATGGCGAGCATCCCATCTATTACTACGGCCAGCCGTATATGGGGAGCCTGCAGATGTATTTGATCGCAGGCATTTTTCTTTTGACTGGCCCCTCCGTGTGGGCAATCCGCATTGAGCCTCTGCTCATTTCGCTTGTGATTGTCTACCTCACCTGGTGTTTCTCCTCAGCCCTGGCCGATGCTGCACATTTATCCACTCGAGCGAAAACTCTATTTATGGTCATTGCCACACTGGTAGCTGCCTTTCCACCTCTTTACGATACCGTAGAGGAAATGCGAACCACCGGCGGGTACGTCGAAGCCTTTGCTCTCATGCTATGGCTGCTGTTTTGCGCATTTCGCTTGACACAACGCTGGCACGTTGGCGCTTCTGCTCGTGAACTTGCGCTTCGCTGGGCGGGTATTGGTTTTCTTGTTGGATTGGGTTTCTGGATTGATCCCCTGGTTGTGTACGCATTGTTGACCATTGCCATCTGGATAGGGGGTTATTTGATCTTAGAGTTGGTAAAGCCGCAGCGGCAAACTGCATCTCGAACACGAATAGCTGTGTTCAAGGAGGCGCTTCTTTTTGGAGTAGCTATTCCCGCAAGCCTTGTTGGATTTGCTCCAGGTCTTTATTGGGGAGCACATCATCAGTGGGCTAATATTCGCTATCTCTTTCAAAAGGGGGGGACGGTGCCTCATGGTCGTCTCCACACCATCTTACAGGTGCAGAAAGTCTATAGCACCTGCCTGGCACCACGTGCTCTGGGTGGAGCATTACCAACACAACCTGATGTGACTGTGGCAAATCCTCATATAATGACATTTGGGTTAGCCATAAGTGTCTGTTGTTTGGCCATAAGCGCAGCGAGTGTTCTTCTTTCAGTATTCTGGCATCATCCTTTACTCTTGCGCATCAGGCAACTTACTCTCCTCCCTTTACTCTTTATTGCATGTGCATCAATAATCTTTAGTACTGCTTCTATTGCTATCTATGCAATTGGTTCAGGTTGTAGCTCCTGGGATCTTGTAGGGCGCTATGTTGTACCATTAGTGATCGCCTTGCCTTTTTTGATTGCTGCTGTCTTCGCTATTCCCGCAATGATGTTGATTGAAAGAAAAAAAGCAGCAGCACAAGGGAAAGATGAGAAGCAGGACATTGCGCGGTTAGCTACACGTACGACTTCCCCTCGATTGACGCTATTGCCAGCTATTCAAGTTGGACTTTTGGGTGTGCTTGCCATCTATTTCTTCTCGCAAGGGGTTGCATACATCCAGGCCGATCCGAGATACACTTTTCAGGGAACTGGTTGTATTTCTTCAAATCCCACGGATCAAAGTCCCATCATCAAATACATGCAGCAAGCACACATTCGTTACGCGTGGGCGACTGGATGGCTCGCAGATCCGATTACGTTCAAGACAAACGGGGCTCTTCTTGTGACTGAACGACCAGGTCGGATACCAGTCAATAGCAATACAGTACTACACGCAGACCGCCCTGGTATCTTCTTCCTGGTACGACATGATGATCTCCATCCTACAATTTTACAGGCGGTGGATGCCAAAAATGTCACCTATCACATTGAACGTTTCTACTCGGAGCAAGGGATTGATCTTTTACTCGTCACCCCGCTCAATCGAACAGTTTCGCCGCTCGATCCGGCTTTTAGTAATTTGTTTCAGAAAGTGTTTAGGGGTTGTCTTACGCAATAGCACTTTTAATGGTACACCAGTATCTCTACTTGATGAATGGCAAGTTTTGGCTAGCAGGCATGATAGTAGAGGTTTGTAAAGGCTGATAAATGACATAACCATCAAGTACGAAACGTAGATAGTGTCCGGCTGAATGCGCCACTTTTGTAGCAAGTGACGGTATTTGACTAGCGCCGAGTGGGAATACGTAAGCCGCATATGGGTCGGCTTTGACGAGAGCGACGTAAGGTAGATAGCGATTATAGTGCGGGCGTAACGCATTGTCAACACTAGTACAAATAATGTGTTCCTTGCTAAAGAATACAATACTAGCACAGGTCCAGTAGTCAGTATAGAAATGGGTTATGTTCATACGCGTAAGATCATGAATCAGCGCATCCTGTTGATGGTTATAGACCTGCACAACAGGTATTTCGAAGAACGTATTAATAGTCCCTACCAGTAATGCGATGCCGATAAGGAGTAATATCCCTCGTCTCAAGGCTATTTTCAATGTCGCAAAATTCAAGGCAAATTGGAACCGTACGTTCTTGGAAAGGTCATTATTTTCAGAATGTACGCGTTGAGACGTAGTATCATGGTCAAGTGATAGGCCCCAAAGGGGCGAAATGAGCGCGGGGGTGGAGATCAGCAAACCAATTAAATAGCGTGAAGTGGATGGGAATGCCGCTGCTATAGGACTGGATACAAAAAGGTACAAGGTCAAAGCGGCAGAACATAACAGCATAAGCCGAGCAAAGTCACGTACAACAGCTTGTTTTTCCCTTGTTGTCCACAATTGTCCAGGGGTTCTTTTGCGCAGTTTCCAGAGATGCTTGAGTGTTAGAAAGGTTGAGATTGACCAGAGCAGGATAAAACCGAGACTCCAAACAAGGGCAGTAGCGATGAGACTCAAATTGCCATGGACAATTGAGCACGAAACATTTTCAGTGCCCAGATACCCGGCGAGCCTGAAATGTGTATATGCATCAAAGCAGAAAGGCGTACCTCCAATCGCAGCGGGTAGAGTAGTCAACAGCGTCCCGCGTAGTTGAGGTCCATACGGGATAGGATTATGCGCACTCAATTGAGCTAACTGGAGACTACCGTTATTATGCAGGTATCGAAGCACTGCGAAGGTATTTTCTCCTGGCGGTGCATTGAGATTGTACATTATCAAAGGAAATGAGCCGATGATAAGGCCTGAGACTAAGGGCAATACTGCGAACTGGAGCAATTCACGCCAGCAAAACAGCACCAGCAATAAGCCAGATAACAAGATAAAAACGAGCATCAGGAAGTCACTCCAGAAACCCAACCCTGCCGCAAGACCCCAGCACCCATAGGCAATCGAGCGCCAAAGTCGCCTCTTCGGAGATGTGTATTGATCGTAAGAGAGAGCAAGCCAGGAAGCAAGAAGCATTGAAAGAGAGCCAAAGAAGAGCAATTCGGGGTAACCAGCAAGACCAACTATCTCTGCATCCAACATGATGCTTGATCCAAGGCTCAGCAAGGCAAGTGTGATCAACGCCAGTTTTTTCGTATAGAGCAAACTGGTCAGGCAATACATAATGACAAGAAAAAGCATAAAAAACAGAACACCGCCAAGCCGAAACGAAAATACCGAGATACCAAAGAGGCGAAAAAACGCTACTCCAAGATATGCCTGCAATGTGCCCATATAATTCTGGCCATAGAAGAATATCGGGTGCTCTCCCTTATAAGCAATATGCATAGCCATGATGCCCATCGTATCGACGTCTGCATTGCTGTGCGGCCAGCCCCATGCTATTAGAAAAATACGCAATAAAGTAGCCAGCGCAATTATGAGAAAAGCCAGAATTCCATATGTTCCAATTTTAATCTGTCTGATACGTAACAACATGCAAAGAAAACCCCTCCCGTTGAATCGTTGGTGTGAAAGTCACTATTATCGTATAGCTTGTTCAGCATCTAGAAAGTAAGCAAACTATGACCATTAGCCAAGAGCAAAGGCTGCCAACCTTGGTTATTATACTACGTTACAATGAAGCTATTTTTTCTGCGCAATGGCTATCAACGAAATACCTACTGGCATACTGATTTTCAATTCAACGCGTTTCAAAATGGGAACAATGGTATCAAAGGAAGAAATTTGATATGGCCTCAAGCCTCCAGAGCGTTGGAGTTTATCTCGCATGATCCAACTCATTAAACCGACCAGATTAAAAAAATACAGCTTTTCAATCTGAAAAGATGCTTTGACAAGCTTTTCTGCCAGTTCTTTTTTTTCATACCGCCTGAAGTGACCTAATTGCTTATCAAGATCCGTATAAGCCCACTTCTTTGCGGGTACCAGCAATAAGAGTCTTCCCGATGGTTTCAGAACATTTCCTAAGTGAAAAAGAGCCTTCTCATCGTCCTCAACATGCTCCAAGACATTGATACCGATAACCGTTTGAAAACTTTCAACCAAGTGCTCTGGAGGTGGTTGTGTGATGTCTAGAAAATCTACGGAAACATCATTGATATGGGAAAACTTGTTCTTTAGATGAGCTAACATTCTCGCATCCGTATCTGTTAAACACAAAGGCGTATAAGAACTAATCAATTCGCTAATATTGCCTATCCCAGATCCAAATTCCAAAAGCGGAGCTTGTATAGAAGAGTAAAAATTTTCTGCAATCCACCGGTTATAGTTTTTTGCCTCTGTGAGTACCTCTAATGTTGGCAATCCCTGATAGAGCATAACATGTACCTCCCTCGACACAATAAGCTGCTAAAATACAAACGTTTAAACTACTGATCTCGCACTAAGGAACTAAACCGAGTAGCCACCTTGACGCGAACAGCTTTTGATGGTCTCTATAATGTGCCACAAGGGCTCTTTCGCTCGAATCTGCTGATCGAGATGGAACAACAGACATTGCCTAACTCTCCCCGATTGAGATAATTCCAAACGCCTCATCCGGGTTAAGACCAGGGGCGTATATCTTCATCAAAGAAAACTCTCCTTGCTAATTGAGCACATCTATCAAATAAACGAACTTTTTATTATAGTAGTAACAGCACTAGTAGGCCACTTGTCACATCACTTGCCTTTGCGGTAAGAACGGGATATTTTGAAAAAGGTACATAACACTATATCTTGTGCAAGAGGAGAGAAAGATGGGTCGTCCCCAAAAATTGCCCCTGCGTCTATTGAACGCGGAAGAACGGGATCAGTTAGATTATCGCAGTCGTTCGTTGATAAATAACGTAGCCATATAATTCGACGCCAAGGTAATTCCCGTTTGCGAGATGACCATTGCGCACAATGAATGGAGTTTGAGGATCATTTCCAGGTAACAGATACGCAACATGTGGATCAGCTTGCACTTGCAAAACGTAGGGCCAATAGCGATTGCGAGTACTGCTAGGTAGTAAGTCAGATCCTATGACTGCACAGGTGATATTTTCTCTACTAGCGAAGGCAATACGATAGCAGGTCCAATAGTCATCAGTGTAGAAGTGCTTGATATTCATGCTCTCGAGCTTGTTAAGCACTGCCTCACGTTGCTGATCAATGCTACTAATAGCGTGAAGGTCAAAAAAAGCGGCGATGGTCCCGGCCAGAAACATTATGAAAATGAGTAGGAGCATTCCTCGACTTAAGGCCACTTTGATCTTTGCAAGCAAGGCTACCGATGGTTCGATCATTCTTGCGCCAATCCAGAGGGGCCAAATGATAGCAGGTAAGCTGATAAGTAGACAATGCAGGTAGCGTGCGTTGCCGGCTGATGACGGTATTGAAGCTGTACTTAGGGTGAAGAATAGTACTGTTATTCCCATGCTGACTAGCAGCATAATACGGGCAAACTCGCGGACGATGTTACATTTTTGCTCGGAAGATGATAGCTGCCCACGAAAGTCATGCTTTAATTTCCAAAGAGCCATTATTGCAAGAAAAACGGCGACTAGCCAGAGGACGATGAGACCGAGTGACCAGCTTGCATGTACAATTACGCATCGTAGGCCAGGCGCATTGACAGGTCCTTGAGAAAATACAAGAGGACAGAGAGGATTACCAGTAGCAGTAGGTATGTTATACAGAATCGTATTGACAATATGCATGGATAGTGGTATGAGGCTACCGGGCACGGATGTCGCTGGATGTGTTTGTCTTAAAAAAATGGACAGAGAATCCTGTCCAGGTGACGCCTTGAGGTTATATATAATTAAGAGAGACGCACCAACAACCAATCCTAGAAGTAGACATATGCCACACAATTTGAATATCATTTCACGCCAGCAGAAGACGACCAACAGCAACGAAGCCGACGCGAGATATGGGAGGATCAGTGGGTCACTCCATACGGCCAGCCCTGCAACACATCCCCAACAGGCATAGCCAAGCAAGCGCAACCAGTGTCTATGCTGAACTATGTCCTGGTTGTAGGAGAGCGTCAGCCAGGAGGCTAGCAGAAATGCGCTTGCGCCAAAGAACAGAATATCACAATAAACAATGGGGCTAACTTCCAGAATTAGAATCGGGATTGATCCAAGACTCAGTAAAACCAATGAACCGAGAGCCAATCTTTTTGTGTAGAGTGCACTTGTCAAGAAGTACATAGCTGCCATGAAAGGTATGTAGAGCAGAATAATGCTAAAGCGTAGTGTGAAAATGGATGAGCCAAATACTTGAAATAGGCTAGCACCAATATACGCATCTAACGCACCCATATAGTTCTGACCATAAAAGAAGATGGGATGTTCCCCATGATCAGCAATATGCAGCGCCATAATGCCCATGATGCTCTCATCGCTGTTGAGGAGAGGCCATTTCAAAGCCGCAAGTAGAACACGTAAAAGAGTCCCAAACATGATTATTACTAATGCATAAATCTTGTATACGCCGATTTTAAAAAATATTTCATATTTCATAGTTAAGAGGCTTTAACTCACTTATAAGAAAACGGGGTATATGCTTCCTTCTAACCAATTTTCTCTTAAGTTCAATACCACACGGCTCGTGAGTGTACACGATCTTGCTCACACTGTCAACGAAAACGGCTATATTTACCAAAGATCAGGACTGTTTGATGCGCCGATACGTAAAGAGATGGTGGAAGGTGAAATTGTAGATCAGCACAATCACAATAGCCAGCGCCTCAGCGAGAAGCCCAGGCGTATGTAGGAGGGAAAAAAAGGCAAATTCCAGCAAGAAGGTCAACAACGTTCCCACGATACACGTCGCGTGAAAGCGCAAGCAGCGCTGCAACCAGGGGCGTTTTGCGCCGGGCAGGCTAATAAAAGTGAAGCGGTCGTTAGGCAGAAAGTTGGCCATGATCGAACATTCTGCCGCAATGGTAAAGGCAAAGATATTGTGCACTTGCGGGCTGGCACTAATCGGGAAATGGAAGCGGTATAAGACCAGGCCAAAGATCACCAGATTGACCACCGCAGCCAGACCACCGAACAAAAGGTAACTGAGAATACGTTGGATTTGACCAGCCTTGCCACTTGTTTTTCCATCAACAAAATCCAGCACTCGATTCGCAGGTTGCCACGGATAGGGTTGATAGGTGCGGGTAAGAGTAGTGGTTGCTTCTAATGTGGAGTTCAGGGTTTCCTGGGCCTCTGCCAGGGGAGTTGGGATAGCAGACAACTTTTTGATCTCATCTTGAACTATCGTACGTTTCATGTGTTTTCCTACAAAACTCATTTACAAGGTCAGCGAACGAAGCTTTGGGCTAGTGAAGTACATGCTTCGATGGCTTGCATTCATCGTGCAACCGGTGGGTACCTCGGAGTACGTAATTGTACCGATTACATTCTGAACGATTCGGCGTCACCATAGATAACAGATGATAGATTCGCTGAGCCATTTGTCGTGTGCCGGTTATGGGCATACAGACCACACCGGTAATACGTGAAAAGAAAACGCAGGAGAGGCGCTCACCTCTCCTGACGTGCAGTATCATACTCTGTAGAGCGCGTTATTCTTCACGCTGTAGAACCGGATGGGCTGTCGTGTTCCTGAATAAATGAGTTGACAAGCTCATATACTGTCCCCAATTTTTCGATATGTGGGGAGTGACCACAGTCAGCTAGTTGCACTTCTTGATACTCACCACCGTTTGCTTTGTATTTTTCCAGGACTGTCCGTACCTGTGTTTTCATGGGTTGCGGTGGATAGACTTCTGCTCCTGGCCAACCTGGAACCGCGCCGATCTGTCCCAGGAAGCCAAAGTCAAACAACGAGGTATCGGAAACCACCTGGTCATCTGCTCCATGTATCCATAACACCGGCATTTTGTGGCTAATGGAGGTGAAATTGCTCTGGTTCAGGTATTTGGGTGAGATGCCATTGATTGCTCCCCTACTACCAGGAGCTATATTAGGCCAGTTGTTGGAGGAAGTAATATCGCCAGGATAATTACCAGGTGTCACCCTTGTCATAAGTAGGGATGTCAGATACATCTCTTCGTGGTCGGGAGCAGGCTTAAACGGTGGCTTAAAGTAGAAGGTATTCATGATGGTACGCGGCGAAAACTGGCTGTCACCCCGGTCTTCCTCTGCTAACAGGCGCACAAAATCGGTATTTACCGTTCCTCCCCCACTTCCTGCAAAGT
>WNGI01004453.1_pt1 | contig 13440 bp, 14 predicted proteins | sample 5400621 | NCBI WGS metagenome assembly WNGI01 (sample SAMN13153374, study PRJNA577476) | soil metagenome | isolation source: 20 cm soil or saprolite under Garry oak tree replicate 1 | place: USA:California | collected 2016-06-15
TCGATAGTCAAGCTGATCTTTAAAACCGAATGGCTGCGTCAGATCGAACTCTGGCGGCGGGTCGATTGGCCGAGCACCCGCAAAAGGAAAATCGGTGCGACCCGTATACATCGGGGGCGTATCTCCTTTCTTGTAAGTGTTCGTGGCGAGAATCACTGGTCGTCGCGCGGCCGGCATTGCAGCAACAGCAGCGAGCGCCATCAAGGATGCAGCCTGATGGGCACCATGCGTTGTCATCGTCGGCTCAGCAACTAAAACGAAATCATAATGTCCGTCGTGCAAGATCTGCGATAACTGTCGCCTTACGAAAGCGGTGTCCCACTGGTTCTTTAGAACTTCGTGCACATCCTGCGTGTACGCCTTATCCAATTGATCGAGAAAGAAGAACTTGCTGATGCCCGCAATAGCGCCTCCGGCTCTTGCTTCCCGCTTTCGGATTGCGGGCAGCGCTTTGCGCCCCACAGCCTCCTGCGTGAGCTTCAAACCATAAATCGGCTCGGCGAGCGTCGCGTAGTGATAACCGCCTTCCCCGTTAGTGACGATGCAGAGATCGGCCTTTCCGCCGAGGACGTGAGTGAGTTTGTAAACCGCGCCGACGAAATCGGTGTCGTCGTCGGGGTGCGCGACGACAATCAATACGCGCGTAGCAGGCGCTTGCGCGGCGACGGCTCCCGATGCAACAAGGAATCCGCAACAAACTGCGGCCAGACGAAAAGTTTTCATGTGGCCGAATCATAACGAGATGCTCGGCCGCTATGCAGGTGCGAACCCGGCGCTAGGGGACCGCGCCGATCACGATTCGACCATCAATACCACGCATGACTGGCGGCGCGTACGGCCCAATCAACTGACGCTTCCACCATTGGCCGGTTCGCTCCATGGTCTGCATGTCGGTGAACCAGTACTGCCATAGAACAGTGCGCACCATCTTCGGTGGCTTTCCGTTGAACGGATCGCCTCTGAATAGCGCGATGACGCTGTTGCTTCCCTCAACGAGGCGTTGCTCCGCAAGAACTACCCAGGGCGACTGCGACCACGGCCCAAGAGACGCGAACCAGAGATTCCAATCGAACCTTGGCTGATACGGAGCAAAGAATCCGGGCCGCTCCCGAACATTCTGCGGCTTGTAGCGGAACGGATATGCAATCCAGGTGCGTCCGTCGTTACTCCCCTGAAACTCGATTTCGTAACGCTGTTCAGTCATCATTGCGAAGAGACCGTACGAGTTTGCAAATCGAAACGGTTCCAGAGCACGCGTCGGCAAAGTGAGAATCGACGGTAGTCCACCGGCGAAAAAGGCGAGGACAGTCGCGTAAAGCGTAAAACTCAAAACGCCAACTTCGATTCGCTTTCGGACCAACGTGCGCACTGATCTCTCGCGTTCGACCGACCGGACTGGATGCAGACCCATGCGCGTGAGATAGCCGTCGTCGAGCAGCAGGAATCCAAGACACAGAACGAGGTAATTCAGAAATGCATAGTTCGCCGTCAGGATGATGCTGATCTGCAACGCAGTAACGACAAAGAAGCAGAACAACCGCTTACGCCGATTGCCGAAAACGAACCAGACCAGCACAAGCTCCACGAGAAGTGTGAACACGACGACACTCGCGTGAAACCAGTGCGGCAAATGCTGGACGTACCATCCGATCCATGACGGCAGCGGACCGTTCTGATAGTACTCGTCCATCGCGGTGAGATTCCTCCAATGCTGATCGCCACTGGCGAGCTTTACGACCCCCGACTCGAAGTAGATGCGAAACCATTCCCACTCGAGCATGAAGCGGCTGAAGCGCGACGGAGGATCGATTGCGCCCAATCCCGGAAACGTCCCTCGCGGCGCGAAGAACACGGAAACGAACCCGGCCTCGAGCAACATTCCATCCGACTGATACGACGAGAAATCCTGCAGCACCGCGATACACGATAGAAAAAGAATCGTGCAGAGTCCCACCATGAGCCGCGGTCGAACGTTGAGCGTGAGTAGCACCGAAACGACGAGGCCCGCTGCGACGACCGCTCTCAGAGCACCATCCCCTGCTCCGAGCCAGAGAACTGTCGGCGAATACCAGAATCGCTCGATCGGACCGAGCGCACTTGCTACCTGCTGCAGATAATCGCGAGCAGGCAGAATGCCTAGCACGCCTACCAGGCCGTAGATCTGAAACGCGAGCGAGAAAAACGCCGAAAAAAAGATGAGGCCGAGCGCGCGCAGAAAAATCCAGCGCGGCCAGAGGTGCCCGGGCGAAGTGACTTCGGCAGGCGCAGCCGGAGCGTCGGTCATGCCCGCGTTATACCGCAAGTGAAGTGCGAACGGTCGCTCGTTACTCCATATTCAAGCGACGTTCAGCCAAACACTCAGAGGAATCAGATGCGCTCATTGTTCGCTGCGACCTTCGTCGGCCTTGGAGGCGTCTCCCTCGCCTTCGGGGTGGTCGTTTTCATTCTTACGTTCGCAGTAAGTCGAGTCGATCCTGGTCAGGGACTCCACGGTCGGATCGAGACCGGGCTTTTAACAACCGTACTTGGCGTTGTGGTAATGGGCGCCGGCGTGCTGCTTCGCAAACGGTAGCTTGATTTGGCCGCGCTCCCAATTGTCGTACTCGTCGCGGCCCTCGTGTGGGCCATTGTTGCGTACAACCGTCTCGTCCACCTTCGCAATCAGGTTCGGAATGCGTGGTCGGACATCGATGTTCAGCTCAAGCGCCGCCACGATCTCGTCCCCGAGCTTGTTGCCTCGGTCAAAGGCTACATGGGCCACGAGCGCGGCGTGCTGCAAGCGGTAACCGAGCTGCGATCACAAGCGGTGTCTATCGAGAGTCCGGCAAAACTGGGAAACGTCGAGTCTGACTTGTCGCGAGCGCTCACCGGCGTATTTGCGCTGAAAGAAGCTTACCCGGAACTGAAGGCTAATCAGAACTTCCTGCAGCTGCAGCGCGATCTCGTACAAGTCGAAGATCAGCTGCAATACGCGCGACGTTTCTACAACGGTGCGGTGCGCGACTACAACACCGATGTTCAGCGGCTGCCGGACGTGATCATTGCGCGCAGCTTCGGCTTCAATGCGGAGGAATTTTTCCAGGCGGACGAACAGGATCGCTCGCCGGTGAATGTAGACCTCACATCGTGAAGCGAATCGCACTCGGTATTGCCGCGATAGTCATCGCAAATGCGCTCCCCGCTCAGGAGCACATTCGATCGTATGACGTCGAAGTCGATGTCCGGCGCGACGCGAGTCTCGACGTTGTCGAGCGAATCACGGTTCACGCCGAAGGACAAAACATTCGGCGAGGGATTTACCGCGATTTTCCGACGCGCTATCAGGACCGCTATGGTAATCGCGTAACAGCTGGCTTCGAAATGGTGGGTGTCGAGCGGAATGGCGCAACCGAGCCTTGGTTCACCCAACACCAGAGTAACGGGATCCGCATCAATACAGGCAACGACAACTTTCTGCCCGTTCCTGCCGACTACACGTATACGCTTCATTACCGCACAACGCGACAGCTCGGCTTCTTCAACGATCACGACGAGCTCTATTGGAACGCAATCGGCACTGGTTGGATATTCCCCATAGAGGAAGCGCGTGTTCGAGTGCGACTTCCGTCACCGGTCCCGGTGAATCAGATGACGGCCGAGGCTTACACCGGTCCCCAGGGCGCAAAGGGCAGCAATTACACTGCGGAGCTGCCGCAACCTGGCATCGCTATCTACCAGCTTACGCAACCACTCGGAGCCTACGAAGGCTTCACGATCGTACTGACGTTTCCGAAGGGATTGATTCCACCGCCGACGACCGCCGATCGTGCGAAGTGGCTTCTCGGCGATAATCGCGGCGTGCTTATCGCCTTGCTTGGTTTGATCGCGCTCCTGGTGTATTGCATCAGAGAGTGGAACCGCGTCGGACGCGATCCCAAGGGTCGCGCAATAATCGCGCGTTACGAGCCGCCGCGCGACAAAACTCCGGCAGGGTTGCGATATCTCGAGCGGATGGGATACGACATCCGTTGTTTCTCTGCCGACGTCCTCGCGCTCGCGGTTGCCGGCCAGCTGCAAATCACTCGCGACAAACATTTCTTCAAAGACACGTGGAGCCTCACCAGTAATGGAGAGGTTCCACTTACAACGCCAACTTCAGAAAGAGTGCTGATCCGGGGGCTGTTCGCATTCGGCGAGGACACTCTCGAGTTGAAAAACACGAACGCTGCGATCATTTCCCTTGCGCGCAACGCGCACAGCAAGGCACTGGATCGCGAATTTCAACCGCGCTATTTCCATCGAAACGGAAAAAGCGTCGCCATCGCGGTTTTGATAGCGATAATTGCAATCGTCATTGCGGCCATTGCCTCAGCGGGGTTCGGGATTCCTGCAATTGCAGCCATCGGAGTGTTGATGTTAATCGCCGTCGCTGTGTTCTCGCGTCTTGTGCGAGCTCCAACGATCGAGGGACGCGAGCTGCTCGATGAGATCGAAGGGCTGAAGCTTTATCTCAGCGTGGCGGAGCGACAGGAGCTCGCCCAGATGCGCGGCCCCGATGAACCGCCAGTTCTGAATGCAGAACGGTACGAAACATTGCTGCCGTATGCCGTGGCCCTCGAAGTAGAAGACGCGTGGACTAACAAGTTCACCGCCGCAGTTGGCGCGGCTGCGGCCGCTGAAGCTGCGTCGCGGATGACATGGTACGGTGGTGGCCCAATCACGAATCTGGGTGATTTCACGCACTCGATCGGATCGAGCCTGAGCTCCCAGATTTCGTCTTCTTCGAGTCCGCCGGGAAGCGGCTCGGGGTCCGGCGGTGGTGGATCGTCTGGAGGCGGCGGTGGTGGCGGCGGCGGAGGGGGCCGATAGAGCGATAGAGCGATAGAGCGATAGAGCGATTGAGCGATTAAGCGATTAAGCGAGGAGCGACTTATGACAATATCAGAAGAACTGTTACCCGAATTCGATATGGAAATGGTCTCCACCCGGCGACTCGTCGAGCGTGTTCCGTCGGAGAAAGGACAATGGAAGCCGCATCCAAAATCGTTTTCGCTTGGCCATCTCACGCAGCTCGTGTGTTGGATGCCTGGCTGGATCGCGCGCACTTTAAAAGATACCGAGCTCAACCTTGTTGGCTCGTCACCATACACGTACGAAAAGACAGAAGATCTTCTCGCGATGTTCGACAAGAACGTGAAGGAAGCGCACGACGCGATCGCGGCTAGCAAGGAGGAAGACTACGACGTGGATTGGTCGCTCAAGTTCGGCGATCGCGTGGTTTTCACACAACCGCGGCGTCAGGTCGTTCGGACACACGTCAATCACCTGATCCATCATCGTGGACAGCTAACCGTTTATCTGCGATTGATCGACGTTCCGCTGCCAGCGATTTACGGGCCCTCGGCGGATGAGCGGCCGCCGGGGTTCTGACCGTTTCTCCAGTGAACGGGACGGCAACTGGGCGTCCCGTCGTACAGGTTTCAGGGCTTCGCAAAACCTACGGCTCGACTGTCGCCGTCGACGACGTTTCGTTCGACGTAACGTACGGAGAGATCTTTGGTCTCATCGGGCCGAACGGCGCGGGAAAGACGACGACAATGGAGTGCGTTGAAGGACTGCGCAAACCCGATCGAGGAACGATCGCGGTACTTGGTCTCGATCCCGTGCGCGACATGAACAAGCTGCAGGACCGAATCGGGGTACAGCTTCAAGAAGCGCAGCTGCAAAAACGAATCAAGGTCTGGGAGGCGGTGCACTACTGGGCATCGCTTTATCGAACGAAGATTTCCGACGGCGAGCGTTTGCTCGAGCAGCTTGGCCTCGCTGAAAAACGCGGCTCCTGGTTCATGTCTCTCTCCGGAGGACAGAAGCAACGACTGTTCGTTGCCCTCGCGCTGATAGCTGATCCCGAAGTCGTTTTCCTCGACGAGCTGACTACTGGTCTGGATCCTCAGTCGCGACGGGCAATCTGGGAATTGGTCCGTGGCATTCGCGATCGTGGGAAGACGGTTTTCATGACGACGCACCTTATGGAAGAGGCCGAGCGTTTGTGCGATCGCGTTGCGATCATCGAGCATGGGCGGATCATCGATGTGAACACTCCGGAGAAGCTGATCAACCGCTACTGCCCGGAGCGGACTGTGGTCCTCGTCACCGAAGACGTCGGCGCCGAGAAACTTTTTCGTGCCATGCCGCAGGTGGCGGATGTCACTGCGAACGGCACCAAACTCACAATCAAGGGAAATGGTGACGACCTGATCACGAGCGTTATTTGGTGTCTCTCCGAAAATCGACTGCGAGTTAGCGAATTCCGCACAATCCTGCCGAACCTCGAGGATGTGTTCATCAAGGTGACCGGCCACTCGATTCGGGATTAGATAAATGATGCGCGGACTCTGGAGACTGGTCTGGCTCGAGCTGAAGATATTTTTCCGCGAGCCGATGGGGGCGTTCGGAACCGTCGTCGCTCCGGTTCTCGTCCTGATACTGTTCGGAAGAATCGGCACATACGTCATTCCGCGCAGTCAGGCGGCTGCGAGCAGCTTCTTCAAAATTGACGTGCCAGTTTTCGTCTCGATTCTCATCGCGATCAACGCTGTCGTGTCGCTCGTCGCGATAATGGCGATTTACCGGGAGAGCGGAATACTCAAGCGACTGAGCACGACGCCGCTCCACTCACAAACGATTCTCACGGCTCACGTCATCGTGAAGCTGATTCTCACAGCGATAACGCTGCTGCTGACTCTTTTCCTCGGGCGGAAATCGATTCTCACGGACTCACATATCCCGCTCTTCAAATTCACAATCGCGGTGTTGATCTCTACGTGGAGCATTCTGTCGATCGGATTCGTAATCGCCAGCATCGTCCCGACTGCGCGCTTCGCGCAGCCGATCAGCAGCGTGCTGCTCTATCCGATGATCGCGTTGTCGGGCTTGTTCGTGCCGGTCGCTTCATTTTCGCCCGCGGTACGCAATGTCGCGCGCGCGTTGCCGCTGACGTACGCCGTGCAGCTGCTAGGCGGAATCTGGAGGGGCGACCCATGGTCGGCGCACGTTACCGATATCGCGGCGCTCGCAATTGTCTTCGTACTGTGCACAGCACTTTCGTCGAGAGTATTCCGCTGGCAGTGACAGCGTGATTGAGCGAAAAGCGGTGGAGGGATTGAGCGATAGAGCGGTGGAGAGATTGAGCGATAGAGCGGTGGAGAGATTGAGCGATAGAGCGATTAGCGATTGTCACCTCCGGCGCGTTTGGGGCTTCTGCTCGTCCCAGGTCCTGACCTTCTTCAGCAGACCATAAAGCATTCTTCGGACGTTGGTGGTCTCTTCAAGCAGAGCTTCGTGATCTGTTTTGGTCATCATCTCGAGATCGCTTGAGAGTTGAAGATGTCCTTCAACTTCCCACAACGACGCTAGAGCATATCCAAAAAAGCGTGCGCGTTCGCGTGGACTACGATGAGCATTTCCCTCGACGATGTTGATCGGAACCGACATCGTGGCGCGAATGAGCTGGTCGCATAGACTGGCACTGCGCGCTCCCCGCATCGTGCGAGTTACTCGATGTGTATGGATCGTTAGCTCTTCCGCGGCTCGCCAAACGCGAAGCTCTCTGAAATTGGCCATGAGGGAATCATTCGCTAGCCTTGCGCGACATCGCCATCGTTCCATTTGCCGAATAGCCTATTTCACGCTTTGCTCACATGACCCGGCTCGCTAGTCGCTCCATCGCTCCATCGCTCCATCGCTCCATCGCTCCATCGCTCCACCGCTCTACCGCTCTACCGCTCTACCGCTCTACCGCTCTACCGCTCTACCTCTTAAATACTCAATTTTGGCCCCAACCCGAGGGTCTGATGGACGATAAAGAGCTTTCCGAAAGTCCATTATGGAATCGTGATCTAGCGCCGACTGATCCTGCGCGCCGCACGTGGTCGACCTACAACATCGCGGCGCTTTGGATCGGAATGGCGGTCGTGATCACGACGTACACGCTCGCGTCCGGCTTGATGCAGCAAGGCATGACATGGTACCAGGCGCTGTTCACGATTCTCCTCGGCAATGTCATCGTGCTCATTCCGATGATTCTCAACGCCCACGCCGGCACGAAGTATGGAATTTCATTTCCCGTTCTTTGCCGAGCGAGCTTTGGTGTCCGCGGGGCGAATGTCGCCGCGATTTTGCGCGCGATCGTCGCGTGCGGCTGGTTCGGAATCCAAACGTGGATTGGTGGGCTCGCCCTCGACGCCTTGCTAACCGCGGCATGGCACGGCTGGGCGCAGATTGGGATTCACACCGCAATCGCATTCGGAATTTTCTGGATCATTCAGGTCTTCATAATTCTCAAGGGAACCGAAGGCATCAAGATTCTCGAGAGCTGGTCTGCACCACTGCTCCTCGCTGGTGGACTCGCCCTTCTTGTTTGGGCGATACGAAATGGCGGCGGACTGAGCGCGATCCTGGCGGGATCGGTGCGATTGCAGCAGGGCTCGACTCCGTTCTGGGTTCTCTTCCCCGCTGCACTCACGGCAAACGTTGGATACTGGGCGACGCTGTCGCTCAACATTCCGGACTTCACTCGCTACGCGAAGAACCAGCGATCACAAGTACTCGGGCAGGCGCTTGGTCTTCCCGGCACGATGGTTCTCTTCGCATTCATCGGCGTTGCAGTTACAAGCGCGACGATCGTCATTTTCGGAAAAGCCATCTGGGATCCGGTCGAGTTGATAACTCGAATCGGATCACCTGCCGTAATTATCTTCGGCGCGCTGATCGTGCTCGCTGCGCAGCTCACCACGAACATGGCCGCTAACGTCGTTTCGCCCGCGAACGATTTCTCCAATTTGAGCCCGAAGCGAATCAGCTATGTCACCGGCGGATTGATCACTGCCGTAATCGGAATTCTCATGATGCCATGGCGACTGTATTCCGACGCCGCCGCATACATTTTTACCTGGCTCATCGGCTACTCGAGCTTGATGGGCGCGCTCGGTGGAATTCTGATCGCGGATTACTGGATCGTTCGCCGGCAGCAACTCGCCGTGCGTGATTTGTTCGTGCTCAATGGGCGGTACGCATACGTCAGCGGCGTCAACTGGCGAGCGATCGCCGCACTCTTGATTGCCGTGCTTCCGGTTGTGCCGGGTTTCATTCACGCTGCGACGACACCGGGTGGGCAAGTACCGAATCCCACGATTCTCGACAGACTTTACACCTACGCTTGGTTCGTCACATTCATCCTCAGTTTCTCGGCTTATCTTGTTCTGATGCGAACGCGCTCCGTCGAAGCTGCTGACAGAGCGCCGTCGTTTGGTCAACCAATCACAGAGAGTTGAGCAGTATGCCCCGAGTCGTTAAGTGCGGCCTCATTCAGGCGACGCATGCATGTAAAACAGACGAGGCCCTCGACACGATTCGCGAAGCGAATGTGGCGAAGCACGTCCCGTTGATCGAAAAAGCGGCGAGCGAAGGCGTGCAGATCATCTGCATGCAGGAAGTCTTCACCGGTCCTTACTTTTGCGCCGAGCAGACGACACGGTGGTATGAGTCGACCGAGAAAATTCCTGATGGTCCGACCACGAAGCTGATGCAGGAGCTCGCGCGCCGGCACAACATGGTGATCATCGTGCCGATCTACGAGGAAGATTCGCCCGGAGTTTACTACAACACTGCCGCGGTCATCGACGCCGACGGCACGTATCTCGGAAAGTATCGGAAGAATCACATTCCCCACTGCGCACCCGGATTCTGGGAAAAGTTCTACTTCAAACCGGGCAACCTCGGGTATCCCGTGTTCCAGACGCAATACGCGGATATCGGTGTCTACATCTGTTATGATCGCCACTTCCCCGAGGGCGCGCGCGAGCTCGGGCTCAATGGCGCCGAGATCGTGTTCAATCCATCGGCGACGGTGGCTGGGTTGTCGGAGTATCTATGGAAGCTCGAGCAACCTGCGCACGCGGTTGCAAACGCGTATTTCGTCGGGGCAATCAATCGCGTCGGACACGAGCAACCGTGGGACATTGGAGAGTTCTACGGGCAAAGCTATTTCTGCGATCCGCGCGGTCAGTTTCTCGCTAACGGCTCACGCGATCAAACGGAATTGGTGACGGCCGAGCTGGATCTCGACCAAGTGAGAGAAGTTCGCAACGTGTGGCAGTTCTACAGAGATCGCCGGCCTGAGACGTACGGCGGACTGGTCGAGTTATGAAAACGTTGCTCGCGCTTGTCGCGATCACGGTTACGGCCGCAGGCTCGGTCTCGAATGTCGCTCCCGCGCGAGACATTGAAGTCATCGGTGTCGATTATGCTTTTCAGATTCCATCGACTCTTCCTGCTGGTCGCACGACTTTTCATTTCCGAAACAGCGGAAAGAAGCAGCACGAATTCAACATCCTGCTTCTAAAAGAGGGAACGAAGCCTGAGCAGTTTTTTCAGGCGGTCAAAGCCAATCAACCGCAGATGATCATGGTTGACGAGCCAGTGGGTGTGTTGTTTGCGGAGCCCGGAAAGGTGGGCGCGTACGGACTTACTACGAATCTCGTTGCGGGACGAACCTATGTGGTGATATGCATCGCCCGCGATTCGGCAAAAGCCCCTCGGCATGTCGAGATGGGGATGTCCGCGATACTTCGGGTGACCGGCTCAAAGCCCGGTGCTCCTTTGCCTCAGACAGCAACTGACACGATTGTCGGAGTTAATTACGCCTTCAAGTATCGCGGCAGTGTCGCTCCGGGCCGGCACACGTTTCTGTTTCGCAACGAAGGTACAGTCAGACACGAGGCCTTCTTCGGCTTGTTAAAGAAGGGAGTGACACTCGACAGCTTGGAGAAGGTAGACAAAGCTGGTGGGAATACAGACGCGCTGATGGAGAGTGCCGACGGTTTGTTGTTTTCGAGCGCAGGGCAAACTCCCGCTGGCACGCTTCAGATCGACATGCCTTCGGGACGCGAATACGTGATTTTCTGCACCTTCGCGGATGACGAGAAATCCCCGCCTCACTACAAGCTTGGAATGGTCGGCAGCATTCGCGTGTCGGGCGTGCCGGGAAGTTGAGTGCAAGACTTAGCCGATTTCGATGACCATCAGCAGCGATGATCAAAGAGTCCACATCTCGCGAGTTTCGGTTCTATTATTTCACGTCAAGCTACGAGCAGACTGTGGCATTCTACCGCGATACGTTAAGGTTTGAGATCGATCGGTCATGGGACCGCGGCGAAGCCGATCGCGGCACGATCTTTTGCTCCCCGAACGGGACTGGCCTAATCGAGATAGAGGCTGGCGACGGCTTGCCCTCGATCCACGGCGGTTTCTACATAGAGGTTGACTCCGTCGAGCGATGGTACGAGACAGTCCGATCCTCCGGTGCGCCAATCACGAAGGAACTGGGCGTAACCGGATACGGACATCGAAATTTCAAGACCGTCGATCCTGGCGGGGTGGAGATTTCTTTCTTCGAGTATGTCGCGGATCGGGCGCTACACGGTCGTGCCCCCACTCGAACCGGCGAAGGAACTATGTCGCTGCACAATGCGAAGAAGCATTCACGTATCCGGAACGCCGGGGACCTAATGGAAGACTTCGCCGATTTCGATGGATATCAGGAGCTGGCGCTTCGTACAGCGTCGCCAACAAGCACCGAGTCTGCGCTTGCAATGCTTACGAGCGCTGCGCTCGGGTTATCTGGTGAATCGGGAGAAATCGCTGATCACATCAAGAAGATTGTTTATCATGGACATCCGCTGGACGGGGAAACGCGTGACAAGATCGCAAAAGAAATCGGCGACATTCTCTGGTATTGCGCGATGGGATCGCGTGGCATTGGAATCGATCTCGCCGAAATCGCGCGGATGAACGTCGAAAAGCTTCGGAAGCGCTATCCCGAAGGATTTTCAACCGAAGAGAGTTTGAACCGCCCTCACGGTTAATTAACTCAGCATTAAGCGCGGATTACGCATCGCTCCGGTCTAGCGTTACGAGTCGGTGAAGCGTGTCAAAATTGCTAGCGGGGCGCGTCTCCTCTGCAGTAGCTATGGGCAATCAGAGGAGGTCACATGCTCACGACTCTGCTGGAATCGAGGTCGCGCCGAGTTCGCGACAACCGCGGTACCGCTGCAAGTGTCACGTTACACGCCGCGATTATCTTCGCTGCCGTTTACGCAACGGCCACCGGTACACTGCCTAAAGACAATCCAATAAATCCACCATCGATTCATTGGATAACTCCGGCGCCTCCGTTTACACCACCAACGCCGGCGCGCACGGACAATGCGCCGCGTACATCCTCCACTGTTCCGACGGCGCGCACACTGATCGCGGTCGATGTTCCAACGTCGATTCCGTCGATCGACATTCCACTCGCACTCGTCACGTCCGAACTTTCGCGGAACGCGAACGCGTCTGCTCCGATCGGCAACACCGGAATTGACGGGCGCCGTGCCTATGATGCGTCTGAGGTCGAAACCGCCGTGAGCGTCATCGGCAACACAATTCCGGAGTATCCGTCGGCGCTTCGATCCTCTGGAATCGAAGGTAAAGTTGTCGCGGAATTTGTAGTGACTAAAAATGGGCGCGCAGATGTTAGTATCCATCGGCGCTTCGATCCTCTGGAATCGAAGGTATAGTTGTCGCGGAATTTGTAGTGACTGAAAATGGGCGCGCAGATGTTAACTCGCTGCGAATTATCTCATCGACTAATGAGCTATTTGTCGAGTCGATTCGTCGAGCGCTGTCACGGATGAGATTTCGTTCCGCAATGATCGGAGGTCACGCAGTACCGCAGCTCGTTCAGCAGCAGTTCGTTTTTAAGCTGGATTGAGGTGGAGGGAATGAAACTCATTTCTTGACTTCAACTGCTCCGACAAATTCGCGTGCAGCAGCAATGACGTTGTGGCGAACTTCGTCGAGCGTCCCCGGAATCAGCGCTCCAGCAGCGCGCGCATGACCACCACCTCCAAACTTATGGGCAAAATCATTCACGTTCACGGTTCCAGTACTACGGAACGAAACCTTGATCTTCCCATGACCAAGATCGCGGAAGAACACCGCCAATCGCGTCCCTCCAACAGATCTGGGATGCTCGGCGATTCCCTCCAGGTCTTCCGACTTCAATCCGTATTCTTCAGCAGCGCCCGCCGCGACTGAAATCCACGAGATTCCATACGCCGGATCGACTTCGAGAGTTGCCAACGCATCGCGAAGCAGATGAAGCCGCCCAATCGGCAGCGACGCATAGAGTCGACGATACATCTCTTCAGGCTCGACTCCCGCAGCGAGCAATTGCCCCGCAACGGCGAGACATCGCGCACTCGTGTTGCTGAATCGAAAGCCGCCGGTGTCCGTCAGCATCGCAACGTAAAGTCCACACGCGATGTCAGGCGTAATCTCGATGCCGAGCGTCACAGCTACGTCGTAGATGAGCTCGCCCGTTGCACACGCTGTGATGTCCGCGAGCATGTTCTGCGA